>Ga0116229_10015408_pt1 | contig 10424 bp, 10 predicted proteins | sample S1TSphgellanicum_3_FD_87313 | JGI IMG/M metagenome (GOLD analysis project Ga0116229, IMG submission 87313) | Host-associated microbial communities from peat moss isolated from Minnesota, USA - S1T2_Fc - Sphagnum magellanicum MG | ecosystem: Host-associated > Plants > Peat moss > Unclassified...
CCGAGATCTGGATAGATCCCGGTTTCCTTCGACAGCAACGCGAGCCGGTCGAGAAATGCCCGCGTATCCCCGTATGCCGCGAACTCGAAGCGGCGGAAAAGCGAGGGCGGCCGGTCGACCGACTTCCACCCTTCCGGCACCCCCGATGATGCGACCATTTCATACCCCATGACCGCGGACTGCCCCGCCAACCCCCCTGCTCGAGCCATGCAGCGCTCAGCTTTGCGAGATTAGCGCAGTGTCGCCGTTGAGGGGCAGAATCTGCTCCACTTCGGAATGCGGTCGCGCGATGATGTGCGCCGCCGCCAAGCCATCACCGACGCGCTCGCAGGCATCGGCGCCCGCCCGCACGGCCGCGTTCACGGCGCCGGTTTCGCCGCGCACCAGCACGGTCACGTACCCGCCGCCGACGAATTGCCGTCCGATGAGGCGCACTTCGGATGCCTTCGTCATCGCATCGGCGGCTTCGATCGCCGGCACCAGTCCGCGCGTCTCGATCATGCCGAGTGCAATGCCCAACTTTTCGCTTGCCATCTGTCTATCTCCTTTACTGTTTAATGACTCAACTGATTTAACTTCGGTTCTACCGCGCTTCGATCGCGTCCGCGCGGTACTCTTCTTCAACTGCGCCACCGGGTCTCGTCCCACTGGTCGATGATGCCGCCAATGGTCAGATCGGTCGTGATTTTCGGATTGCCCGCCGCGATGCGCGCGGCCGACACGCCGATCGTCACGACGAAGTCGCCCGGCTTGGCGCCGATCGGATCGAGCGCGACTTCGAGATTGCCGCGATGATCCTCGACGACGCGCAGCGACTTGGCGGCGAGCCAGAAATTGCGCTTCGTGGTCACGAGTTCGCGCACGACGCGATGGATCTGCATCTTTAGCGTGCTCCCGCGTCGACGTATCGGCCCGCGTCGCTGGATCGGCCCGCGTCAGTGTATCGGCCCGCGTCAGTGGATCGGCCCGCGTCAGTGGATCGGCCCGTCATCGCGCGCCTGCCTTGCCGCCGGCATCGTCCCAGTAATCGATGATCCCGACGATCGTCAGATCGCTCGGATAGTCCTTGCTGCCGGCCGCATCCCGGGCTGCGGAGCTGCCGACCGCGATGACCCAGTCGCCGGGCTTGCAGCCGACCGGATCGACGGCTACCTGCTTGCCGCTGCTGCCGCGTTCCTTGACGACGAGCAGCCGGCGGTTCTCGAGACTGCCGATGCGTGCGGTGGCGACCAGAGTGCCTTCGACCTGACAGATCTTCATGCCGGCGATCCTGCGTGTGTGATGTCGAAGTCCGGCGCGGCCGCCGCTGCGGGGACGTTCTCGAGCGGATCCGAATTACCGGCCCGGACCGAGGCATGCACGTGCAGGCCCCCGCGTCCCAGGGACGGTGCGAAGCGCGCCTCGATCGCCGACTGCATGCGCTGCGCGCGCAGCTGCGCGCGCTGCCGCGCGCCGGGGATGCGCGGGTCGTAGCGAAAATTCACGAGCACGGGCACGGCCAGATGCTTCGGCGCATGCAGGTGGGCCAGGATTTTCACGCCGACGTCGAGGTCTGCGGCACCTTCTTCGAGCGTATCCATCTGGGCCTGAAAGGCGAGGTTGCGCAGCTGCACGTCGTCGATCGCGTCGCCGACGACGATGAGACGTTCCGTGTGACCGGGATCGGCGTAACCGGCGCCGTGGCGGCGCCGCACCGCATCGACCTGCGCGATGTTGTTCTTCAAGAGATAGCCGCAGAACCAGCGCATCCCCTCCGTGGCCGAGTCGGCCGGATCGACGCCGGCACAGGCGGCGACGGCGTCGCGGATCGCGTCCTTGGCCGCGTCGCGTGACAGGTTCCGGGTGAGCTCATGCAGGCGCGAGGCATCCGCATGACGCTCGATCGACGCGGTCCCCGTGGCATCGGGTACGTGCACTCGAATTGCGTCTGTGTCGGTATCCACACCGACGAGCAGGATTGCGGCACGCGCTTCGCAGCATTGGGTGTTCGCCACCGCCTGCTGAAATTGCACGAGCCGCTCGAGCAGGGCGCCGGCGGCGCGCGCGTCGTCGCTGCCGTGAGCGGCACAGCCCTGACGCGTGGGCGCGACGCTGCTGAAGTGATAGACGCCGATCTTGAGATAACAGGTCGGCGCATCGGCGCGATTCGGACGCGCTTCGCGCCAGCGTCGCAACTCCACGGCCTCCCAGTGGCGCAGGCTCTCCTCCACGTCGAACAGCGCTCCCGCGAAGGATTTTCGATAAGCGATCACCGCGGGCGGAATGCGCAGGATGTGATCGAGCACGCCGGCGAGGCGACCGTCGGCGCACGGCGTCACGTCGATCGCATGAAAGCCCCATTGCCGGATCAGTTCGGGGGCTTCCGCAGCATCCGCCGACTGCCTGCCGTGGGCTTGCCTGCGCTCGATCAGGCGCGCGAAGGTCTCGAGCACGCAATGAGCGTACAGTCCGCTCACGTCGAGCGGCGCCGACCAGCTCGCCTGAAGATGATTCAAGGGGACCGCCAGCCCGAGCCGCTCCCTGAGCGTATCGAATGCCAAGGAGACGAAGTGCTCGTCGAACTGGCGCGATGCGACGTAGCGGACCGTCGGCTCGATCGCGGCAAACGCTGCCTCGATCTCATCCGCGCGGGACTGCAGCGCGGCGCTCGCAGCGGCGTCCGCGAGGGGATGTGGCGCGGCGCCGAGGTGTGGTGCGGCGCCGAGGTGTGGTGCGGCTCCCGGCGCAGGGTTCGCAGACGCTGGATAGCCCGACCCCGACCTCGACGGGAGAGGCCGCCGGCCGTAACCCGGTGGCGCGACGCGGCGGCCCGCAGCGGGGGGAGAGGCTCGCCCGAGCGGGCCTCTGGAGAGCGGCATGCGATGCGACATGCTCATCCGCGCGATCCACCGGACAGCGTGACCTTGGCGGCCGCCTTCCCGGACCAGCCCAGCAGGCCGGTCACGAGCTGCTTCGACTCATCCTGTTTGGCCAGGGCCTTGAACGCGCGCGATCCGGTTTGGAACTTCGCCTTGCTGCCCCGCTCGGTTGCGTTGCGGCCCGCGGCATAGATGCCGTCGGTCCCGGTGACGAGCTTGTGCTCGGCCCAAGAATCCCCCGATATCTTGCCCCCATTGCCGCCCTCGCCGGTGACTTTGGTATGCGCCGGACGCGCATCGGCGTCGATCGGCGTCCTCGATTTGAACAGGAATTCAGTGTTGCCGGTCAGGCGACGATGTCCGATCGCGAACGAGCCCGTGATGCCGCGGCGCGCTTCGGGCGCCTGAGCCGGCGCGCTCCAAGGTGTCGGCGGCAGCCATGCGGGTCGCGCCGGCGCCGCCGCTGGATCGGGACCACCCGCCTGCGCGGGGGCGGCGCCGTTGGGCGTGCCCTCCAACTGCGGTACGCGGCCGTTGGACGATGGTCCACGCGGGCGCCGCAATCTCGAACCCGCCGCTTGGACCTCGGCCGGCTCACACCAGCCATGCAGCGTGTTCGCGCCGAGATAGGGCGTGCCGGTCACGACTTGACAGGCTCCGCGGGCATCGCCGGTGACGTTGGGGTCATATTCGAAATCCGTGCCGCTCACGGGTTGCAGGCCGAAGGTTTGCACGATGCGCACCTTGCCGCCCGTCACGGGGTCGGCGCGGTCGCGTCCGAGCAAGGCGCCGGGCGCTGTTCCGCCACCGCGGCCGCCGCATTCGGCTTGAGACCGTGCCGGACTCATGTATTGATCGCCCGTGACGTGCAAACAGGACCCGTCTTCGTCGCCCGTCACGCGGCCCGTGCGGCCAACGGCGCTGCCCGTGATGGGTCGGCCGCCCTCGGTCGACTCCAGTGCCGTCTCGCGCGAGACTCGGTGGCGCGAACCCACGGCAGCCGCGGAACGTCCGACATTCGAGCCGAAGACGCTGTGACCGTGCGGATCCATCTGTCGATTGAACTGTGCCGTGACATACGCATCGTCGGCGGCACGGGGGGTGATGTCGTCATGCGCGCCTTGATCGGACTCGCCGGTGATGCGTGCGTCGGAGCCGGCCTCGTCGCCCGTCACGCGCACGTTACTGCGCACCTGCGAGCCGGAGACTACGAGGCCTGCCGGCGTTCGCGCCAGACCCACTTTCGGCGCAGTGCTGCGGATGGGCGCGGCGTCTGCGGCGATGTACTGCGTGCCCGAGATCGGCAGGGTCGCACCGGGTTCGTCGCCGGTCATGACGGAGCCGCGGCCTATCCGCAGACCCGTGACGAACTGACCCGCATGGGTCGGCGATTCGGGCGTTTGCACCGGTCGCGGCAGCTTGCCACGCCGGGCGGGACCTGAGGGCGCCGCGGGCGCGACGTCGCCGCGTCCGCGGCGGCTCAGCAACTCACGGCGCGCACGAGCCTGTTCGCGGCACGACCCAGAGCCGGGTTCGCGCGCAAGGGGAGCGCGAGCGACGTCCGCTCCGTCACCGCGCGAGCCCGGCTTGGCGGCCGGCTCGGTGCGGGCCGCCGCCGCAGGCACTGGCGCTTGGGCCGTGCCAGGAACTCCCGGCAGGCTCGCGGTACGCTCGCCGCTGCGCGTGCGCTCGCGCGCCGGCGGCAACGCAGACTTGCCCGCTGAAAGCGCCCGCCGCCGGGCGAGCGCGGCGTTGCGACCGCTCTGCGAATCGATGGAATTTGCGCTGGCCATGAACGAGGTCCCCGGGGTTGACGTCAGCGCGAGCCGGCGCGGTAGACGATGAACGCCGTGCCCTGCGACTGCGTGTAGTTGTCATAGCCCAGCAGGCGCACGTGATGGCCGGGGTTGGCACGATGACAGCCCTCGAGTTCCGAGAGGATCCGTTCCACGGAGCGCTCGCCGAAGAACGGCAGCTTCCAGAGATACCAGAAGCTCGAGAACGCACGTTCCGGCTCTGTGTGTTCGATGGCCGGATTCCAGCCCTGCGAGATCAGATAGCTGATCTGCTGGCGCAGCCGATCCGGCGTCATCGGTGGCAGGTAGGAGAAGGTTTCCCCCCGGCGCTCGGTCGTCTTGTAGGCAATCGTCTCGGCCATGTTGCTAACTCCTTAGGATGTGATGCCGTTGACCGGTCTCGTTCGATGCGAGGCGTTACGTTCCGCTCAGCGATTCACGACGTCGAGCTTGTCGACGACGTCGAATTCGAATTTGATCTCCTTCCAGGTTTCCATCGCGATCTTGAGTTCCGGAGAATGCTGGGCGGCCTCAGCGAGGATTTCCCGTCCCTCGCGTTCCACCGGCCGACCCTGATTGCGCGCCTCGACGCAGGCCTCGAGTGCGACCCGGTTCGCATGTGCGCCGGCCGCATTGCCCCAGGGATGACCGAGCGTACCGCCGCCAAACTGGAAGCAGGCGTCGTCGCCGAAGATCGCCGTGAGCGCCGGCATGTGCCAGACGTGAATGCCACCCGAGGCGACCGGCATCACACCGGGCATAGAGCCCCAATCCTGGTCGAAGAAAATGCCGCGGCCGCGGTTCTCGGGGATGAACGGTTCGCGCATCAGATCGACCCATCCGAGCGTCGCCTCGCGGTCGCCCTCGAGCTTGCCGACCACGGTGCCGGAATGCAGGTGATCGCCGCCGGAGAGCCGCAGACACTTGGTGAGCACGCGGAAATGAATGCCGTGGTACGGGTTGCGGTCGATCACCGCGTGCATCGCGCGATGGATGTGCAGCAGCATCCCATTCTCGCGGCACCAGTTGGCGAGGCCCGTATTGGCCGTGAATCCCGCCGTCAGGAAGTCGTGCATGATGATCGGGGCGCCGAGCTGCTTGGCGAATTCGGCGCGCTTGTACATCTCCTCGGGCGTCGGCGCGGTGCAATTGAGATAATGTCCCTTGCGCTCGCCGGTCTCCTCCTCGGCCTTGCGCACCGCCTCCATGACGAATTCGAAGCGATGCTGCCAGCGCATGAACGGCTGGCTGTTGATGTTCTCGTCGTCCTTGGTGAAATCCAGGCCGCCCCGCAAGCACTCATAGACGGCGCGCCCGTAATTCTTCGCGGACAGTCCGAGCTTGGGCTTGATCGTGCAGCCGAGCAGGGCGCGGCCGTACTTGGCGAGCCGGTCGCGCTCCATCTGGATGCCGTTCGGCGGGCCACCGCAAGTCTTCACATAAGCGAGCGGAAAGCGCAGGTCCTCGAGGCGCAGGCTGCGCACGGCCTTGAAGCCGAAGACGTTCCCGACCAGGGAGGTCAGTACGTTGACGACCGAACCTTCCTCGAACAGGTCGAGCGGGTAGGCGATGAAGGCATAGAATGCTTTGTCGTCCCCGGGCACGGGTTCGATCCGGTAGGCGCGCCCCTTGTAGTAGTCGAGGTCGGTGAGCAGATCCGTCCAGACGGTGGTCCAGGTGCCGGTAGATGATTCCGCGGCGACCGCGGCGGCGGCCTCTTCGCGCGGCACGCCGGACTGGGTCACAATCTTGAAGACGGCTAGAAGATCGGTATCGAGGGGAACATAATCCGGGGTCCAGTAGGTCTTGCGATAGTCCTTGACGCCCGCCGTATAGCCTTTATCTGCCACGTTGCTCTCCCGCGTTGCTTGATGGGCGGCACCATAACGAGGTCGCGACCCGGCGACAATTTAGACATCGTGCTGCCAGCATAAAAAAAATTTATACTTCGGAGTATACTTCGGGCGCCGATGTCGTAATTTGCTCGAGTTCACATGCACATCACCTTGCGACAATTGAACATATTCGAGGCCGTCGCGCGCCACACGTCGATCTCGCGCGCGGCCGCCGAAATGCATTTGACGCAGCCCGCGGTGTCGATGCAGATCAAGCAGCTCGAGGACCAAATCGGCCTGCCGCTGCTCGAGCAAATCGGCCGGCGTTTGTATCTCACCGAAGCCGGACATGAACTGCGCGGTTTCGCGCAGCGCTTCGCGGTGCAGACCGGCGAGCTGGAATCCGCCATGGATCAGCTGCGCGGCTTGGAGCGCGGGCTGCTGCGCATCAGCGTCGTGTCCACCGCGAACTATTTTCTGCCGCGATTCATCGCGCGCTACTCCGACCGGCATCCCGGCGTGCGGATCCGGCTGCAAGTGTCCAATCGGGAAATGGTGCTCGCCGCCCTCTCGGACAACCGCACGGACCTCGCCATCACGGGCATGCCGCCCGACAGCGTGGACGTCGTCGCGGAACGCTTCAGGGAAAATCCGCTGGTCGTGATCGCGAATCCGCGGCACGTGCTGACGAGGGCGCAGTGCATCGATACCAAGCGCCTTGCCGAGGAGACGCTGCTCATGCGCGAACCGGGGTCGGGCACGCGAGGCGCCACCGAGCGGCATTTCAGCGATCGCGGCCTCGTGCCCACCCCGGGCTGCGAACTGTCGAGCAACGAGGCGATCAAGCAGGCCGTGCAAGCGGGCCTGGGACTTGCCGTGGTTTCACTGCAGACGATCGAGCTGGAACTGGAAACGCGACGCCTCGTCGTGCTGCGCGCTGAAGGGTTTCCGATCATGCGCCACTGGTACATCGTGCACCGTCGCGACAAGCGCCTATCGGCTGCGAGCCAGGCGTTTCGCGATCTGTTGCTCGAGGAAGCGGCGGGTGCCGAGGTTAAGCCGCCGGCGCCAGCGGCGGGTGCCGCGATTAAGCCGCCGGCGGCAGCGGCGCCCGGAAAGCTGCGGCCCGCGTTGACGGCAACACGGGGTGGTGCGCGCGGTCGGGCAGCGCGCATCTGACGCGGCAGCCGCGCTGCGACGGCCGACGGCAACCCCTTGGGTACCCGGCACGGCGCCGCGCAGTCGCCCTCGAGCTCGGCCTCGCAGCCGCGCCTCGGTACGCAACGCAAAGAAGTGCAGAGACGGCGTAGCAGAGACGCGAGAAGGTAGAAAACTTCCCGCGCCGACGTTACATTCGTTTGAGATCTAAAACCGCCACCAAGGCGCACCGGGGAGGATGGCGTGAGCGCCTGCATAGAGAATCTCAGTGCTTGGGCCTCGCCGCAACTCGCCGCAACGGTGCGCAGAATCGCCGTGGTGCGGCCGAACCATCGGCTCGGCAACGCCGTGCTGTTGACGCCGTTCGTGCGTGAGCTCGAATCCCGTTTCCCCGCAAGCCGCATCGAATTGATCACCACCGGCGGCGCCGCTCAATCGGTATTCAAGCAATTTTCACGGGTCACCGCCGTCCACTCGTTCCCCGCCCGATCCTTTCGCGATCCGCTTGGCGTATCCCAGATGCTGCTCGCCCTGAAGTTTAGATCCTATGATCTCGCGATCGACCCCATCACGCGGGCACGCGGCGGCCGCTTCCTGCTCGGCTGGCTGCGAGCGCGCGAGCGCGTCGGCTTTCGCTGGAACACGAGCTCGCGGGATTGGATGTTGACGCATGCGGTCGAGCCTGCGGGCATCCCAAAGCACTTCGCGGAGACCCCGTTGTTCCTGCTCCACCCGGGTGAGCGTCGGGGCGAGGCGGTCAGCCTGGAGAACCGCCGCCTGGACTTGCGGCTCACACCCGCTGAACTCTGCGCCGGTGTTCGGCGTCTCGGCAGCGTCATCGGGTCGTCGGCCCGCCCCTGCATCGGAGTGTTTGCGAATGCCACCGGCGACAAGTGCTTTGCGCCCGAGTGGTGGCGCCGAGTGCTGCAGTCTCTGCGTCGCAAGGCGCCCGGAATGGCGATCGTCGAGTTCGTCCCGGTGGACCAACGGCCGCGCCTCGGCGGCGACATACCTGCGCTATTCACGCCCGACCTGCGGCTGCTCGCGGCCACGATGTCCGCAACCTCGATGCTGCTCACCGGAGATTGTGGAGTCATGCATCTGGCAGACGCCGGCGGCGCACGCGTGGTCGGCCTGTTCAGATGCTCGGAACCCTCACGCTATGGCCCGAGTGGACCGGCAAGCATCGCGCTGTGGGCGAAGGATCACTGTGCCGATGAGATCGGCCAGCGCCTGAGGGGTATGCTGGCCTTGCGGCTCGCGGGCTCCGGATCGGGCAGGCGGTTCGGCTCGACGCTGCCGTGAGCGCGTCATCCTCGAGGCTCCACGGCCCGGGACACTCTCGCCCGCTGCCGCGAGCGCGTCATCGCGGGCGGTCGCCCAAGATCGTCGCTCGGTGCATGACTCTGCGCGCGGGCCGATAATCGTCGACGGCGTAATGCTGCGTCACGCGATTGTCCCAGAAGGCGACGTCGCCGATCCGCCAATTCCAGCGCACCGTGTATTCGGGTTTGACCGTGTGCGCGTACAGCATGGCGAGAATCGCGCGACTCTCGAGCGGCGACAATTCGTTGATGTGAGTCGTGAAGCCCTCTTGCACGAACAATCCCTTGCGGCCAGTGACGGGATGCGTGCGCACCACGGGGTGATTGACCGGAGGGTTGGTGCGCTTGGCAAGGTCCAGACGGGCCTGACCCTCGGCATCCAGCGCGAAGCGCTGCGCCGGAAATGATTGCTGAATGTCGTGCGATGCCGTCAAGCCCTCGAGGAAGCGCTGCACCGGCGCCGATAGCCCGTCAAAGGCAGCGACACAGCTGGCCCACAAGGTGTCACCGCCCTGCGGCGGCAGGACTCGGGCCGCAAGCACGGCGCCCATCGGGGGTGTCGGAGAGAAGGTCACGTCGGTGTGCCAGATCGCATTGTCCTTGAGATCGACGACGTCCGTGTCGAGCACCATGATTTCGGGCACCTGAGGGTGGCTCGGGTAAATGGGATGCACGTGAAGCGAGCCGAACTTGGACGCAAATTCACGATGTTGAAGCGGATCAATCCGCTGATTTCTGAAAAACAGCACATGATGATCGGCAAGCGCGTCCGCGACGTCGCGCTGGTCCTCGGCCGATAGCGGCTCTGCCATGTCGAAGCCTTCCACCAGGGCTCCGATGGTCGGGGTCAAACGGGTCAGCGACAACGCCATGCACGGTTCCTCTCGTCAGCCAGCTTAACGCCTCGGCAGGCGGAAGCGATCTCAAAATTGCGACCCCTCGATAGTAACTCGCGACCTCGAACGCCGTCGGACGCCGTGGCGCCGTTGCCGCCGTACCGCGACTATGCCAAGATTTCGTCTCTGTTGCCGCGCGCTCCCACCGAAGCTGCCGCGATCGGTGCGGTGGTGATCTCCTACCACCCCGATGCCGGCGTCGCTGCCCGACTCCGCGCCATTGCCGCGCAAGTCGGGCGGCTCATCGTCGTCGATAACGGCTCCGCGGCGACCGAACGCGCCGCACTCGCATCCGAATGCGTGGAACTCATCGAGAACGCTGAAAACCTTGGTGTGGCGCGCGCACTGAACTTGGGTGTCGTGGCTGCCGCCGCGCGCGGTTTCGATTGGTGTCTGCTACTCGATCAGGACAGCGTGCCGGATGCCGACATGGTCGCGGGCTTGCTCGCCGTGCTCGCGCGCGTGCCGGATCTCGACCGCCTGGCGTTGCTCGGCTGCGCTTACCGATTGCCCGGTGCGCCGGTCGTTCCGGCTGCGGCTTCCGTGGACGACGTCG
>Ga0116229_10015412_pt1 | contig 10422 bp, 9 predicted proteins | sample S1TSphgellanicum_3_FD_87313 | JGI IMG/M metagenome (GOLD analysis project Ga0116229, IMG submission 87313) | Host-associated microbial communities from peat moss isolated from Minnesota, USA - S1T2_Fc - Sphagnum magellanicum MG | ecosystem: Host-associated > Plants > Peat moss > Unclassified...
AATTTGATGGTTTCAAACTATGGTTTGGGGTTAAAGTTTAGTTTTTTGGGTTTTTATGTTTGATTTTAATGTTTTCAAACTTGAACACTAAGGTTTAAGGTTAAGGTTTAATGTTTCGAAATTAAAGTTAAAGCATTTGGCTTGATTTTGAAGATTTATTATTAAGGTTTAAGGTTTAGGTTTAATTTTTTGACTTTTCAAGTTTGATTTGTTGTGCACACCAATATCGACACTTACAACTATCGTTGTCATCACATTCACAACACATAATTGTCACGGACACCACCATCACCTATTGTTTGCATCATCGTTTACACCAACATAGTCGCTTACATCATTGCTTGCATCATTGTTAACTTTCAGTTAACTCCTAATTCACTTTTAGTTAATTTTTAATTAAATCTCAGTTAACTTTCAATTAAGTCTTAATTAAGTCTTGGTTAACTTTTAGTTAAATCCCAGTTAAGTTCAAATTAACCTTTAATCAACTCTCAATTAACTCTAAATTAATTTTTAATTAAGTTTTAATTGACTTTTACTTCATTATTAGTTACGAAACTTCTCAAGAAGCTTTTTGCTTGGTCAATGCACACATGGAACCCTTCATGGAAGCTTCCTTGAGCTAAATCCCCAATGGGGTATAAATAAAGGTAGGACTTCCCATTAGTTTTAGTTTATTCAACTTTAATTTCGGGTACATTTTCCTTATCATAAATTTTATTTTCATACACTCTCAGAATAAAATTATGTTTGAAACATCTTCTAACAAATATCGTGTTCTTGTTTTGCATCTTTATGTTTCAAGTCTTAGATTAGATTTAGGTTTACAATTTTTGTGATTTGTTTTCTTTGATGTGTCTTTGGTTTAATTCATGTTCTTGTAATTTTTCATGCCCGTGACAATAACACATTAACACCTAAAATGGTACACCACATCCAAACCACCCCCCTATCTAAGGCTGAGGTCCCCCTAAACCGGATAACACTACATAACTACCTAGGCAATGCACCATGGATTAATCTTTCGGTTCCAAGGTAAAAGGATCATTAAGCTGGGTGCAAATGTGAGCCCCATCGTTAGTTACCTATATGGAATCCTTTAAATCCTTAAGCAAAGGTGAAACATCATGGGAAAAAACCTTAAACTAATCCTACTATGTGACTATGGCAACCACATCTACAGGGTGCACCGAGGGCAAAATCATTTACCAACTGATACCTGGTCCAAGGGTGGTGTCAAACATGCCATGTGCCATCCTCTTGAACACCGGTCACAAACCAACATAGTTGCAACTCCTATGGACTGCCCACACAACATACACCATAAACCAACAGGTATAACGATCAAGGATGGGTCAATTTGGCCATCCACATTGGAAAGATGACATGGTGCATAACTATGCACATGGTCCTTCTATGCCTAACCATTTCATCCCTCTAATAATAATACTCCGAAAGGTAGGACCTTCCTTCCGAATATGCAAAATCACATGACCTACAATCACATTCAATGTGGTAGGTGATGTCTACTGCAGATAAACATAATCCCCTAATTCGAACCTATGAACTTGAAGTCAATAACCTCTTCCACAAATCGTGACATACTAAAGAATATTTCGATGTTGAATAGTTGCCAAATTTTCTATAACCATAGGCATCACATGCTTAAACAAAACAACCTACTTTTCACATGCCTAAATCCACATTGAAGGATCATTGAAACTAATCACAGTCATAACATCATGTCAAATGGAGGCTGATAGCTCAAAATCTCGACAAAATGGCAAAGAATATGGTGAAAAATATTTCAATGAAGCTTGCCGATTAAACCTATATCCCATGGACAACCATGGTAACTACAAATCCCAATATCAAGTGTCGCATTTTTAAGGCCATACTTCCGCAATCCTCATTTCATTGTCTACACCATTTGTTTGGCCAACCCATTTGCCTCATGATGATCTTATGAAGTAGTTTGATGATCTATTAATGCCTTCTCACACAAATCTTGAAAATCCCTTTGGAATTATATACCTTGGTTGGTGAGAACCTTAATTGGAACACCATACTTGTTAAACATTATGTCAAGAAATGCATATGTAACTCCTTCACAACTACAATCTAACAATGGCACCAACTCCAATCGCTTGGAGAAATGTTCAATCATAACTAAAACATTTTGGTTATGTTGAAGCGTCAAATTCAATGGGCTAGCAAAATCCAAGTTCGATCAATAACCTAGCGCCATAATTGGTAAGGGCTATAGCTAGGGTGTTGGTGTGTTATGATGCATGTACTCAATCACACACCACACATAAAGAAACAAATTGTTAAACTTGTAGTTACATCTCACACCACCAATATTGTGCTTAAAGCAAATTGTAAGTCCATTAAACCCCAAAATGGCCCAACTCTTCATGAACATGCCATACAAGGCCTTCACGCTGCTTTAGGCGTGGTACTTCATGTACTCACCCATTTTTCCACACACGTAATAAGGAATTACCTTCCCATCAAAATTGTTTTGCCCTATGGACAACCTGATCTTGCTCCTTGGGTGTCAATCCCACCAAAACCTCACATGCTTATAGATATGCCATAACAGGTAAATCTAAATGGATGTCCAAGGCACCAATGCCCTTTGGCTCATCATCATCACTATGGAATTTCCATTACCCGTGTTATTTGGGGTACATCCCCAAAACATCCCAACAAAGTACTTATATCTGCAAAGGCATGCCATTTTGGTATTACCTTCAAATCCACCTTTCCATGCCATCTAGCACCTGTGGTATCCTCCTCACTAGAACATGGGTTCCGACTCAACCCATCAGCATCTCAATTAACCTTACCAGCCATGTGAAAAATATCAAAATTATATTCCTAAAAGATAAGTGCCCATCTAGTTAACTTTTTTGTGAGTCAATCTAATTCCATCAGAAATTTTTTGGGGCTGATGATTGGTAACCAAAATAAATGGGCCACCATATAAATAGCACCTAAAAGAAGAAATTGTTCAAACAATAGTGAGTTATACTTGGCTTTTGTTTTGTTGTTAGATCGACTAGCATTTGCCACCATAAATTCCCACCCATGGTCATCTAGTTGGGTAAGCATGGTTCCCAACCCTAAAGAACTCTAATTAGTATGGAATTGAAAAGGATGTGCTCGAATGGGTCACTTCAAGATGGGGGCTAAGGAAAACCGAACCTTTAACTCTTGAAATGTCTACTTTTACTCTTCACCCCAAACATACTCCTAGTCGATTTACGTCAACCTAATTAAAAGTTTAGCAATGTTGATAAATCATTTAACAAATCTTTAGTAATAATTACACAAGCCTAGGAAGGCTCGTAACCGATTAACATTTGTTAGCTGGGGTACTTGTGAAATGGCCTCAACCTTGGCCTTTTGCACCCCCAATCCATTTGGATAAATCATGTGACCTAAATATTCCACATGTGTTTGGAAAAATTAGCACTTGCTTGGATGAAGCTTAAGGTTGTGATCTTTAAATCTTTCGAATACCTCTTGTAAATGATGCATGTGATATAAAATTTAAGGTTATGATCTTTAAGTTTTTCCAATACCTCCTGTAAATGATGCATGTGATACTTTGATGTCGAATTGAAGACAATAATGCCATCAATGTAACACTTGGGAAAAACAAGTCTTGCTAACATCTGATCCATCACCCTTTAAAATTCTACAAAGGAATTCTTCAAACTAAATGGCAAAAACCACCATTGGTACAAATAATCCTTCCCATGTAGATCAATTCCCCAAAATACCATCTTGACCTTGTCACCCTCCTTCAAAAGCAATTGATGGTAGCTAGATTTCAAGTGCAAGGTACTGAAAACCTTGGTTTGACCAAGGGCATCAAATATCTCCTCCAATAAGGGCATGGCATATTTGTTCAAACATGTGCATTTGTTGATTGGGCAATAATCCCCACACATGCATCACTCCATCCAATTGCCAAAAATATCCTTTTTGGTTGGCATCATTATGGTTGAGGCATAATCACTTTTCAATAGTTCCACCAAATTTGCATCCAATAATTTTGTTGTCCGGACATAAACCAAAGCCCTCTCCATCGCACTCAACCTATAAACTCATCTAAAAATAGGATTATCATCCTCTAATAGAATTCAGACCTCTTGTCCTTACAACTATCTCAATTCCTTCAAACTTAAGATAAAACAACTTACATAATCTTGCAATAGTCATTATATTTCCTACACTTCATCTCATGTAACCATAGGACCAATATCTGGCTCCCATGTTTCTACGATCATGTGTACCTTGGACTGAAATGATGGAACATCTCGAGCACTTAAGGTTGAGGACAAAACTTGTGATTGCTATGCAGTAGGTGGCGTAACACTAAAATGCCCTAGCGCCCCCACATCAAAAACCTCCTTCCCATTATCCATAAATCCATGATCCCATAAATCCCAAGGATGACCCCCCCTTTGCACCAACATAACTGACCTAGATGTAGGTGCAACAAAAGTAAAAGAAAGGTGGGTGGGCAAAAAAGACTATGCAAATCGGACTTGCTCAACCCAACAAAGGCTAAAGATCCATGTGAGACAGGTAAGATCCATAACTTGTCCCAATATCTGTTTACGAGCACCTTCGAAAATCCCTTGCATTATTGTGGTGCTTGTGCAAAATCCCATAGCTTGTTCTTACTCATTAGCATTGGGTTCCTCCATCTTGGATGAGTTAACATCCCAAATCACGCCTAGAGCACCATTTCGAAATCCATGAGAACGTGGAAACTCAAAATAATAGGTAATTTGTTCAAGGTAGGCCAACCCTATTGACCACAACCAAAGTTGGTTAATCATCATGTTAAATGGTAGAAGAATGTTGTCATGGATTTAAAATGTCATCCACCAAACATGTGGGTGACTTCAGAATGAATTGATATGCACTCTAAAGTACCTTTGGCGAAGCTAAATTAGTCCATAACCATCAAAAGCAATGGGCACGTGAACCGACTACTACAACATCCACCTACATTGGCTCCCCGATCCAAGCCCTAATTTGTTGCCATGTTGCCAATACAACTGGCCAAGAATCCCCCAAAGGTGGGACATTTTCCAACACATATGCACATGAATGTAGCTAAGAGGTCTACAAATATTACAACACCTGAATCAACTCCCATAATAACCTTGATCTAGGGTTTGAAAGTCCTTGACCTATGCAAGTCTGTGATAAACCTTGACACGGCCATCCTGATATGACCAAGTCCATTGGTCCAATCCTATCCAAATCATGTGCCCCCAACAATGTGATGTTGTTCAGTAAAGCGCGTTGGTAACCTTGGATCATCGATGCAAGTAACAATTCAGGATGTTATTGTCGCAACATCATAATATGGTGCATGGAGGCTTGTTGGGTTTGAGGATCCTTCTTTGCATAATAATATTGATGAACCCTGATGCTAAATTGAAGGATCGTTACAAGGCTAGAACTAATGCCTCCAAAAAGCTTTATTAGGCAAATCCCATCGTCAGGAATATGCCACTAGATAACCCTAGAATCCAAAGGTCATCAACCACGTGGTCCATGGCTTGGATCTACATGTACTTGTGGGCTTAATGATGGTAGAATGTACCAAGCTTGATAAATATAATGTCTGGCTAATGCCTTTAACTCTAACAACATTCCCCATGATGGTGGAAGATCATGTGATGAACCTTGAATGAATGGCCCAACCTAGACACCTGACATTTTCAGTTCATGAGCAGGGGGGCTATCCATAGCATGAACATTGCCTTCCAACAAATCAAAACCATGGGGAAGCCCTTAAAATCCTACTAACATTGTTGAATTACTAAATTTTCTTGCATGCCCCCCAATGAAGGTAACTAGCATAAAAACCTTATAGGTATTTCCCATCTACCATCTTGGTTGATAATAAGTAATCTCTTCCCAAAAATCCAAGACGATTCCCAAGGGATACAAAATTGCCCCCCCCAACCAGCACATCATACGATCTAGCCTATATAACCATTGCCTTAGCATGGATCGTGGTACAATCTATAGGTTTGACAAGATTAACTTGAATGACGACCTCATGTTTGGTTATCCCTCGAATTCTCTCTAACCCACGCATCGATTTCAAAATCTAATATGGGCACGGTTCCAAATTAGCATCGGTCAACCCTAGACCTTCCATTATTACTTTGCCCAACATCAAAGGTTGAACTCATGAATTTAGTAGTATCCTCTAGGGTTGATAATATTGTTTCAAGGCCCCCTTCATCTGAAAAACACCATCCTAATTCCGCAACACCACTACATCGGGTAAAACCCCTGGTTGATTGATGGGTGGGCATGCTAAAAGCTCCTAGAATTTGGTTGTTGCAGCATGCCAAGGTGGTACCACCATAATAGGTGGTTGGCCTATAGGTGGTTGGCTGATAAATGATTGGCCCACAGGTAGCCCATTGATAGGTGGACCAACAAGTAGGTCAATAGGTAAATGGTCGACAGGTATGTCACCAATAGGTATTTGACCAACTAATGGTTGGCTAAATAAGACCTCCTAAGAATTTTCGACAAGTGTTAGCCACCATCCTTGGTGTATCCACGCCATCATAAAATGTGGTTGCCATCTGAAATATTATAATCAGTTGGAAATTAAGTATTACTAAAGTCGTAGTGGAAAATAATGGTGTCTAGCATAGCAACCTAGCCGCCCCCAAGACACTATTGGGCGCCTGGGTTCCTAAAGTGGAACTAGACAATGTAGTGGTTAGATGTGTCCATTGAAGTGTAAATTGTGTCAATCAACACGAAGGATTGCGGTAGATGAACTTGGCATTGGGCCTCCCCACTTTAAGGATCTAATCTCTTGTCATCACCTCCTGGTTCCTACACTTGAACATTTGCCCTAATAATTGGTGCAAGTGTCAAAACCTAACTAAGGTTTTCACCGATTGCTTTTGAAACATGATCATCGAGAATACCAAATTCGATCTCATCTAGATTTAATGGCCATAAAAATCCAACCCCAAAAAAAATGTAAGGTTGAAACCCTAAGTTGAAAAATCACTTAGCGCAAGTGTTGTGGGTTTCACCTGTGATGCCATGCTGGATGCCATACTCGTCACCAACGCCTCCAAATGTGCAAATCATGCCCCCATGGTATTGGGTTGGTTTGGAGCTAGCTTGGTGGCCGACCCTTTATTGGTGGCACCTTTCACCTTCTGGCCTTTGCCAAAACTTGGGGATTTCCTTGCATTTCCCATCTAGGATTGACCTTGCCGCAACTCTTGGATGAAACATGAAGCAATGGTCTATATCATGGCCATACGCCTTGTAATGGGAGTAAGGTTGCTTGGGATTTGCGTTGGAGGTGGTCACTTAAGAAGGATTAAGGCAATCCTTCTTTTGATGCAACCCACCACACCTCCAACATTTGTCTTCTCCCCCTTATTCTGCTCAGTAAGATGAACCCCACCTGATTCCTGTTTGGGCCCCTTGCCCTTTTGTGGTGTAGTCCTAGATGCTTAATCATGTGACTACTGAATTGATGAAGTAAGAGAAGGTTTTAAGGTTTCCTTACTAAACCTTAAGGTAACAACCTTTTTTTCCACCATGTTGAACTCAATGCATTTAGATACTTGAAAAACCAATGCCAATTTGGGTTGGGTAGGTTAGATGAAAACTATGTCTCACACTTGTTGCCTCATATCCTTTTCCAAGATCCCATACCAAAACTAGATAACATGGGCCTCAATTTCCCCCTTGGTCACATTGATCAACCTCCACATCTGAATGTATGCCTCCCACAAACTCTCATGGGTTCAACGCTGAAACTCTTGTAATGTACGAAGTTTCTCAGTCTTCACACCTTAGTAATTGGTGCAAAGCCCTTCAAAGAATTCAATCACTGGGTTAAAAGTGGGAAGAACCTGTGCCTTAACAGTTGGACTACTACCATTACCCCGAGGCATAGAAAGACCTGCACTAACCCCTGTGATAATGGTCGATGGGTAGGTGTTGATGTAGCCAATCGACCTTTGGTGATGGAAAAGTAATTTGGCAACCAATACTAGCGCCACTCTTCAATGAGGGTCTCATGTGAAGAACACCTATTGCATCTATTTTAGGCATCCGTAGTGGAATTTATTCTTTTGTAGACAAGGTTGTTGTTTTCCACATTTCATCCAAACAAAACTTTTGCGTCATGGGACTTTTGTTTTGAGGATTCCCTCAAGGACAATTCATAGATCACATAGATGAATATGAGTTATCAAATCATTTTTGACAAGACAAAGAATTGTGATCAAATTTTCTTTCCCAGAAAATTGTGGGATGGAAATTTGACAATCTTGGATTGGCGGATTGTTGCGAGTGAGGTGGAGTTGATGAGGGTCTTGTTGGAGAAGGGAGTGGAGGTTGACTGTTCAAGTGACGCAGGCCCACCTCTCTCATTTGGGCTGTAGGCCATGAGCATATCCATGTTGTTGAGATCCTCTTAGATTATGGTGCCAACGTAAGCAGTTTTGAAATCCCTCAACTGCAAAGGGTTTTGTCTTTTGTGTTGAAATGAAATTCTCATTGTGTTCAACTTTCTTCTACTTTGTTTATTACCCAGTTACAACAATTACATGCTCAGCATTGCTTCCTTTTGATCTTGAAGTGTATGTGGGTCTGATTGATTGTGTGCAACTTTTCACACACAAAGGAGCAGATGTGAATGTGAGTGCAGGAGGCAGAGTGACATCACTCCATGTTGCAGCTGACCGTGGTGATGAGTGCATGGTGGATTGCCTTCTAGCCATAGGCACCGGCCCCAATGCTATGGATGATGTGAATTCCCTAATCTGTCATTCCTCTATTCTTATGGACACCCACCTGTATATGGCTGTAGATCAAGCAATTGTTACATCCAAGTACCAGATTGCTTGAACGTCTGCTGCTGTATCTCATTGTATGCCAAGCTTATTTTGTTGGCCTGGGGTGTTATGTGAGGCAACAGATTGAATGAAGACATCGGTTTGTTGATTTGTGGTGCAAGAAGATGCAAAGCCCACACATGCAGCAGCAGTAAAGGAATTTTGGGCAGTAGTGGAGACCAGACCCATTCACTGCCCACTGGATGGTCAATGGACTTTTAGCACATGCAGACAGTTTGGCTACTCAAGAAGTATTTAACAACACATTCATAGTTATTGTGGAGTTCTTGCTGCAATGTCGTAGATGTAGACATTTCAAGGATGTCTTCATGTGAAAGTGATGCAGATATTCTTCTGCAGTGGATCTGTTGCAGGCATCATATCATGGGTCAAAAGAGGCATGTAAGAAAATCAAGGAAGGGAAATCAATACCAGCTGAGATATACGTCCAAGTCGGTATTAAGAGAGAAAAGTTATGATACAAATGTACAGTTACCAATAATTGAGAAATAAATTGCTTTCATATAGTTTTTCCTAGGCCACCAGATGCAGACCATGGCATACATGACATCATGGTATGAATTGCACTGTGCCTCCTCCTAGTCATAGATATGTTTACCTAGGTCTTGATCACAGTCACTACTATCAGATGTGCAATGTAGGCTGCCATAAGCATACCAAGAGTGGTATGACAGAGTCAGCATACCACAGAGTCAGTATATCATGTTATTGCAGCAAGATGTTGACATGTTCTTTGATTTGTATCAGTTCCAGAAATCTTACAAAGATGCAGTTACTTCAAAAGACAAGAACAAGTGGTGAAATTGGAGCAAGGACTTCAAGATAGTGCCATAATAATTTGCCATAATGAGAAATGGGTATGTTCTTCATTGCTAACAAAGTGAAAAGGAGGTTGATTGCATAATGAGTGGGTCAATTGTATAGTGCTTGCATTCATCTCATGCAAAGATTGTTTGTGAATAATTTGTTCATATGTACACTGTCAAACAACTCAAGGAACTAGAAGAGGCTGCTGTCAAAGCAGAAGATTCTTTCTTAGAACAAGTGTGCAAGCTGAAGTAAGAACTGCAAGAAAGTGCTGAGAACTCACTTTTGCTTGAGCAACAGGTATATGTCAGTTCAGCTTTTATTATTGGTTGTGGATTTTCAGCTGTGTAGAGACACATGTCCTAAAAGAGTGCATGGTGCAGGTTAAGGAGTTGAACTTGAGAACCAACAAGAGTGCCACAGAAAGTTGGAGGAAGCAATTGCTTTTGAGAAAGAAAAACTTCTTGTTTTAATGTGCATGGACTTCTTGTTTTGGTTCCATATTTCTCCACAATCATCTGATGGTGATGATAGGTAAGCATGCAAAAATCTCTCACAGATTGCCTTGCAAATACACTGACTCTATTCTGGTGCAAACACTGGCACAGGAAGTCCAAAAACTGTTCCTGACCTCTCTGGAGCTCAAGCACAAGCAGAATTTTGGTTG
>Ga0116229_10015413_pt1 | contig 10421 bp, 5 predicted proteins | sample S1TSphgellanicum_3_FD_87313 | JGI IMG/M metagenome (GOLD analysis project Ga0116229, IMG submission 87313) | Host-associated microbial communities from peat moss isolated from Minnesota, USA - S1T2_Fc - Sphagnum magellanicum MG | ecosystem: Host-associated > Plants > Peat moss > Unclassified...
GAGCAGAACCATTACTTAATGAGCTTCTTGCTTTAAGTATTTTGGATGACCATGCATTTTTTTAATGTGTGTTCTCATGTTTCACCACCCATATAAAGTTCCCAACTTATGTTTGATTGATTAGAAAAAATATGTAAAAAAAATGCCTTATTGATTACAACTAATGTTTTAATCTTGGATGATTATCTAGTGTTTAATGTGATAAGCGTATCTTGACTTCTTTTTTTTTAATTTTTAAAATTTTCTCTTTGCAGTAGTATTTTTTTTGCGCACTAGCTATGGCCAAAAAATGTTATTATATATTAAAAGTGCTAAATTCAAGTTGTTTTAGATTTTCAATAGCCAGAGCTTGACCAAAAAATTTAAGAAACATTGCCAGATTTCTATACATGGTTCAAGTATGTAGCCAAAAATATAGAAGAGTATTTGAGAAATTTTATTTTCAAAAATTTATCTTGTAGCCAAATTTCACTAAATCTTCTTGTGGATTTGCAATAGCCTTGGCAAGAGGGGTAGCTACAGCGGATGGATATGCCTTAAGTGGCTGGAAGTTTTCTAAGATTTAGGGAATCTTCTTTTTGTCTAGAAGGTAAGGGATCCACTACTTTTACCCACATTTCAATTGTCTGAATAAGTGAATGTTAGTGGGGCATGCAAGTCAATGTCATTGTTCATAGGCATGGGATGAGAGATAGAGCAAAGAAATTTCTCCAAGATTCTTTACACTTGAAAAGCCATCTTCCTTCTAGATTTATGTGTTAACCTTCAACCCTTCAATTTAAGGCTTTTGGCTTGGTTTTGGGTTTTGTGGCTTGTGAGCCCTTCAAGATGATTATGCTCCTTGTTAAAAACAAGTTCCTTTAGTATGTTAAATTTCAGACTGTTTTGGATGATCATTCAATTTTGAATGAACATTGATCCATTCCGTGGTAACATTTAATATGTTATGAACAGAAGTTGTAAAGCTTCAACTAATGAAAAGGCTGCCTAAAAATATATTTATCTAAACTTAAACATGCATTTTGAGAGGCAACCCAAGTAGTTTTGTTGGTTTTTTTTTGTCCCTCAATATTTTTTGCTTTCACAGAAGTGGTACGCTGAAAACACACAATCTACACTGAGGAAACTTGTGAATTCTCCAAGTTTTTCTCTTTTGTTCTGTGAAAATTTTGCCACAAAAATCTGGTGGGTGGATGAAATGTTTTATAATGTTCTTGTAGACGAGCATAAAAAACATATAACCCTCCTCTCCATGGACGAAAGTCCATAACCATTCTCTGTCCAGATGATGCATGCAAAAAGATAAGGAAAAAACAGGGAGAAAGAGGGAGAGGTTATGCATGGAGAGAGATGAGGGGAGGGCTAATCAGAAGCCTGAAAAACTCCGAACATAAGGTTTTGGACTAGGTTCATATAAGTGTTTCATTCATGTTTACCTAAACAATGTGTTTACTTAGCGTGACTATCATAATAAGCAATCCTCCTCTATCTCGCTACAACCCAACATGTTATGGTCCAAAATGTATTTCTTGCTTGAATGTGTTTGGTTTTGATTTCAACCATCATTTAAGCCATTCAAAAATGTCAATTACCAACATGATAATGGACAACAACTTTTTTTTTATACTTGATTGTGCTTTAACTCGAGCACAATATTATTCTTTAAAAGAAAATTACCCTCACGATAAAGATATTTCATGCTGAATATATCATGAAAGTAAAGGTTGTATGATTTTACTTCATGTATATGTCAAATAGTCATGAAGGGTAGATATTAAGGTGAAAAGAGATTCCGCACTAATATTTGAAGGAAAGGGCAAAATTACCTTTTTGCCCAAGTTAGATTTCACAAGCTTAGCATGAGGGAAAGGATATATTGTGTAGAGCTCGAGAGAGAATTTTTAGTGATGTTAGAAGGGAATGGGAACCATACCTTCTCTCTTTTACCACTTAATTTCACAAAGTTACCATGTGAAAAAGGGTACCCTGCTGAAATTAAACCCTAGGGTAAAACCCAAAACAAGGCATAATAATGTTATAATCTTAATATTGTTTTGCCTTCAATATATATTAGTGTAAGAGAATATTTGACTACCCAGTGTACGATATGTTAATATAGCCTTATTTGGGTTTGCTGGCAAGGTACATAGGTGCAAAAAGGGTACTCTCCCAACACTGGTTCAAACCAGTGTTTTTGAAGGGATTTTGTAATCTAGCTTAAGTGCCAATTGTTCACATGAAGATGTGGAAAAAATGGTGATCATCTGTAGGAAGATTTAGTCAAATTTCACTATTAACAAGATATGAAGTGCAAATCTTTAATCAACCTTTTATATTTGTGGTTACATATTGAAAACTATGTAAGGAAATCTAGCATCTTTTATTATTTTTGTCTAATTTTTGGAGATTATAACCTTTCAAAATTGTGTGTGTGTGTGTGTGTGTTTTTGTTTTCAATTTGTGATGTTACTCAAGTGGTGAGCATCCCTAAGTATATTTATCCAAAGGTGGCGATATTCAAACTATGAATGTGAAAGCTCTTCAACACTAAGTTTCATATTGAAAGCAATTGTGGCAAGTTTTGAAAGAATATATTTCTATCCATGAAGACTCATGTAGTTATATCCATGGTTACAAGAATAAGACTAGGCACAAAAACATGGCATACATAACTATATGATTAGAAAAGGGTCATTAATCATATTTGTCTTAATCATAAATGTCAAGTTTTGATGTAGGGCATAGCCAAAGTAAGATAAAATATTTAGATAATGTAGCTTATATGTAAGGCTAGGTATGTATAGAGTAAATATGTAGAAGCTATGTACATATAAATTAAATACATATACTCTAAATATGTATAAACCTAAGATATACCTAAGCTAGCTACATGTAATTAAATAGGCCTAGCCTACCTTAATGTAAGTATACATCATTATATACCTAGATAGGTACATAAGAAATCATATATTAATACCTAGCCTTGGTACATAGGTTATGATATGTTCAACCTATGTATAAATTATGATATACCTAACCTAGTCATAGGTTACAATAGACATATTTTAAGTATATATCATATTTTACCCAATTGAAGTATACAATGATTACCTTAGCCTAAGTATAACTTAATATATTTAACTAGGTCATACCTATGTTAAGTTAATGAAACATGACTTAAGTATATTTAATTTAACCTAGGTATACTTCTTCCTATATTTGTTTCATATTCCTTTTTATGTTACTGAGTGGCTAGATCAAATTTATGTGACTAAAAACTTTTCATCATGAACTTCATATAATAGTTAATAATATACAATTTGAAGCATAAAAACTTGTGAATTATAAGGAAAAAGAATTAAAAGGTAGACATACATATTTACCTATTAAGCATATTATAAGCTTGTAAATGATCAAACATATAATGATTGACCAAATAAATAATTAATACCTTATAATTTTTAGAACTTTTGCTTTGGAGTCATTAATTATTTATTGTGAATTTCTAGATAGTGGCTAAAAACAAATTTGGGGGATAAAATTTCATATTTTAAAAAATTCTCAAAAAATGGAAAACAAATTGCTAAAGTTTTTGAAACCATAAAATTAAATAAAAATTGATGTTTAGTATATAATTAGAATATTCAAGTTGGGACTCTTGCTCAAATGTTTATTTAAATAAATATTTGTTTTGAAATTTTTGGCATTAAATAATGAAAATACATTCCTATTAATGATATTCAAAAAAATTCAAAAGAAATCCACATGCCCCAAAATGGTATTATTTTTCATGTTTCCATGTGATGGGTAGCAACGAATATAAAATTTATTTTTTAATCATTTATCAAAATATTTGGTCATACAACTTGGAATTTTTTAATAATTTATATTAAATCAGACTAAATGAACTGAAAACAACATTAAAAATAAAATTTAAGTTCACGACTCACAACAGAATTTGATAAAAATTTTGAGATTAAAAAGATATGTGTATAAATTAATAATTATGACATTTTAATAATGTAAATAAATTTTTTAAAAATTTTTAAAATTTTAAATTATATTATATTTAATATTTAAAATTTTTTTTATAATTAAAAATAAATATAACACAACATTTACACAATTTTCATTATCTCATTATATTTTTAAAAGGTGGGAAAATGTTAGATATGTAATATACCAAAAAACCATGTTGATTTCAAATATGTTTATTTACAAATCTTTTGATGAAAAAAAAAAAAATCTTCAAAATATCATTGTTGTTCAAATGTATGAAATTGTCGCAACCCTAATTTTGGGCTCACGACCAAAGCAAGGGCTTACAAAGGTGCGATCCAGGAATGAAGCCTAGGGGCCACATTTCATTTGTCCTGGGAGTGTAGGAAAGTGTGAGGGAATGAACCCACACACTCCCAATTGGGCTCCCACTTTGGGAGTTAGAGTCTCAATGGACTCATGTTGAACTTCTGATGGACCTACAAATCTTTAGAAGGCAATTGCAAGGGTCAAAACCCATTGAATAAAATAGTTATTTATACCATTTGAAAGCTCTTGAAACGTAGATGTTCAAAATGGGCTCGCATGATCCATTTGGGTACTTAAAACATAAGTTATGGCCAAAAGAAAGACCACTAAAAGTCGTGAATCACCCTGATTTCTTTGCGTGAAGGTGATGTGCCATATACCATTGGAAATCTCTCAACGAAGGCTACAACTTTTCTTGAGACCTCACCCTAATCGGAGGTCTGCACACAAAGTTATGGGCTTCCAAAGTTGCGAAAGTCCCAATTTCGAGAATTTTAGGACTCCCAAGTTTAACAAAATGACATTTAAATGCTGGCCCTGTGGCCAAGCACAAAGAATACTATAAGGGGGAAGGTGATAGCTTCCCCCAAGTCCAGGCCGTGGGGAGTCTTGTGAGTCCATGTTTACCTGTGGTTCATCCATGCACCAAAAGTGTTCCAATTATGCATTAGCCAACTTGTTGTTTAATTTGTGCGGGTCCATGTGAATACTTGACTCACTTGTCACTCTTTTTAGTCCCCATCTCGTAGCTTCAGCATGCCCCTCTACCCTCGAAGTGCTTCAAGCCAATGAACATATCGTCATCCTTCCGATGTTTTCATCCTGGATTCGTAATTAAATCTATTAACGAACTTGGGGGTGCGTCAGAAATGGTGAAGATTCAAATGCATTTTTGGTCCAATTACTTGATATTTTTGTTTGAAATTTTTTATAGATGTGTAGATCTTGGAGAAATCTTTTAAATGAAATTTATTTATTTTCATTTGGACAAAGTATGAAAAAGATAATAATGGTAAAAATTGAGTATTTTTATACGAGAAAAAAGATGATGTGAAATAATGTTGTAAATTTATCCCATATCTTTTCTCAACAAGTTGAATTTTGTAAACTATATAATTAAATGAAAAAATATAATCTACACAAAATACATGCATTAAATATACTCAAAATGTAAATATTACCGAGTCAATAAAAAAGGTTTGTCATTAAAAAATAAAAAGGAACCTACTTACCTACCTACCTACCTACCTAACTAACTAACTACTTATTCCTACCTATTTAAGCGGCCTATATCTATGTTTAATATAGTTGCTTAGCCTTAGGTACAACCTAAAAAATGACATACTATAGGTTCTTAGGGTAATCTTAGGTTGCCTAAACCTACTTTAAGCACCTAGACCTAGGCCTAGTTAGGCACGTGGCATAACCTAAATGGCTAATGATTAAATGCCATGTCGCTTAACTTAAATGGTCAATATTTAAATGCCACATGGCCTAACTTGGGTGACCAATGTTTAAATGTCACGTGGAGTAATTAAGGTGGCCAATGTTTAAATGCCATATGGCCTAGCTTGGGTGGCTAATGTCTAAATGCCACATTGCATCGACTAATCAAAATTATGTTTGACCAATCAATTAAAGTTTATTTAGTCACCTTAATGACCACCGCATGAAATGACTAATTATACACATGTTGCCTAGGCACTATAAAAAACCACACAAATGTTTTTTGAACTAAACATCTAATCGCCTATTCAATGGTTTTTTTATCCCACTAAGGACCAACCACTACTCTAAACCACTAAGCTTACTAAAAATTCATTATAGTGATACCACATATTTTTTAATAGTTACCTCTCACTATTAAAATTCCTTTGTTGCATTTGTCATTATTGCAACTTGCTTAATTTGAATATTCAAAACAAAACCTATCAAGACACAAAAACAAAATCTCATCCTATTATAATACCAAACCTTTAAAATCTTAGATTGGTACTAATGGCAAACCTTGCTTTTGAACTTTCATTAATGCCAATGATGGGAACTAGATTCGGGGAATAAAAAGATTCAAAGGAACAAAGTAACAATGAAGGCCCCTTGCAAATCATATTTCAAGCATCCAATGAAGGGGGTTAGTGTGAGTGGCACGTGATTAGATCAACATGGAGGTTTGAAGGTGATAGTGATGGATGTTGGACGACAACAACAACCACCATGGCGTTGTTGAGTTTTGCCGTTTGGTCACAATGTGCATTAGTAAGGAGAAGGAGCTTGGGGAGGAGGAGTAACAATAATAGTTCCTAGGCCATAAGAGAATTAGAATTTTTGTTCTTGGCAATGTTGAGGCAATTGCGACTGTGTGGCAAGCCTTTCTAACAACCCTTTTACAACACTTGGAACTTCTGAAGATCTTCTTTTAAATAGACTTTGTTATTGTGCTTTTGCAACAATTGGGCTTGCCATTGTTGGCGAGTTCTTACAATAACAAGAAAGTCCTTTTTCTAGGAAAGTTTTCATTCCCCTTCTTTTTTGGGGTTTGGTTTTGTTTTATCTTTTTTTTTTCTTCCTTCCCCCCATCCCCCCATTTTTTGGGTCAGGCTACTTGGGTTTTTACTTCCTAGGGGTTTTGGGTGTAGCCTTTTTTTGAATGATTCTTTCTTTGCATCCTTCGTAAGTTCGAGATACCCCTTGTTTTCATTGTTCTAACCTTTACACTTTAGGCAACCTCTTCAGGCATGTCAAGAGTGTTAACCATCCTGCTAGCCTCATTTCCTAGGTTAACCAAGCTATTTTATATTTGCAAGTGTCTTCCCCTCTTGTGTTTTTCCTTGGTTTTAATCCTCTGACTTCTTGGGGTTGGTTTCAGGCTTAATCTAGTTCCATTTTGGGGTTGTTTGAATCTTGTTTCGTGTGCCTTCATTGGTTTCTTATGATCCCTCAAGCCATCCAAGACAAAATTAGATAGGTTTTTTGCTTACCCCTTAACCAAATTGTTCGAGACCTAACGAACAAGTTAACATGGTTCCTTTTCCTCATGTTGCCCCGTTACTGTTTGTATTATATTTGAAGAGGTCATCGAAGTCAATAAGAGGTTTTTGTTCACTTCAAAAGGTTTATGGCAAACAATTGGTCCACTTTTTAGGAGGAGTCTTCATGTGCCTCATGTGCACCCCATTTTTACCACTCATGGGAAGATCTTTCAACCACTTGTTTTCACCAATGTTTAACTTTAAGGAGAGCCGATAAGTATAGTCGCACTACCAAAATTCTTTAGCCCATGACACTAGTTATTATTTTGGAGGACATCGTTGTTGCCTTACGCTAGTTACACCCCCTTCGTTTAGACCTTGTCCTTCCACCTATTTTTTACTTTTAGCCTGAGCACATTTTTGTTTTGGATAGGATTTTACTTGCCCAAGGTTTAGTCACTGCTCCCCATTTGTTTTCAAGTGGGTTTTTTCGGATGGTATATGAACATTTTTCAGGATGTTTTATACCAGAGGACCCATTTTTGGGTTTTTGAAATTATTCCAGGTTGCTATTGTTACTCGTGGGGTTATCTTTAGGTCGGTGATCCTGATGCTAGGGGTTAACAAATTGTTAGCAATGCCAAAAGACATTAGTGGCCTTCATCCTATTGTTCTAGGCGAAATGTTTTTTCGACTTATTAGTCGTTCCATTGTCCTACAACTTCGAGGGCCATTTCAAGAACATCTATCCCCCATTAGTTTGGAGTATCAACCCTTGGAGGCTATGAGGCCATCCCTTTTGGCATTTGAACCCTTCTCGACCTACACCTTGATTGGGTCATGATGTAGGTCAACATCAAAAACGTTTTTAATAGCATTTTTCTAAGTATTATTTTTAAAAAGTTATGTGATGTCGAAGGGCTTTTGGTGAACATTGTCCCTTTTACTAGGTTGTTTTATGGTGTTCATTCTTCCTTTAACTACTAGCATGGGCAACATGTGGAAGGGGTCACCATTATTGAATCATCTTTCAACAAGAAGCAGGGTGACCCCTTAGGAGGTCCTTTATTTGGTTTAACCCATTATCGAACTTTCTTAAAGACCATCATGTGGGCCTCTAGTTACATCTTTCCATCCCTAACGAATGATACCCACATCATGAGGTCTATGAATGAAATTACTCGTGCTTTTGACCACCTTTTGACCCAATTAGCCCTAGTTGAGCTTAAATTCAAGGTGTCAAAGTGCAAGCTTTAGAACCCATTAGAGATCTTTCCAAGCATAGAAATTCCTCAAGGTTACACTTTGGTCAAAGATGGCTTACACATTTTAGGTGTGCCAATGGGTTTTCAAGATTTTGCCACGCATTTTTTGGATGAACCATTATCTTAAAATGTGGCACATATCAATGATCTTCTTTCTTGGGAGCCGCCTAGGTCACTTTGGGCATTTTGTTTTCATGTATAGTTCATTGACCTTTTTATTTCACACGGACAATATCTCTTCTTTTTCCTTCTTGTCTTTTTTGGCGGGTTTCGACACGAGAGTTATGCAAATATGTGGGGACATTATGGGTCCAAGATCATGGGAGTCTTTCCAAGGCCCTTTAGCAAGGTGTCGAGTTTGATTACTAATATCCTTTGGTGGTATAAGCTTTCTCTTTATGGAGGATTATGCCCCATTTGTTTTTGTAGGGAGTTAAGCTATAATGGTTTCATATTTGTATTTTAAATTTTATATTTTCGATAAACCTGTTTTGGAAGAATATGTTTCTTAGGTTGAGGTGGGCCCACATCTGCTTTAGTTATGCTTATGTGTTGTGTGAAATGGCCTTATTCCTACAACTAAAAGAATGCAGTTTTTTAAAAAGAGTTTAACAATTATTGGCATTCTAGGTTTACATGCATCTTTGATGGACATCCACCATGACACATCCTTTAGGTCTATCTTGGAAGATGATTCCATTTCCTCAGCATCCAAAACCCACATTCATTTTTATATGGGTATGGGGGTAGGGCTATGGTTGGTTGCTAGGCCATCTATTTGTTCATTTCACATCACATATTTTATTTTCATCTCAATGTTGCATGTTTGTTTAAATTTGATTCAGCCTTCAGCATCTAATCTTTTCATGTGTGAATGTGAACACAAGTTGGACACATCTAGCTTGGACACATCTAACATGCATTTAGTTCATTACTCATTTGGAGGTTAATGGACACATGACACCATCCAAAACATCATGTATGCCTTCGTTCAAGAGAATGGGCACACTATATGGAGAGAATGATGGTACACCCTTAAGTTAGGAATTTCATTATGAACCAATCTTTACTTGATCTAAGAGGATTAGGTTTTTGTTACCAATGTGATAGTTATTAACCCAATGTAAGAGATGTGGCGTTGAGTGTCATTAGTCAACCAACAAGTACAATTGCGGAACTTAGTGTCATTGCTAAACTCCGCAAGTATATAAGGTTTCATGAGAGGCACCACTTTGTTCCAATGGCCATGAAAGTGCACCACACAATTGGGCATGATGTGGATCGTTTCATTAGAAAATGTGTTCGTCGTTTCCACGATAGACAATTGGGAGGTCATTTATCCTTGTTTTTTTTGCATTCAATTTTTCAGTTAGCATGTTAGTATTGCTTTTCAGCATGCTTTAACCTTTGCTATAAAAAAGAAGATTGTGTTTATAGGTGATGCTTGTTCTAGACCTACCATTACTATTAGATCTCACAATTTGCATGCAAACCACATTAGACGGGCCGTGGGTGAAATAGCTTTCTACCACGAGAGGGATTAGTTCTCTCCCTTTTTTTTTTGGTTCTTGTGGGCTATGTGTCTTTTGGCCTTTCTTTGGCCTTCGCTTTTTGTCTCCCTATGATGGTTCCAGCCATTGATCTTTTATTGGATTTTGGTGACTCTATTAGATCAACATAATGATTATTTTGCCCATCCATGCTGTCACATTATGGTGAATCTTTCAGTTTATCTTGTAGTTCAAAATCCTGAAGGCCATTCATTAAGCTTTTTTTCTTGGTTACCACATGGTGAAAATCCACCACAAAAAAAAAAAAAAAACCATTATCCAAAAAATAGTCAAAATTAATCCAAAAAAAATAGAAAAAAAAAACAAAC
>Ga0116229_10015414_pt1 | contig 10421 bp, 8 predicted proteins | sample S1TSphgellanicum_3_FD_87313 | JGI IMG/M metagenome (GOLD analysis project Ga0116229, IMG submission 87313) | Host-associated microbial communities from peat moss isolated from Minnesota, USA - S1T2_Fc - Sphagnum magellanicum MG | ecosystem: Host-associated > Plants > Peat moss > Unclassified...
AAGGCCGTCGTGGCGGCGGAGGTGATGGTGATCCCCCGCTCCTGCTCCTGCTCCATCCAGTCCATGGTCGCGGCGCCGTCGTGCACCTCGCCGATCTTATGGCTCTTGCCGGTGTAGTAGAGGATCCGCTCAGTCGTCGTCGTCTTGCCCGCATCGATGTGGGCCATGATGCCGAAGTTGCGGTAATCCTCAATCTTGTGAATGCGGGGCATGCGGTACGGCTCTTCCGTCGAACGTGGTGGCGGCGCGATCTGTAGGTGCAGCGGCCATATAGGGCGAAGCGGTTCCCGAGGGAACCATCCGCGACCCTATGGCCGCATTATAGTTCTTTACCAGCGGTAGTGCGAGAAGGCCCGGTTGGCTTCAGCCATCTTGTGGGTGTCTTCACGCTTCTTCACCGCCGTGCCGCGGTTGTTGGACGCGTCGAGCAACTCCGCAGCAAGCTTTTCGGTCATGGTGTTCTCGCCCCGCTTGCGGGCGGCGTTCACCAGCCAACGGATGGCGAGCGCCCGGCGCCGGTCCGGACGAACCTCGACCGGAACCTGATACGTGGCGCCGCCGACCCGGCGAGAGCGCACTTCCACGGCCGGCGCCACATTGTCGAGCGCGGTATGGAAAACGGTCAGGGTGTCGATATCGCGACGCCGCGTGCCGATCAGGTCGAACGCGCCATAGACGATGTTTTCGGCGACGGCCTTCTTACCTTCATACATCACGTAGTTCATGAACTTGGTGACGATCAGATCCCCGAACTTGGGATCCGGCAGAACTTCGCGTTTCTCTGCGCGACGACGACGGGACATGGGAGCTTCTCTTCTCTTGAATTTCGGGTCTAAGCGGATTGACGGGCCGTCGCCTCAAGGCGCCGCCCGCGCAGTCCCCTCTGCGGACTACTTCGGGCGCTTGGCGCCGTAGAGCGAACGGCGCTGCTTGCGGTTCTTGACGCCCTGGGTGTCCAGCACGCCGCGAAGGATGTGGTAGCGCACGCCGGGAAGATCCTTCACCCGGCCGCCGCGGATCAGCACCACGGAGTGCTCCTGCAGATTATGGCCTTCGCCAGGAATATAGCACACCGCCTCGATGCCCGACGTCAGGCGCACCTTGGCCACCTTACGAAGGGCCGAGTTCGGCTTTTTCGGCGTGGTGGTGTAGACGCGGGTGCAAACGCCGCGACGCTGGGGCGAGCCTTTGAGCGCGGGAACGGTGTTGCGCTTGACCTTGGGGCTGCGCGGCTTGCGGATGAGCTGATTGACTGTAGGCATACGGGTCGGACGGTCCTTGGCGTGCTCTGTTGGGGGCTGCGCCTTTCGGCCGAACGCCCCCATTCCTTCTTTTTGGCCGAGACGTCGCAAAAAAGCGTCGCCCCGCCCGGGCGGGTCAAGTTCGAAGCGCCTGGACATTCTCCAGCACCCACACGAGAACTCGACCCTACCGAAAACACGATAGGCCGGCACGCGCGCTTTGGGCGTACCGGCGGGCGCACAGGCCCAGATAAAGTTTTCATGCGCCGCCCGTGAAAGCCAGGCGGCCTCGAAACTGGCGCAGTTGATACCTGTGTCGCGGGCCGGGGTCAAGCGCGAGGATGTGCGGGTGGTGACGTAGTCAGTATTGCGGAGTTGATAAGCCGTGCAGGGGGCTTCAGCGGTGGCCGGTCCATCGCGTGCGCCTAAACGTTTCGTCTGGATTTCCCGATGCGCGGTTCTATCCTAGCCTTTGGGGGAAGGTTGAACATGAAGCAAGGTGTTATCGGGCTTTTGATGATCGGCGCGCTGACGGGCGCGGCGCAGGCGGCGGACAAGCCGGCGATCGGGCCGGCGCCGCCTTGGGTCCGACCAGTCACCTGGCCCGACAGTCCGGGCGAGACCGGCGAGGCGCCCGTCCGCATCTTGCTGTCGGACCAGCAGATCGCCTTTGAGCCCGGACGGACGACCGTCTATTCCGAGATAGCCTTTAAGATCCAGACGCCACAGGGATTGGCGGGCGGGAATATCTCGCTCCCGTGGCGCCCCGACATCGACACTCTGACGGTCCACAAGCTGGTCATCCACCGGGGCGACAAAACCATCGATGTGCTGGCCGACGGGCAGACGTTCACCGTCGTCCGCCGGGAGCAAAACCTCGACAACGCGGTCCTCGATGGCGTTCTGACCGCGAACATACAGCCCGAGGGGCTCCAGGTTGGAGACGTTCTCGATATGGCGACGTCGATCGCCTCCAGCGACCCAAGTCTGAAAGGACATGTCGAAGAACTGGCGGGCGCCTGGAACGCCATATCCATCGATCGGGCGCACCTGCGCGTACAGTGGCCGAGCCAGATGCCGATCCATGTGCGCCAGGCCGGACAGTTGCCGGCTTTAAAGCCGGTCCGGAGCGGCGCGTTTACGGTGGCGGAACTGTCGCTCGATCATCTTGCGCCGATCACACCGCCCAAGGGCGCACCGGCCCGCTACAGCGTCGGCCGGCTCGTCGAAATCACGGACTTCGCCTCCTGGGCGGACCTTGGGGCGCTCATGGCGCCGCTCTATGACAAGGCCGCGGTCATACCGAGTCAGGGTCCGCTGAGGACCGAGCTCGACAAAATCATAAGCCTTTCGCCCGACCCGAAGGTGCGGACGCAGGCCGCGCTCACGCTGGTCCAGGATCGGGTTCGCTACGTCGCCCTGGCCATGGGGACGGGCGGCTACATCCCAGCCGACGCCGAGACCACCTGGTCTCGCCGGTTCGGGGACTGCAAGGGCAAAACGGCCCTTCTTCTCGGACTGCTCCACGCCATGGGCGTCGAAGCTCGGCCGGTCATCGTCAGTACGGTCTTGGGCGACGGGATGGATGCGCGGCTGCCCTTGGTCGGGCTGTTCAACCACGTGCTGGTGTAGGCGACCCTCGGCGGTAAAACCTATTGGTTGGACGGGACGCGAACCGGCGACACCAGCCTGGACCGGCTGCCTATCCCTGCCTACGGCTGGGGGCTGCCGCTCACGGCCGAGCACGCCACGCTCGTCCGGCTCATGCCGCCGCCCCTCGACAGTCCAAACAGCGACACCTCCATTCGAATCGATGCGAGCGCCGGCGTCGCCTCGCCAGCGCCCGCCCAGGTGCAACTGATCCTCCGCGGGGACCTGGCGTTATCCACGCAGGCCTCCCTCGCAAACATGGCGGGCGAACAGCGCGATCAGGCGCTCAAGAGCTTATGGAAGGGACAGTACGACTTCATCGATGCGAAGACGGTCGGCGCGAGTTTCGACGCGAAGACGGGTGAACTGACCCTGACCATGAGCGGCCCCGCCAAGCTCGACTGGGCGAACGGCAATTACCAGACGGACGGCAGCGATGTGGGCTATCGGGCGGACTTCAGCCGAGACCCCGGACCCGACGCAGACGCGCCGTTCGCCGTTCCCTACCCCTTTTTCAACCGCACGCGCGAGACGATCCTGCTGCCCAAGGGCTTGGAGAAAATCAAACTTGGCGAGGCGATGGAGGTTGATCAGACGGCGGGCGGCATAGCCTATAAGCGCCATGCGACAGTGACCGGGAACATCTTCACCATTGAGACCACGGCCCGGAGCGTCACGCCCGAGTTTCCCGCGAAGAACGCCGCAGCCGAGCAGGCGGCGCTGCGCATGTTGGCCGACCGGTCGGCCACCCTGACCATGCCGAGCAACTACGTTTACAATATTAAGGACTTGGCTGCGGTCCGCGCCGACACGCCTAAAACCTCGGCCGAGTACGTCAACCGGGCGAGTATATTCGCAAACCACGACCTGCCTAAGGAGGCGCTCAGCGACTACGATAAGGCGGTGGAGCTTGATCCCCGCAACGTCTACGCCTGGGCGAACCGCGTCGTAACTCGCATCCAGGTCGGCGACTACGCCGGCGCGCGGAGCGATCTCGAAAAGGCCGAGACGCTCGATCCCAACTTTGTCCAGAACTTCACCGGCCGCGGAATGCTCGCCGACGCCGATCACCGCCCCAAGGACGCCGTCGCGGCCTATACGCTCGCCCTGCAGCGCGAGCCCGACAATGTCTATGCGATCCGTCAGCGCGCATCGGCCTACATCCAACTCGGGGACGTCGATCACGCCCTGGCCGATCTCGCCGCGGACGTTAAGAGCCACCCTGACGACCCGGACGCCTATATCGCACGGGGGAATGTCTACACGGACCGCGCCCGGTTCGACGAGGCGCTCGCCGACTTCGACCGAGCCGTGGCGCTAGATCTGGGAAACGACTGGGCGATGGCCGACCGGGGCCTCGTCCACGTCTACAAACATCAGTACGACCTGGCGACCGCGGACCTCGATGCGGCCGCCAAGATCAATCCGAAGAACGCCGTCGTCTTTCGCGCTCGGGGATTGATGGACGAACAGACAGGGGCGTTTGAAGCGGCTGTCGCGGCCTTCACGACGGCCTTAGACATCGAGCCCAATAACGCCTTCGCCCTCACTCAGCGCGCCTTCGCCAACTGGCGCGCGGGGCATGGCGACGCCGCCCTTCAGGATGCGACGGCCGCTCTCAAGCGGGACCCGACCTTGGTCAATCTCTATCTCTTGCGCGCCAACGTCTATCGATCTCAGGGCAAGCCGGACGCCATGGTGCAAGAGGCCGTCGCCGTAGAAGCCGCCGCGCCCGACAACGCCCTTGGGCACGTGATCGCCGGCAGCCTCTACGGCGACCGTCATAAGTACGATGAGGCGATGAAAGCGTTTGATCGCGCCCTCGCCATCAAGCCCGAGCCGTACATTTATGTGAACCGCGCCCAACGCCGCCCCAATACCGATAAGGCTGGCCGCCAGGCCGACCTGGACGCCGCGCTCAAACTCGATCCGACATTCTCCGCCGCGCTCAAGATCAAGGCCGACTTTCAGGTGGAGGACGGGGACTTCAAGGGCGCGGCGACGACCTACTCCCTGGCGCTGAGGGATGCGCCCGACGACCCCGCGCTGCTCACGGGAAGAGGCATCGCCTACAGCCGTCTGAGCGATTCGGATCACGCGCGACAAGACTTCGCCGCAGCGCGCGCCAAGGCGACGAAGCCTGGCTTGCTAAACGCCCTATGCTGGGCGAAGGCGACCGCCGGGGTGGCGCTCGACTCCGCTCTGGACGACTGCGACGCCGCGCTCGCAAAGGCGCCGAATACGGCGAGTTATCTCGACAGCCGCGCCTTTGTTCTTCTCCGCCTGGGGCGGATCGATGCCGCCATCGCCGACTACGACCACGCCTTGGCTCAAAATCCGCGCCTCGTCTCATCCCTGTATGGTCGAGCTGTGGCATGGGCCCGCAAGGGCGATAAGACGAAATCGCAGGCCGACGCCCAAACAGCTCTACGGATTGACCCAGACATTGGGGCGACGTTCGATCGCTACGGCGTCGCGCTCTGACACCACCGACGATCCGCCCCGCCCCGCTAGGCCACCGACGAGACGGTCGCACCCAAGGTGGTCGGGTCGGTAAGTTGGCTGGCGTTGGAATACTGGCTGGCGGCGAGTTGAACCGCCAGGTTTTGCAGGACGTCCGCCAGCTGGGTCAGCGCCTGGGTGGCGAGCGACGTGGTCGATGTAGGCGTTCCGGACGCGCTCGAGGTGGAGACGCCCGAAGTTGAGGCGCCAGAGGTGGCCGAGGTCGCAGAGACGCTGGAAGCCCCAAGGCTGACGGTTCCGAGCGACGAGGTCGAGCCCAACAGGGACTGACTATCGGCCAAAAGCGTCGCCAAGATGCTGGAGAGCGACTCCGCCCCGCCGCCGCCGCCCGATGCGCCGTGAGCGCCGTGGGCGCCGGATGGGGGCGCCGATGGCGTGGCGGCCGCCGACGAGGCGCCGACAGACGAGGTGGTCGCCGCCGTCGAGCTGGGCTCGCCGCCGACCGCAGACTGCAAGGCGCTTAGCAATTGGGACAGGGTGGAGGTCCCGCCGCTCGCCGACGCGCCGCCCGCTTGCGCGCTGAGCAGCGACGTCAAAGTATTGCTGGCCAGTTGCGAAGAGGGTGTATCGTTTGAAACAGCCGACGGGGCCGATGGCGTCGTCTCGGCAGTTCCTGCCGCGCCGCCTAGCAAATCCTGCAGTAGACTAGAGGCGTCCTGAGCGACGCTCCCTGTCGAACTGGCCGCGCCAGACGCCGCCGTTCCCGACGCGCCGGTCGCGTTTTGCCCGAAAAGCTGTTGATAGAGCTGCGTTTGGCTGGCTGCCGCGTTGACACTCATTTGCATCTCCTGTGCGCCTGCCCCAGCGATTAGTCCCCGGGGAGCGCAAAAGGCTTTGCAACTTCGGGGCCTGACGCGGCCCACAGAAATTGTGGCGAGATTGCGGCGAGACTTTGCAATGCGCCTGATGTCAGAGGACGGCGGCCCTAGGGGACGTCACGGCGCCAGATAGCGATCCAGCCAACCGATCTCGCGCCGTTCGAGATCAAGATAATCGGCCGGCACACGTATGCCGTGCCCCTCGCCGGCGTAGACGATCATCTGGGTGGGCACGCCCACGGCCTTCAATCCGCGCCAAAACTCCAGCGTCTGGGGCTCAGGGCACTCCACGTCGCGTTCGCCGACATACAGAAGGGTCGGCGTATGGGCGTCCTTGATGGTGGTGAGGGGCGATAGCTTCTCATAGATGGCCGGATCGTCGTAGGCGGTGGCGCCGAAGAAGGGCGGCATCCACTCGTCGATGCCGTTTTCGCCGTAATAGCTGATCCAGTTGGAGACGCCGGCGCCGGCGATCGCCGCCTTAAAGCGGTTGGTGTGGGTCACCGTCCACATGGTCATGAAACCGCCGTAGCTGTGCCCCATCACGCCCAGGCGGTGATCGTCGATGGGTGCGATTTTCTCGACCGCATCGACGCCGGCCAGGATATCGCGCAGGTCTCCGCCGCCAAAGTCGCGGATATTGGCGCGGGTGAAGGCCTCGCCCTGGCCATAGGAGCCGCGTGGGTTGGGCAGAAGGACGAAATAGCCCCGATCCACCAGATCCTTGATCGGCCCCCGCCCCACCACCGACCCGCTGGAAGCGGCCGAAACATAGGTCGGCATGGCGGCCGAGCTCGGGCCGCCATGGATCACGACGACCATGGGATGCAGGCCGGCGGACACCTTGCGCGGCGCCAGCAGCCAACCCTGGACCTCGAACCCATCGCTGGTCCAGTTCACGCTGTGAGCCTGCACCTGGGGCGCCAGGTCGGCGTTGTCGTTGGTGATCGGCGCCCAGGTCGCGACCGGCCCGGCATAGATGGCCGGCGCATGTTCGAAATCCTGCACCACGGCCGCCGCGATCGTCCCGTCGGCGGAGAGAGCGATCCGCCCATCGCCGGCTGAAAGGCTTGCCTCTTGGGCGCGCAGCACCTGCACCGCCCCGCTGACGGGGTCGACCTTGGCGATGGCGGTACGATCCTTGATCACGGCCGTGGCGAAGAGGGTTTGTCCCCGCCAGTCCAGAGAATTGAAGCTGCCCTTGAAGACCGGCGTCAAGTCGATCGGCGCCCCGCCCGAAAACGGGACGCTATAGACATCGCCGCCGACCGAGCCGAAGTCGCTCATCAGTCCGCCGATAAACGCCACGGTGCGCCCGTCCGCCGAGACTGTGGGAAAGTTCAGTTGGGTTTTTGGCGTGGCGATCACCCGCAAGCCCGCGCCGTGAGCGTCGATGGCGACGAGCTTGGCGACCCACCAGTTGTTGTCGCCATTGCCCTTGGCGGCGGTGGCCACAAAGGTCTGACCGTCGGGCGTCCAGCTATATTCATAAACGAAGGTATCGGCGGGCGAGACATAGGTCAGCGCCCCGCCGCTGACCGGCACGACGGCGATCCGCTGTTCGTCGGCGATGTCCAGGGCGTCCAGATCGCCCACCTGAACCGCGCCGGGCTGGGTCGCCCCCGTCAGCTTATGGGCGCCGGGCGTGGCCAGAAGCGCGATGCGGGTTCCGTCCGGCGACCAGCGGGCGACATCGGCGACGCCGACGATCGTGGCGAGCGTTCGTATCGGGCCGCAGATAGAATTAGGACCATCCGGGGTGGAGGCGACTTCAAGCAGCGCTGTCCCCGCCTTGTGGTCGCTGGCGATGAAGGCGAGAGATTGGCCGTCGGGCGACCAGGCGAGCGCGTCGTAGCTGCAGGTCGAGCAAGGGTCGAGACCAAAGAGCGTCCGGCCATCCTCGCCACGACGAACAACAATCATACCGTGGCGGGGAGGCGCAACCTGGCCCGGCGCCGGAGAGCCTGAGACCTCCAGGCTGTCCACCGTCGCCACGCGGTCGCCCGAAGGCGAGAGCGCCAGATCGTCATGCTGGTGAAGGGCGGCGGCTGAATTGGATTGCGCAAGCGCGCGGTCCCATCCAGATAGGCCAAGGCCTAAGGACGCGAAAATCGCGATCGCCCGTGCGATCCGCCTTGCTTCGGCCATGCAATTTTGTCCCTTCAATGCTTGATCGGCAAAGCTTAAGTGGCGTTTTATGTCAGCGGCGGCGATTTAGCATTTTGCGTCGCGGCCCGCCTAGGGTCGCAGTACGGTAAGAGGTCCATAATCCTGCGTCGATCCAACCCTCGCCTAGAGATTGAGCGCCGCGACGCCATGTTCCAGGTTAAGCCCGCGCGGCGCCCAGAGGGACTTGGAGCGCGGGACCTGAGATGACGCGCATCGATCGCCAGCGCCGCCGCGCCGCCGCCGCCCTGGCGGCCTCCGCCTTGGTCCATGTCGTGGCGCTGGGTCTCTTAGCGGTTTACACGCCGGTATTTCATCCCCTGTGGGTCGCCGCGCGGGATTTTCAGATCGAGCTCGTCCCGACCGCGCCCCTCTCGCCGCCGGTCCGCCAGGCCAGCCAGCCCGACGCCGCGGGCGAGACGGCGCCGACCGTCGCCCCGCGCACCCCAAAGCGGGCGCCGCAGCATACCGACGTCCGCGCCACGACGCCCTACCCGCTGGCGACGCGCACCACGGCGGCCAAGACGCCTCGACCGTCCACGCCGCCGGCCAGTCCCACACCGCCGGCGTCGCCAACCCCGCGTTTCCTCCAGCCTGGCGCCCAGCCCTTCGGTCATTCAGCCGGCGCCCCCGGCTGGATTGCGGGAACGCAGGGGGCGCCTGCGGGGTCGGCGGCTGAGGGCGACAACGACGGCTCGGGCGTTCGCGGCGCGCTGCGCACCTCGGTGGGCTGCGACGACCCGGACTATTACAATTTGTCCAAGGCTGAGCGCGCGGTCTGCAGTCGCCAGTACGGCGTGCAGGCGGCCATTGGGGCCAAGCAATATGTCGACCCGATCAGATCCGCCCAGGTTCGCAATAAATATGAGCAGGACAAGGAGACGTGCGATCGCATAAACCATTACGCCACGCCGCTCGACAGCGACCGTGAGCATAGCGCCAAGGCTCCGGGCAGTGGTTTCGACAGGTGGCGCTGCTAAGTCGCTGCCCCGCCATAACCCCACCACAATCCTAAAGCGAAATTTCAGGGCGGAAGGGTGAGCGGGAGGCTTGATGGCGGGACGAGACAGGCGAAGACGGCGCACGGCGCTCCTCATCTCGCTCCTCTTCCACACCGCCCTGCTGGCGCCCCTTCTGCTCGTCACGCCGCGGTTACGGACAGCTCAGACGCCGACCCGCGCGACCATGCGGCTTGGCCTGGTTCCCGAAGCCGGCCTGGGGATCGCGACCCACCTGACGCCGCCCGGTTCGCCGGTGATGAGCCAAGCGGCGCGTACGCCGCCGGCGGCTCAGCAGACCTCTCGCCCCCAGCTAAAGCCCTTATCCGCGACCACCGCCCTGCCCGCTCCAGCGGCGCACGCGGCCGCCAGCGCGGCGCCAGCCTCGCCCGCCGCCACGAGCGGCGCGCCAGCCGCGGCGACCAGCGGCGCAAACCCGGACGCGGTCCGACGCGCGCTGCAGGCCGCCCTCGCCTGCGCGCCTGGCAATGCGCCAAACCTCGACGCCGAGGGCCGCGCCGCGTGCGGCAAACGCCTGCGCGAAGCCGCCGCCGCCATGGGCGAGGCCAAGGTCGATACCATACCGCCCGAAAAGCGCGCCTATTACGATGCGGTGCTCAAGGCCTATCAGGATATCCGCCATTACGGGACGCCGGATACGATCCTGACGCACCTTCCAGGGGCTGAGGGCATGGCTGACGCGCGGATTTCGATCATGCCTGGCCGCCCACCCGGGCCGGGCTGCGGTTTGAAGTTCGGCGGACCCAAAGGCGCCAAGCCCGAAAGGCCGCCGCCCCATAGCCTTCACTTCAATCTTGGGCCTCTAACCTGCGTTCTCACCCCGCCGCAGGGCGTACTGACCGAGGAATCGGTTACGCCGAACGGGGACGACATTCCACCGAATTAGGGTCCGGACTCATTACAGCCACCAGATGACGGCTGCGGCGATGCAGACGGCTCCCATGAAGGTTTTGACGTTTCGATCGAAGCGCGTTGCGATGCGACGCCAGTCTTTGAGGCGGCAG
>Ga0116229_10015416_pt1 | contig 10420 bp, 7 predicted proteins | sample S1TSphgellanicum_3_FD_87313 | JGI IMG/M metagenome (GOLD analysis project Ga0116229, IMG submission 87313) | Host-associated microbial communities from peat moss isolated from Minnesota, USA - S1T2_Fc - Sphagnum magellanicum MG | ecosystem: Host-associated > Plants > Peat moss > Unclassified...
ATCTTTTCTGAAGAATACTTCGCCCCACTGAAACTGTAGGCAGGTGAAGTGATGGGTGACGCTTCGCTTACCCATCCTACGGCTGAGCGGATCTCTCCGGCCAAGTCCCGGATCTATTCGCGCGATGCATGGAAACGCCGGGGGGTTTGGGGGGGATCGGGCGAATCAGGCGGCGTATACGCCGCCCCGCTCGATCAGGGTTCCCCCAATCTTAAGTTTCTGTCTAGAAGGCATCCGGGTCGGGCGCGGGCAATTGCTGGCGCTTCAGATTCCCCAGTCGATCACGTGCATCAGCCAGTTTCTCGACGGCTTTGCGCCGATCGTATGACTCCACGACCACCGAACGCGCTGTGAGTCGGTCTGCGCCCTGGAGGAACCTGCAGTTTTGCCCTATCGCCTCATCGGAACCGTAGCCGGTCAGGTCCGTGAACGCCTGGTTTATCAGAACGATCGGCATATCGCGCGACTGGACATCGACAACGATGACAGAATGCAACAACGAGTCGATCCAACTTGCTTCGATGGCATATTCGGTACCGAACCTTCGCGCCATGCTCTCGACCGGGAGTCTATTCATGCCCTGAAAAACTTTTTCCATCTGCGTTGCAGCGATTCGAGAAGCCCAGACCCCGAAGGTGCAATCGGCTTTTTTAAAAAAAGGAGCCAAGAGCGAAATCGGGCCATTCCATCTCCGGCAACGATGTCGCAGTCGGCACGTCTTTGTGAATCCTATTATGTAATTGGAATCCTTGCCGGCAGGCAAGCCTTGTTCTCTCACGCTCATCGCATTTATACGGCGGACTTCAAAATTCGGCACAGGTACCACCTGCGGCGGGTGCAGGTTCCATGTTGGTTTCGTGCGTTTCAGGTTTTTCTCCCGCTTTCCTGGGTAACCGGCGCAATCAGGATGCGGCGGCTGCGCTCTCCGCATACAATACCAGCGGCCGACTGCCTATAAATTCGAAAGTTTCCATCAAGGCGCTCATGGGCTCGGGGCGATGGATAAAATAGCCTTGGGCGAAATCGACGCCCATCTGTCGCAGCAGGCGCAGCACTTCGGGATCATCGACAAATTCGGCGACCGTCGTGAGGCCGGCCACCCCTGCCACGTCGATGAAGCAGCGCACCGCAGCAGCGTGCAGCGGGTTGACCAGCAGATCGCGGATAAATTGACCGTCGATCTTGAGAATGTCGACAGGCATGGTGTTTAGATACCCGAAAGAGGAGGCGCCGGCGCCAAAATCGTCAAGCGCCACGCGCACCTTCAGCGTGCGGAGCTGCTCGATGAAGACTGCCGCATCGGCAAGGTTGGTGACCGCCACGGTCTCGGTAATTTCCAAACACAGTTTTGAGCAGATCTCAGGCCCGGCTTCGGCCAGCATGTCGACCGCCCAGCGATGGAAGGCGCGGTCCCCGACAGATTGACCGGACAGATTGACGCTCAGCTTTTCAATCTTGTCTCTAAAGGTCTTCATCTGCATGCGCCTGATCACCTCCCGCAGCACCCAGCGGTCGATGCGCGAAGCGAGATTGAACCGCTCGGCAGCGGGCATGAAAGCGCCGGGCAGCACAAGGCTATCGCCATCCGTGCACAGCCTCAGCAGAACCTCCGCGTGCAGCCCCGGACTGGCACTGTTCAAGGATTGAATACGCTGAAAGAAAAGTGTGAAGTCGTTCCCGTCAAGTGCTGCCTCCAGGCGGGTCGCCCATTGTATTTCGCCTTTCCGCGCGTGCATCGCCGCATCTGAATCAGACCACGTATGCACCCGATTCCGCCCTGCCTCCTTGGCCGCATAGCAGGAATTATCGGCCGCCTGCTGAACGGCGGCCGTAGTGGCCCAGCGGCCATCGACCGGAACCAGGCCGATGCTCGCACCGACACGAAAGCGCTTGTCTTCGTGGATGAACCGAAAATCCTCCAGGCGATCGCAGATTCGCTGCGCAGATCGCTGTGCCTGCGCGGGTGGGCAATCTTCCATCAGCACTGCGAATTCGTCGCCGCCGATCCTGGCTACCGTGTCACTCGTTCGCACCACGTCGGATAGCAGCTTGGCGACCTGTATCAGCAGTTGGTCACCGATCGCATGCCCGCAGCTATCGTTGACGATCTTGAACTGGTCAAGATCGATGTAGAGCAACGCATTCTCGCTGCTTTCCGTTTGCGCCCTCTCCAGCGCCCGCTGCAAGCGTATTTCGAATGCGGGCCGGTTGACCAGGCCAGTCAGGGAATCGTGGGACGAACGATAGCTCATCTCGCCGGCAAGGCGCCGTTGCTCCGTCACGTCGTGAAACACCAGCACCATGCCGAGTACGTCGCCCTTCTCGTTGCGCATGGGCGAAGCACTATCCTCGACACCGTGTTCGCTGCCATCGCGTGCGATCAGCAAGGTCTTGTTCGCCAGGCCGACAATCCTCTCCTGGCTCATACAGGCGCGCAGAGGGGTTTCTGCCGATGCCCGGGTTTCCTCGTGGATGATCTGGAACACCTGAGCGAGCGGGCGGCCACGCCCCTCGCTGTCGGTCCAGCCCGTCATTGTCTCGGCCATGGGGTTCAGCCAGGTGACCTGACCGTGGATATCGGTGGTGATTACGCCGTCGCCTATGGAGTCGAGGGTGACTGTGAGGAGTTCATGCTGGGCTGCCAACTTGCTGGCGAGATCCCGGGCCTCCGTTACGTCCCAATTTGTGCCGATCATGCGCGTGGCACGGCCGGCCGCGTCACGGCTGACATGGCCGGCGGCACCGATGTAATGGACGCTGCCATCGTCCCAAACGATGCGGAACTCCATCCGGTAGGGTTTTATGCCGTCTATATCGTCCCGCACTGCCTGTTCGGCTGCCGCACGGTCGTCCGGATGCAGGTGGCGGGTCCAGAGAGTGTACGTACCAAGGCTCTCCTGCGGCTCCAGGCCATACAGCCGGTACATCCATGCATCCCAGAACATCACGTTGCGCACGATGTCCCAGTCCCAGATGCCGATCCTGCCGCTGTCGGTAGCAAGGGCAACCCGCTCGTTGATCTCCTGCAGCGCGCGCCGCGCGGCGACGCGGGCAGTCACGTCCTGGAAGGCACCGGTGAGGCGAATGGGCTGACCATCGCCCTACGTGACGGTGCCCATGGCACGTACCCATATCCGTTCACCGTCGGCACGATCGAACGGCAACTCAAGATCCCAGGAAGCACCTTCGGCAATGCTCTTCTCGACCGCGGCCCGGATGATGGGCCGCGCTTCTTGCGCATAGAATCCGATGCCGGCCTCAAGCGTTGGCTGATAGTCGAGAGGAAGGCCGTGAATGCGATAGGTCTCGGAGGACCAGGAGACGCGGTCTGTCGCCAACTCAAGTTCCCAGCCGCCCACCCCCGCCGCTACGCCAATGCGATCAAGAAAATCCTTGCCTTGCCGAAATTTGTAGTGGACCTCGTTGAAATCGGCAAGCGAGGGGCGCGACATAGCCTCTGGCAGAACGCGACACAGGGCAATTGCCGTTACCATTGAGAGCGCGGCGGCAATCGCCTTGGCCAGGCACTGAACAACATATATCGGCACCCACAGGGTGATCACATCGAGCCAATGGGTGATGCCACATAGCAGAATGAAGCTGATGAACAGCCACATAATCGGCCGAAACATCAAATCCTTCCGCCGCCGGATAATCACCGCCAGCGCGACCGCGATCGTGAAATAGGCAGCACCGGTCGCGAAATCGGCAAATGCATCTGTCCAGATAAGGCCCGGTTGCCAGAGCAGGCAAAAACCGTGTGGCGTGAGACCGGAGGGGCCCAGCAGCCAGGACATGATTTGGCCCGTCATCGCGAGGTCACGTCCTCTGCTGGTGTGCCTCCCATCTGCCTTTCATGCACATACAGTTGCATGGGGTGTTTCGTGCCGCTTGTGCACGTTTGCCGTGGGGTCGGCACACGCTGCGGCGTGGGTGCTGCCCGGACCGGCTTCGGCAGCTGTAGCGTTACACCTTGCGCAATGATACTATTCACGAACGAAGCGACCCCCTTGACCTATAGCGCGCAGTGCGTTGCTGCGATTCAACTTCGAGCACGCGTGCGATTGTTTTCGCCCTAACGAAGTTTTTGAGCGCCGTCTGTTGTCTACCCAACGTTGTGGCAGATCTGGGTGTGATAGGTTTTTGGTTGTGTTGTTTTGCGCCTATATCCAGAAACAAGAGGAGCCGCAGGCGAGTGACCGGAAAATGAATTCTGTCCGGAAGTGTGCACGTCATTTGTTGTCCACCTTAAGTTGTAAGAAGCATGGTTTGATTGGCTATAAGTTGTAGCATTCGACCTAACCTCCCGGCTATGGAGAGGAATTGACATGATCGGGCCGCAAGCCACCAGTAGAGCGCATCAGAACCAGTTGCTTGGTTCATTCGAGCCGGCCGCCCAGGAGAGGATCAGGCGGCATGTGCAACCTGCGACCATGAAGCTCGGTACGGTTGTATGCGACGCGGGCGGCCTTCTTAATCACGCCTATTTTCCGGAGGGGTGCGTTCTTTCGCTGCTGACGGTTCTGGAGAACGGATCCGCAATCGAATGCGCAAACATTGGGCGAGAGGGAGCGTTCGGCATTTTTTCAGCCATGTACAGCCGCGTCTCCTTCAATCAATGTGTTGTCCAACTTGAGGGGCCGATGTTGAGATGCCCGATCGAGCTCCTGCGAACGGAGTTTGAGAGAAGCGAGCACATACGAAATCTCTTTGTCAGCTATTCGGAGACATTGCTGTCACAGGTCATGCAGAGTGTCGCGTGCAACTCGCTCCATACGGTGGAGGAACGGATGTGCCGCTGGCTGCTGATGATGCACGACCGGGCCGAAGGCGAGGTGATGACCTATACGCACGAGTTTCTCTCAAGGATCTTGGGCGCAAACCGTACGTCCGTCACGCTTGCTGCTCAATCACTGCAAAATCGCGGGCTCATCAGCTATCGCCGCGGCATGATGCAGATCAACGATCGAGCTGGAATGGAGAAAGCGTCTTGCGAGTGCTACGCTGTCGTTAAGGTGCGATTTGATGACTTTCTCAACCCGCCCTCAACTGCCGTTCAGGAAACGCATTCCGGGCGTGTGCAAGTTGAAAAGAGGCCTTAGGAAAGTATCTACTGCGCGATCTGCGGGCATCGCCGGCCAGTTCTTACGCTGCCCATGATCACGAAGATGGTCGGTGTGTGTGGGGCTTCCTCCGACGCGCAGCGCCAAATTGAAGAAAGCCCTTCTTTTCTGAAGAAAAGAAGCAAAAGACTTTTGTTTTTCCGCCGCTCCTACGATCGAGGCCATGGCCGGGATCTATCCGCGCGCGCCGGAACAAAAGTCTTTTTGCTTCTTTTTCTTCAGAAAAAGAAGATTCTTCCTACCGAGTTTCGCTGTGCGGCACGAACCCCCACCCTATGGCTGATCTCAACTCCCCAATCCTGTTGTCAAGGTGTCAAGCGCCGTTAGCCGGAATGCATCTCGATCGCGATGCGAATGAGATCGCCGGTGCGTTCCACCATCAACTTGTTCTTTATGCCGGTGCATGAGTTTGCAATGGTCTTATACGGCGAACCAAGGTCCGTGGCGATCTCGGACAGCGTCTTGCCTTGGGCCAAAAGGCGAAGAATGTCGAGTTCCTTCGCGGACAAGGCCGGCCTTTGGCCCTTCGTCCAGATGTCGCTGCCTGCGAGATCGATGACGAGATCGCGCTGAAGGTAGTGCGAACCGGCGACAACCTTCTGGATCGCCTCGAGCAATTCGCTGGCGCTCGCCGATTTCGTTATGTATCCGTAGGCTCCGGCCTGCATCGCCCGCATCACGTAGGCAGCATTGCTGTGCATGGAAAATATGAGAACCCGAACCTGCGGCTGCTCGTTCAGGAACCGTCGGAGCAGGTCGAGGCCACCGCCTCCACCCGGCAGGTTGAGATCCAGCACAACGACATCCGGTTTTTCCGCCACAAAAATCGCCTGGGCGGATTTCCCTGAATCCGCATCGAAAATCTCCGCTTGAATGGATGTCGCCAAAAGGCGCCGGACGCCTTCACGCACAACAGTGTGATCGTCAACGAGAAGTATTTTCATGATGCGACCAACACGGCAGCAGAGCATGGCAGCACAGCGCGAACTGCAACGCCCGCCTCGCCGATACGGCTGGCGACGTTGAGTTTTCCACCAATTGCCGCGACCCGCTCACGCATGCCAAGCAAGCCGAAGCCCTCCGTGTGATGCCCTGGCTTGAGGCCTGTGCCATTATCGACGATATCAATCTTCCAGGATTCTAAATAGTGCTTTACGCTGATGTCGATTTTTGAGGGATTTGCGTGCCTCACGGCGTTACTGAGGCTCTCTTGAACAACACGAAAAATGATAGCAGAGCTTCGATTATCGAGCGGGTCCGGAGAGACGCTGAGCGCAAATTCAATGTCGGGCCGGCGCGATTGCCAGAAATGCACAAGCGACTCTATGGCTCCGGACAGGCCGAGATCGAGCAGCACATCAGGCATCAGCCGGGATAGCACGTCTCGCAGATGCAGCTGCATGTGAGAGACGGACGACAGGATGCCATTGGCGCGCTCCTCAATTTCCCCTAGGCTTTGTGTGGAAACGTATTGCAGGATCAGCGATGCGTCGGCACTGACTGCAAAGAGAAACGGCGCCACTTCATCGTGCAGGTCACGCGCCATTTCCCCTTGCTCATCCTCCTGAACACATTGCACGCGGGTTTGAAGAAGACGGTTCTGCAACTCCATCTCGGCGAGCCGACCCGCCATCAGGTTAAAGCCATTTTCGACCTCGTTTAACTCGTACGCATTTCTCCATGACAGGCGGGTGCCATAATCGCCCGCGCCAATGCGCATGAACGCGGTGCAAAGTTCTTCCAGAGGGCGGAAGGCGCCACGCAAGGTGTGCGCAATCAGTGCAAGAACAAGGCAGAAGAAGATGAAGAGCGTAGTGAAATCGAGCTTGACGTCGTCCCATGCCTCGGCGACTTCGATGTGTGCGTCGGTCTCCAGGATAAGCCGGCTGCCGACATTCAGTTCTGGGGGCAGGTCTATGCGCGTGGTCAAACGACGTCCGCCAACAAGATTGAAAAACAACATCGGCGCCGGATCCGGCGGAGGCTGAAGGGCGGACCGCATCAGTATCTTGCCGGCCGGATCGGCGAGGGCCGCCCGCAAATGCCGATCGCCATTAAAATCCTGGATAACGCGCGCAAGGAGCCGGTTTGGGTCGGCGTGTGGCGCGCCTTCATCGACGGCATTCTGAACGACGCGCCGGCCGACCATCAAGGCGGCCCGCATCTCGGTTCGAACCTTTGTTACGGCATGTTCGTACGTGAGCAAGGCGCCGGCGAGCAGGCTGATGAGCAAGACGGTCGATACGGAGACGACAAGGTTGCGCTGCAACGACATGGACACCTCGTATCTGTTGGACACTCTAGAATTTTACCCTAACTCCGCCGAAGATTCCAAGCGGCTCCGCCAGGGAGTAGCTGCGGGGATTTGTGGCGTTCGGCGCCTGCACCAGGTACACCGAATTGGTGGGGGAAAATGTGCCAAACGTATAGTAGCGCCGATCCAGCAGGTTTTGCACGGTCGCGAACAATTCGAGCCAATGGGTGATATCGTAGGTGCTGTGAAGGTTCAGCACGAAATAGCCGGGCAAGCGGGGCGTGAGGTTCGCTTCGTCGCCAAACAGGTATTGTCCGGTTTGGTACTGGCCGTCGATGCCTGCATGCCACGCCTGCGTGAGCACGCCATCGAGGCCGAATTTGACGACGCTGCGCGGCACGCCAGGCAGTGCGTCGCCCGGCCGGACTGTGATGTTGCCGTTGGCGTCCTGATCGGGATTGCTGCCGCCTGATTCGACGTAGCCGGTTTGATAGGTAGCATCCGTGTAGGTGTAGTTTACGTAGGCAGCGATGCGATCGGTCTTGTAATCGAGGCGGCCGGAGCCGCCCTGCCGGCGCGTCTGCCCCACATTGGCGAAGAACGCGCGGTTGAGCGTGACGCTGTTGATGAAGACGATGTCGTCATCGGAATCGGTGTGGAAAGCGCTGAGATCGTAGCTGAGGCGTCCGCCTTCGGTAACATCGACATGGCCGCGCAAGCCGGCCTCCACGGTATGGGCCACGACCTGCTTCAGGTCCGGGTCGCCCACGAAGAAATTCGCCAGGCTGCAAGAATTTTCTGGGCCGGCACAGGAGAGTTCGGCGGGTGTGGGGGCACGATTGGCCTCGGCGTAGCCTGCGTAGGCGGTGAGCAGGGGCGAGAAAGTGTAGGTGAGGCCGGCGGCGGGATTGAATCTTGCGTAGGCGTGGTTACCCGTCAGGTCGCCGCCGCCCTGATCAGCCAGGTTGATCTCGGCGAAATTGAAACGACCGGAAACCGTCACCGCCAGGGCATTGGTGAGGTTCAGCGTATCGGAGGCGAACCCACCCAGATAGGCATCGCTGATGGCCACACGAACCGGAACATTGTTGCCCGGCTCATCAATCACCTCGCCTGGCCCGATAAAAACGCGGGTCACCGGCGTGACACCGCCGATAAAGGCTGTCGCGGAGAACTCTGTTTGCGCACCGTCGAACGAGGCGCCGGCGACAAGGTGGTTCTTGAATCCAAATATATCGCCCGTATCGGTCACTTGCCCGGCCATCCCATAGGCATTGGTGTTGGTGGTGTTGGTATCCAGCTCGTTATAGGCGAAGGGATTGTCGCCGAGAAAGGCCGGGATGGCGGCGCCGCCGCGCGTGGTGCTTGGCTGGCCCGGGCCCTGGCATAATAGCCCGCTGCCGTCATCGCACGGATAATCGTTGGCGGAATTGCCGTTCTCCACACGCTGCTGGAAGTAATCGTAATAGGCCTGACCCTGCACGGACAGCGTGTCGCTGATATCGACATTGGCCCGCAAGCCGGCCTGGATATAGCGGTTGAAGATGGCATTGGGGGCAGTGAACTGCGCCCGCGAATCAACTGCCAGGAGTTCAATGGGGGCAGTGCCAGGGCCGTTGATGCCCGAATTGGCGGCGGTGAGGTTGAGGTGGATCTCGACGCCGTTCTGCTTGATACCCCAATCGCCGAAGAAATTCTGGATGTCGGTGGATTGCAGATCACGCCAGCCATCTTGATGGATTACGCTGCCAGCGACATATAATGCCTGGTTTCCGCTTTGGATGCCGTATTGCAGGTCGCCCTGCACTGTGCCGAAGGAGCCGCCGGAAATATCCGCCTGGCCGCCGGAATACGTAAAGCCGTCTTTTAGCGCCACGTTGAACGATCCGCCCAGCGCATTCAGACCGAATAGCGGGTTGGACCCTTCCACGTTGATTTTTGAAATGGCGACGTCCGGGATGAGATCCCAGTTGACGGTATCGCCGAATGGCTGGTTGAAGCGAATGCCGTTCACATAAATGGCGATGCCCTGTGAAGTACCCTGGAGCGGGGAAACTTCGAAACCGTCGAAGAAAAGCGCTGGCTGATAGGGGTTGCCCGAAGCGCTGTCGAGAACAATGCCAGCGACCTGGGTGTTCAAGGCCTGCAGAGTGTTCGGCGCGCCTTCGCGGGCAAGGCTGGCGCTATCGAGAACCTGCGTGTCCACCGGTATTATGTTGCGATCCACGCCGCTGCCGAGGAGAGGGCTGGTGCCGACGACCGTGATCTCTTCGATCGATCCCGCCTGGCCAGCCGGAGCCGCCGCCGCGACACCTGTTTGCGCATTGATGGGCGGTATCGTTTGCGCCGCTGCGGAGTGTGCCAGAAGAGCGGGCAGGGCAGCGGCAGCAAGCAGCCTTACGCGAAAATGCACCCTCATATGAACTCAATCCCCCAGTATATTCCTTGGGGTGTGTATGAACCAGAAATGCCTCTATCTGACGAGGGTCAGCTTTCCCGATAAAATCGGGAATTTTTCCCAAACGACTGTTCCGGCACCATACTTTGGTCTATGAGCCGGTTCTTGGCCTGCGCAATTGGCTGGCGGCACCCAGCCATGTGTCTGACGCAAATGCCCATTTTCAGACCGGACGCATGGTGTGGCAAGCTTGGGGAAAAACTTCCGTATGTCAGGGCAGAACTCGCCATGGATCAGATTACCGCAACGCGGTAAGTGGGGAGCATAGAAGGCCCTCTTTCTATATCCGTAAACTAGAAGCAGCAGCACCAAAACCGAAATGGTGTCGTTTCCAAATTCCCTGGTTGGTGCTGCTGTTCTTCGACGCGATAGGTGAATTATGTAAGCGCCACCTCGGCCTGCAACACTTCGAACAGCAATTCGAGCGGGCGATCCGATGAAACTGGATTTTTGGGGGAACCGATCCACATACCAGAATTCCGCGGCCGCGGCATGGGTGTTCAGCAGGCTGTAGAGGCCTATTGAAAAGCTCCAGCCCTGCGCGAATTCATCGGCCTAGTAAGGGCCCTTGGTATAGCTGAGACC
>Ga0116229_10015419_pt1 | contig 10418 bp, 9 predicted proteins | sample S1TSphgellanicum_3_FD_87313 | JGI IMG/M metagenome (GOLD analysis project Ga0116229, IMG submission 87313) | Host-associated microbial communities from peat moss isolated from Minnesota, USA - S1T2_Fc - Sphagnum magellanicum MG | ecosystem: Host-associated > Plants > Peat moss > Unclassified...
ACCCGCTTCGAAGACAAGGGCGACCATGTCGTCGTCAACGGGCGGAAGTTTTACGCGACCGGCGCTCTGCTCGCCCATCTCGTGCCGATCGTGGCCTTGGATGGCGAGGGCCGCGCCTGGTATGCGATTGCCGAGCGAGACGCGGAAGGGCTTTCGGTGATCGACGATTGGTCGTCCTTTGGCCAGCGCACGACGCTTTCGGGCACGGTCACGCTCGAGGGCGTGAAAGTGCCGAAGACCCATCTCGTGCCCGGATACAAAGGCTACGACCATCCGACCGCGGACGGCGCGATCTTCCAGATCATCCAGGTCGCCGTCGACACCGGCATCGCCAAGGCCGCCATCGAAGAGACCGTCAATTTCGTGCGCGCCAAGAGCCGCCCCTGGGTGGATTCCGGAAAGGATCACGCTCACGAGGATCCCTATACAATCCAGGCGATTGGCGGCCTGACGCTGCGGCTCCACGCCGCGCAGGCGCTGTTGGAGCAGGCGGGGCGCGCCATCGACGAGGCGGTCCGAGCGCCGAGCGCGGAAAGCGTCGCCTGGGCGCAGGTCGCCACGGCCGAAGCCAAGGTGCTCTCCACCGAAATCGCCATCGAGGCGACCAACAAGCTGTTCGAACTCGGAGGTACGCGTTCGACGCTGTCGGAATTCGCTCTCGACCGGCATTGGCGCAATGCCCGCACGCATACGCTCCACGATCCTGTGCGCTGGAAATATGCGATCCTCGGCGACTATTTCCTCAACGGGAAAAACCCGCCGCTGCATGCCTGGAGCTGAGGGGCGCTGCGGGGGCGCGCCCGTCGCGCCCCCTTGCGAATGGACACCCCGCGCGATGCCGCAATAAAGCTATTAATACGATAAAGAAAATTTATAGATGCGCTCGGGGCATCATGCCGGTAGGGACTCCGTGCCGAGCGGCCGAATCCGGCGCCGGCAGGGCCGGGGCACTCGAAGTGGATTTGGTAGATCGCAAGATCCTGCGTATTCTCCAGCAGGACGCCACCTTGACCGTCTCCGAGATCGGCAGGGCCGTCGGCCTGTCATCGACGCCCTGTTGGAAGCGCATCCAAAAGCTGGAAGCGTCTGGCGTCATCCGCAAGCGCGTGGCGCTCCTTTGCGCCGATAAAGTAGGCCTCGGCGTCGCGGTTTTGGTCAACATTCAGACCGGCGACCATTCCCAGGCGGCGATCGACGCTTTCATCACATCGATCCGCGCCATGCCCGAGGTGCTCGGATTTCATCGCCTGGCCGGCGACGTTGATTTTTCCTTGCGCGTCGTTACCGCCGATATTCGGCAATACGAGGCATTTCACCGTCGCCTGACCGGTCTGATGCCGCTGCGCCGCGTTTCGTCCTATGTTGAACTTCAGGAACTCAAGTCGGAGACGGCGCTGCCGCTCGGCTTCGTCGCCGAAACGGAGGAGCCCGAAGATCCACGGGAGGCGTCTGGCCCCACGCCGAATCGACGTTTGGGCGGTCGATCCGAAATTGGCGGCGCCGCGCGGGAAGTCTGCGTAAATCGGGCGACGCCGATGGACGCTGGGCAATTTCCCAAGGCCCTTCCGCGTGGGACCGGAGCGGCCAAACCCTACGTCGAGCCTTAGAGGTTCACGACGAGGGGCACGGGATAAGTCAAACTATCAATCGCGCGCCGGTCGGCCCAACCAAAGCGGCGGACGAGATGGTCCGGCAAGCGCCGTCGCGCCATTAACGCCTCAACGGGTCTGAATTCGAGGAAATGTCCGCGTCGCTTCGACGATGCGGACACCCTCCTCGCGGAAACTTACCGGCGATCCATTTCCTGGCAGTTGGCCTCGCGCCTCAGGACCAGGGGTGACGAGGCGGATTGGCGCCATTCAGGTAGTAGTTGCCGACATGGAAATATTTCCAGCGCACCGGATCGTGCAGCGTGTGCGCGCGCGCGTTGCGCCAATGCCGATCGAGATTGTGCGTCGACAAAATCGACCGGGTGCCCGCCAACTCGAACAGTTTGTTCGTTGCGAGTATCGACGCCTCGGTGGTCAGCGCCTTGGCTTCCGCCGTCGCGACCGTGGCGGCGGCGATGACTTCCTCCGTCGGCGTGGCTAGGCCCTTGTCGATCCATTGCGCGGCGCGCGTCAACAAGGCGTCGGCCGCGTGGACGCGAATTTCGAGATCGCCAATCGCGGAAATGGTGAAGGGATCCTCCGAGGCGCGCTCCTTGCCGCTGTCGATCCAGGGGCGCGACCGGGTGTTGACGAAGGCAATCGTGTCGGCGAGCGCGCCTTGGGCGATGCCGAGATCGATCGCCGCCTGGATGATCTGCGACACCGGCCCCGCGATCGTCGGCCTGTCGAACGCCACGACGGGCAACAGACGCGACTTCGGCAGGCGCACGTTTTCGATCTTCACCGAGCCCGAGGCCGTCGTGCGTTGCCCGAAGCCCGACCAATCATTGGTCACGGTGAGGCCGGGCGCGTCGCGGTCGGCGAAGGCGAGAAAGACTCGTCCCTCGTCGTCGACGGAGACGATCGGCACGACATGCGAGAGCAGAGCGCCGGTCGTGTAGAATTTCTGGCCGTTGACGATCACGTCGTCGCCGTCATAGGCGACCTTGGTCTCGAAGGCGGCGACGTTCTTGCTGTTGAGTTCCGAGAAAGCATTGCCGAAGCGGATGCCGCTCAGCACCCAACCAAAAAACTCACGCTTTTGCTCCTCGGAACCGTCGAGATCGATATGCCCGACGATCGCGAGATGGTTCTGCGTGATCTGGGCGATGTTCGGGTCGGCCGCGGCGATGATTTTTATCACTTCCGCCAATGTCACATAAGAAACGCCAGGGCCCCCATAGGCCTTGGGTACGTTGATGCCCCACAGACCGCTCTGAGAATAGGCGTCCAACTCCGTCAAGGGCAGGATGCCTTCACGATCGCGCAACGCTGCGCCTTTTTCGAATTCGCTCGCCAAGGCGTTGGCGATCTCGATGGCCTCCGCATCGGTCTTTATGACATGCGCGGGAGTCGTTGGACGCGGTCGGGGCTCGAACGGCTCCGGGGAATTCACGCGCGGCGCGGTTTGAATATCGATGGTCATTTTGGGTCTCCAGGAACGAGAAGGAGGGATGTGGGGACGCCTCCCATGCGGTAAGCGTTTTCGGCGGTCGTTTGTTTGTCGCTAGGGGCGTCTTCGAAATAGCTCGGGCGTTTCGTAACCCCCCATCCGGATCGAGAGGTTGTTTGTTTGACGTGATATTGCTCCGACAGAATACGCTTGTCGGGCGGCTGAATTCGAGAGGTTCGACTTCGTTGAGCCATTCTCCCGATTTTCCTCAGTCCCGCCGTTTGGGATTTCGTTTCCCGACGACGCCGTCACGCCTCCCGGAAACTCTCGCCGTTTGTTGAAGCCAAATATCGGCGAACCCCCATCGGCTTGGATGAAGCCATAAATGTCATCGAAATATCAAATGAGTTCGCATAACTCGACGTATCAGGATTTCTCAACTGGGGACCGAATGCGGCGCCCGCGACGGGCAGTACGCGCCGCGTTTCGTGGTTGGCAACGAAGCGTCGTTCCGCTCGGAAGCCGAGGGCGACCCATGTCGAAGCTAATGGTTCTCCGGGGCGTTTCCGTTGGCCATCGCCCTGGCGCTGGCGCGACGATCGCGGATGGGACTGCTGCGCATGATGGCGGTCGTGGTCATCGAATCCGTGCGCGGCGTGCCGCTGATTGCCGTGCTCTATGTCTCGACCTTGCTGTTTCCGCTCATGCTGCCGGCGGGCGCGACGATCGACAAGCTGCTGAGGGCTCAGGTCGCGATCGTCATCTTCATCGCGGCCTATATGGCGGAAAACGTGCGCGCCGGCCTGCAGGCCGTGCCGAAGGGCCAGTTGGAGGCGGCGCAAGCGCTCGGCCTCCCCTGGGCGAAGGCCATGCGGCTGGTGGTTTTGCCGCAAGCGCTTCGGGCGGTCATCCCGTCGTTCGTCAATCTCGGCATCGGCCTGTTCCTCGACACGACGCTGGTGATCGTGATCGGTCTCTTCGACTTCCTCAACACCGCCAAGGTGGCGGCGACGGACCCGAAGTGGCTCGGATTCTAAGACGAGTCCTACCTGTTCGTGGCGTTGGTTTATTTCACGATCTGCTTCAGCGGCTCGCGCTACAGTCTCTGGTTGGAGGCCCGTCTGGCGCGCAAGCTGGGGGCGAACAAGGTCAAGACGGCGTGAGATTGGGCTCTCGTTTGGTTTGTCGATGCGGTTCCGCGCCGCCGCCGGGTGATCGTGCCGTTCGACAGCGCCGACGCCGCATGCGGCTTTCACGGAGAGCCGGCGAGACCGGACGTTGGTCGCCGCGAGGGGAACGGCGGAGGCCGTTCAGCGGCGATTTGATCATCACCGATTTCATCCAGCGCGTCGCGCTTGAAATCAGGCGGACGAAGCCGGCGCGGCGATAAAATCACGCGAGCCCGGCCAGTCTGGCAATTGAAATCAGATAATTAATTCGATAGACCGGATAGGGTATTAACCCACCAAGAGAGACCGTGCATGTCGCTGCAGACCCAACTCGATCAGACTGTGGAAGCCGTTCGGTCCGCCCTCCCAGCGGATATTTTCGGCAAGATCGGCCAGTCGATCTCCGACCTCAAACAGACCGGACAGGACGCTCGGGCGATCGGCGTGGGCGCGACGCCCGCCTTGCCGACGCTTCATGGCCTCGACGGGGACGCCATCGATCTGAAGGCCCTAACGGCGAATGGGCCGCTGGTGCTGACGTTCTATCGCGGCGGCTGGTGTCCCTATTGCAATGTCGCGCTCAAGGCCTTCGCCGATCTTCACGCCGAATTCGCCGCGCTCGGCGCGAGCGTCGTCGCCATAACGCCCGAGCTCCCGGAAAAGGCCGAGGCGACCTCCGGCAAAACGGAAATTCCGTTCCCCATCGCCATCGACGCCGGAAACGCTTTCGCGCGCAGCCTCGGACTGGTGTTTTCGCTCCCCGTCGACTTGCGGCCACTGTTTCGCCAAATCGGCATCGATCTCGAACAATGGAACGGCGACGACACCCATGAACTGCCGATCCCGGCGACCTATCTGATCGATCGCGCCGGCGTGATCCGCTGGGCCTTCGTCGAGGCCGATTTCACCAAGCGCGCGGACCCGACCGATGTCCTCGCCGCCTTGCGAACGATCGACTGAGTCCCGAGGGTTTCTGTGCGAAATGGGCCTCTCGAGCGTGCGCCCATGCGAGGCCAAGTAGCGCATTTTGCGCCCTTGCCTTCTCCCTCACGAAAAGGGCCGCCGCTGAAGACAGCGGCGGGCCAAGTCGTGGGAGTTTCAGAGAGGCGACAGCGCGCTTGCGCGCGCCGCCTCCGCCGCGCAACGCCTAACATCCTCGTGTTTGGGGCGCATTTTAGGAATACCAATGTTTGATTTCAGTTTTTCGTATTTGCTCAAGGGCCAACGGAGCCGCGCATCTCAATTGTTCAGAGCGGTTTTCGATCAAGGTGAACTTGAGTTCGCTAGCGGCTCGACTTTTACCGCGCTTCCCTGTCATCCCCGCGTTCGCGGGAATGACAAAGCCGATCCGTTCTGATCGAAAACCGCGGTAGTCAAATCCGAGACAAGTCTGCCGAGGCGGCCTCGCCGATGATGGCGGCGCGATCCCTAAGCCCGCCCGCGGAAACTGGGATTCAAGAAAAGTGTCGCGTGAATTTAGATTTATGAGCTTTCATTTCATACAGTCTATCGTCGAAATAGAGAGACCGAGAACGGTTACCGCGCATCTGGACTCGCGCCAAACGCGGCAGGGTTTCTCGATCGTGTTTTCGAGCCGAGGGGTCGGCACGGACTTCGGGGAGCAATCGAGCTTGCGGGTATTTTACCGTTGGTTGACGATCTCCGAACTGGGGAAATGAGAACCTCGTCCAATTGTCATCCGGCGATGATGAAGGCCGAAATTCCGCCGGCGGCCCAACTTGGAGGGAATCGCATGACACAATTGAAATCTCCCAGCGGCGATCTCGGCATCCGTCCGACGACGGCGCGGGTCGGCGCCGAAATCTCGGGAGTGGCGCTTTCCGGCGACTTGCCCGCGCCGACGATCGAGGCGATCAAAGCGGCGTTGCTGCGTCACAAGGTTATCTTCTTTCGCGATCAAACACATCTGACCGACGCGGAACAAGAGCGGTTCTCCGCTCGTCTCGGCAACCTCGTTACCCATCCGACGGTTGCTTCCCGCGCGGGAACGTCCTCGATACTGGAACTCGATTCGACGCGGGGCGGCGGACGCGCCGATTCCTGGCACACCGACGTTACCTTCGTCGCCGCCTACCCCAAGATATCGATTCTGCGCGGCGTCGAGATTCCCGAAGTTGGTGGCGACACCATCTGGTCCAACACGGCAGCCGCCTACGAGCATCTGCCCGCGGCGTTGAAGGCTACCGTCGATCAACTCTGGGCGATCCATACCAACGCCTACGATTACGCCGCTTTGCGCCCGCACGCTTCGGAGACGGAACATCGTCATTTCGAGGATGTGTTCACATCGACCGTTTACGAAACCGAGCATCCGGTGGTGCGCGTTCATCCCGACACCGGCGAGCGGACTCTGATCCTGGGTTCGTTCGTGCAGCGCTTCGTCGGCCTGTCGCGCGGCGATTCCGAACAGTTGCTACAGGTGCTGCAGGCTCATGTCACGAAGCCCGAAAACACCGTGCGTTGGCGCTGGCGCGCGGGCGACGTGGCGATCTGGGACAATCAGGCGACCCAACACTACGCCGTCAACGACTATGGCGCCGCGCCGCGCGTGGTTCGTCGCACCACGATCGACGGCGACGCGCCCGTCGGAATCGACGGCCGCCGCAGCGTCGCTCGCAAGGAAGCCAAGAAGGCAGTCGCCGCCGCCCGCGCCGCCTGACGCTCATCACTCAAACAAACGGGGACAATCATGAAAATTCTTCATCTCGCCGCGCTGGCCGTAGGCCTGACGCTCGCCGCGCCCGCTTCCGCCGAAACCCTAATCCGCATTGGCTACCCGGGCACCGGGCTGGACGACCGCCCCTACGGCTACAGCGACTATCCCGCCGTGGCCCATGTGCAGAAGCTGGTCGAGGCGGAATTCGCCGACCAGCCCGACATCAAGGTGACGTGGACGTTCTTCCGGGGCGCGGGGCCGGCGCTGAACGAATCGCTCGCGGCGGGGCAACTCGATTTTGCCGCTGGGCTGGGCGACCTGCCCTCGATCGTTGGCCGGTCCCGCGGCCTCGACACCAAGTTCCTCGCCGCGGCCGGCACGCACGACGCGCTCTATCTCGCGGTGCCCCCCAACTCGCCGATCGCCAGCATCGACGAACTCAAAGGCCACAAGGTCGCGCAGTTTCGCGGCACCAATCTGCAAATCGCCACGGACCGGGTTCTGGAGGCGCACAATCTGACGGAAAAAGACATCCGCTTCGTCAGCCTCGATTCCAACGCCGCGACCGCCGCCCTCGTGTCCGGCGCCGTCGAGGCCTCGTTCGGCGGAGCCGAATATATCGATCTCGCCAAACGCGGCGTGATCAAGATCATTTATTCCACCAAGAACGACGATCCGACCCTCGGTCGCAACGAAGGGCTGTTCGTCACCGGCGCCTTCGAGAAGGCGCATCCCGACTATACGGCCAAGGTCGTTCACGCCTTCGTCAAGGCGGCGCGCTTCGCCTCGGACGAGGCCAATAGGGACGCGGTGTTCGAGATCTGGGCGAAATCGGGACTTCCGGCGGAAAGTTTCGCCGCCGACTTCAAGGATGAACGGCTCGCCCATCGCGTGACGCCCGTCATCGACGCGTTCATCATCAACCGGTACAAGGATCAGGCGAACCGCGCCAAGGCATACGGACTGCTGAAGAAGGATGTCGACATCGACAGCTGGTTCGAGACCAAATATCTGCAACAGGCGCTCGTCGACTTGAAACTCGAGCATTTCTGGCCGACCTACGACGTCGATGGCAAGTTGTTTACTCACGGCGACGTCGAAAACACCAAGGCCGCGAGCAACTGAGGTGTCCAGCGGCCAAAGTACGGATGTCATCGAAAACCCGGGGCGTCCGTCAGGCGTGCCCTGTCGGTTCTGGCGCGGCTTCGGCCGCGTCGGCGGTCTCGCGCAGGGCCTCGTCGTTCCGGCGGCGCTGCTGATCGCTTGGGGCCTTTCGGCGAACCTGGGCTGGCTTCCCGAGCAGATCCTGCCGCCACCCTCAGAAGTGTTCGGCGCGCTGCGCGAAACGATGAACGACGGGACATTGCTTTCCAGCACGCTGACGAGCCTGAGGCGCGTCGCGGAAGGGTTTTTAGCCGGAGCGGTCCTCGGATTGGCGTTCGGCTTCGTTACCGGCGCGTCTCGTTTGGCGGAATCGCTAGTTGCGCCATTGTTCCTGACCCTGAGCCAGGTTCCTACGCTCGGCTGGATTCCGATTCTCATTCTGTTCGTCGGGATCGACGAGTCGCTGAAAGTCCTGATCATCGGCTGGGCCGCTTTCATCCCGGTCGCCCTCAACACGGCGCAAGGCGTGCGCGACGTGCCTCGCGCTTTTCTCGAACTCGGGCGTGTCCTGTCGTTAAGCCGCTGGTCGACCTTGCGCTCGATCATCCTGCCCTCCGCCGTTCCCTCGATTTTCAGCGGACTGCGCGAGGGCCTCGCCAATAGCTGGCAGACGCTGGTGGTGGTCGAACTGATCGCCTCGTTCGAGGGGTTGGGATATTTGATGGCTTACGGCCGCCAACTGTTTCAACTGGAGCTGGTTCTCGCCGCCATGATCGTCGTCGGCCTGATCGGCCTATCGATCAACCTATTGCTCTCGCTGATCGAGAGCCATCTGCAGCGATGGAACCCCGGGCGACAATCATGACCTCATCCGTGATGGGAGCCTCGGGCGCGTCGACGAGGGCGCCAGTCCGATCGCGCTTTACCCCCGCTTCCCTGACGCCGCGTTTGCGGCCCGTGATCGTTCCGATCCTCGGTCTCGCGCTCTGGGAGATCGCCGCGCGAACCGGCCTCGCCGATCCTCGGTTCCTGCCGACGCTCGAGGCCATCGCCGTCCGCGGCGTCAAGGAATTCTCCGAGAACGGTTTGACCTCGGATCTCGCGGCGAGCCTGGCGCGCGATCTCCTTGGATTCGTCGCCGGCGCCTCGATCGGCGTCGCGCTCGGGCTGGCGTTGGGTTTCTCGCGCCTGCTCGAACGGCTGCTCAGTCCGTTGCTGCTCGCGCACCGACAGATCGCCTTGTTCGCCTGGGTGCCGCTGATTTCGATGTGGTTCGGCGGCGGCGAAGCCGGCAAGGTGGTGTTCATCGCGCTGGCGGCATTCCAGCCGGCCTTGACCAACACCTGGCAGGGCGTCGCCGGCATTCCCAAAATCTATCGCGAACTCTCGCGAGTGTTGACTTTCAGCGGATGGGATTTCGCCGTCGTCATCGCCTTGCCCGGAGCGCTGCCGGGCATCTTCACCGGCCTTCACGCCGCGCTGATATATGCTTGGACGGCGACCGTGGGCGCGGAACTACTGCTCGACATCGCGCCCGGGATCGGCGGGCGGATGAACGAGGGCCAGCATCTGTTCCATATCGATTTGCTGTTCCTCTGCGTATTCCTTTTGGGTCTGCTCGGAGTGGCTTTCAATCTATTTGCCGGCGCCTTGGAGCGCCGCCTCATGAGCTGGAGACATTCATGAGCATCCTGGTTCGAGCACTCGATAATGTCGGCGTCAAAAATTCTTTGTTGCGGATCGAGGACGTCAGCAAGGCTTTCGTCTTGTCCGGCCGGGCCGTCCAGGCGCTGTCGCATATCGATTTGGACGTGGAGCGAGGCGAGTTCGTAAGCATCGTCGGCGCCTCGGGTTGCGGAAAATCGACTCTGCTTCGCCTGATCCTCGGCCTCGACACGGACTATGACGGCGCGATCAGGTTGGACGGCCGGCGGATCGAGCGCCCCGGCCTCGACCGCTCGATCGTATTCCAGGAGCATCGCCTGCTCCCCTGGTTGACCGTCGAGGCCAATGTAGGCGCCGCGCTGCGCCAGATCAAATTGAACGGCGCCGAAAAGCGCGCGCGCGTGAGCGAGCAATTGCAACTGGTCGGACTGGAAGCCTTCGCCAAGGCCTATCCCGCGCAACTCTCCGGCGGCATGGCGCAACGCGTCGCGATCGCGCGCGCCCTGGTGACCAACCCCAAATTCCTGCTTCTGGACGAGCCGCTGGGCGCGCTGGACGCCTTGACGCGGCTGCGCCTGCAGGATGAACTGCTGCGCATTGTCCGCAATCGTGGCGCGACCGCCATTCTCGTCACGCATGACGTCGACGAGGCCGTCTATCTCGGCGATCGGATCGTGATCATGAACCCCCACCCGGGAAGGATCGCGACCGTTCTGCCGGTCCCGAAGGCGATGTCGCGCGACCGCTCCGACCCCGAATTC
>Ga0116229_10015421_pt1 | contig 10418 bp, 9 predicted proteins | sample S1TSphgellanicum_3_FD_87313 | JGI IMG/M metagenome (GOLD analysis project Ga0116229, IMG submission 87313) | Host-associated microbial communities from peat moss isolated from Minnesota, USA - S1T2_Fc - Sphagnum magellanicum MG | ecosystem: Host-associated > Plants > Peat moss > Unclassified...
CGCAGTAACGACGCCGAAGGATGATGTTCACCGTACTGCGAGTGCAACTCGTCCAGGGCGTCGCTCGCGCGGCGTTGGTCGATGCGCGACGCGAGTTGGCCCAGTGATTCGTCTCTCAGTGCGGCGGCGTGGAGCAGAGGTGCGACGAGCGCACCCGAACGTTCCGTCCAGTGGTCATCGCCGCGATCGCCGCGACCACGACGCGACACGTCGACGAGTGTTCGCGCCGCGAGGACTGCGCCGTCCCAACTTTTTGATTGACGAATTGGTGAGTATCCAACACGTAGTACGCCATCTGGTGTAGGCACCGTTCCCGAAGGATCGAAGAGAAGAATCGCGACGTCACGACGCGCGTGCGCGAGAGCGTTCACGACGTCATCCTTCGTTGAAGTGACGACGCAGGATCTCTCTGTGATCAGGAGGTTTGGGATGATCAACGACGAAGTCTTGCCACTTCGACTCGGACCTAACACCAGAGTTGAACGTTGTGAACCACTACGCGCGTCACCGTGTTGAGTTCGTCCTAAATAGATTCCGTCATCACTCACGAGACACAACGGTTGAAATTTTTTTAGAAAAAATTTCGAATACTTGACATTGGTGTGTAAAACGAGTGAACTTTTAGATGTCCTTCTGCGGAGGAGGTCATCGTTTCACTTCTTTGTTGCACGCAACAAGAGAGTGGAACGCTCTTTCGCGAGGACCGTGCACTGCGGACAGTCGCTGCACAGCTGCGAAGCTGGACGGACATGGTCGAGTACACGTTTGTCAAGGTGGTACCGAGTTTGAAGTCACCATTGTGGGGACTTTGAGGTCCCAATTTGATTCATTGATGAGTCCCAAGGAGGGAAAGTGGCACCAGCTGCGAAGAAAAAGGCGGCCGCCAAGAAGGCGCCTGCGAAGAAGAAGGCCGTAGCCAAGAAGGCTCCGGCCAAGAAGGCGGCTAAGAAGAAGGCTGTCGCGAAGAAGGCTCCGGCCAAGAAGGTAGCCAAGAAGAAGGCTGTCGCGAAGAAGGCTCCGGCCAAGAAGGTAGCCAAGAAGAAGGCTGTCGCGAAGAAGGCTCCGGCCAAGAAGCGCGCGACCAAGAAGGCTGCCAAAAAGAAGGCAATTTAGTTCCTCGTCCGTTCAAGGACGTTCATTCGAGGGGGCCACTGGCCCCCTCGAATGCTTTTCTAGCCCTCTTCGAGGTCCTCGGGTTCGTCGATGTCGAGCGCCCAGGGGCTCTCGGTCACGATTCGGTACTCCAGACCGAGTCGTTTTGCCTCCGTCACGTGCGCTTCCTTCGAATCGGGCCCGTACGCGAAGTGAAAGTCGAGCATGGTGGGCAGGGCGAGGACGTTCGTCCCGCGCCGGCGTAGATCCGTCACGATGGTGACGCCGGGTCCGGGGGTGAAGTCACCGAGCCCTTCGGGATTGGCGAGATCGCCGTGGACGAACACGATGTGGTCGAATCGGTCGTGCAACGCGTGATACGCGAAATGGGCGGCCTCGTTGAGGTCTCGCGCCTCGGAAAGAAGTGGCTCCGCACCCCAGCGACGGGAGAACTCGACGACGGCCGGGGACTCGGTGACCACGAAGACGGGTCGAGGAGCGCTCGCGGCGATGACCGCTCTGGCGAGCGCCTTGGCTCGATCGCTCACGTTTTCGACGCCCGCAGACCGCAGTCGTTCCTTGGCGATGTCGAAGTCCTTCAGTGGTATGAGAATCGCCAACGTTGTCATCGCGGTGAAGCCTACGTGTCGAACTTCTCACTACCCTAGAAACGTGAGCGCGCCGATGAAAGAGCACTTCGCGTTCGAGGGCCCCTTGATAGATCGGGGAGAGGTCGTCGTGGGCCTCGACGAAGTCGGGCGCGGGGCGCTGGCGGGTCCACTCGTCGTCGGTGCCGTCGTGCTGTCCCGCTTACGACCCCCTCCCGAGGGTCTCAACGATTCGAAGGCGCTCACCCCACATCGGAGGGAGCGGTTGGTCGCACCCCTGTATTCCTGGTGTGACGAGTGGTCAATCGGTGAGGCGAGCGCGCGCGAGATCGACGCGTGGGGCATTCGCATCGCGCTCGCGGTGGCGGCGACGAGGGCCTTGGCAGGTCTCGTGAGCACGCCGACGCACGCGTTAGTCGACGGAACATTTAATTTCCTCCGTGTTTCGACCATGTTGCTCAGTGATGATATTCCACCGCTCACGTTCCGTGACTTGCGCCACACCACCGTCGTGAAGGGTGATCAGCGAAGCGCGACGATCGCCGCCGCGTCAGTGTTGGCCAAGGTGACGCGCGATGCGACGATGGTGTCGCTACACCACGAATGCGCCCGCTACGAGTGGTTGTCGAACAAGGGTTATGGCACCGCCGACCACATGGACGCCCTGCGACGGTTCGGTCCGCACGTCCAACATCGCACTTCGTGGAATCTGCCTCAAAAAGTGGCGTCCGACGAGGGGACTAAGATACTTGGGTTATGACCTCTTTGCTCGTCGTCGATGATCTGAAGGTTCAGTTCGCCGCGAGAGACAACCTGGCTACGGCGGTCAACGATTTCTCACTCACCATTAATGCGGGAGAGAGCGTTGGGTTAGTGGGCGAGTCCGGCTGCGGAAAGACGACGACTGGTCTCGCGATTATGCGGCTGTTGCCCGCTAACGGCAAAATTGCGGGGGGCAGCGTGACCCTCGATGGCGTGGACCTGGCGTCGTTGTCCGAAAAGGAGATGCGCAAGTATCGCGGGAAAGCGGTCGCCTTGATACCGCAGGACCCCATGAGTTCGCTGAATCCGACCATGAAGATCGGTAAGCAGATCGGCGAGGGTCTCGTCATTCACGAGGGCGCATCGCAGGACGAGGCGCGAAAACGCGCGCTCGAGGTGCTCGAGATGGTGGAGATGCCGCGACCCGTCGAACGGCTCAGCCAGTATCCGTTCGAGCTATCGGGTGGACTGCGCCAGCGCGTGATTATCGCGATGGGCCTCGTCTGTAGGCCGAAGTTGCTCATCGCCGACGAACCCACGACGGCCCTCGACGTCACTATTCAGGCGCAGATCCTCGACATCATTGACCGGCTTCGCGCCGAACTCAACATGGGTCTTCTCTTGATCACGCACGACATGGGCGTCATCGCGGGTCGCACGGATCGCGTGGTCGTGATGTACGCCGGCCAAGAGGCGGAGGGAGCGCCCACCGGCAAACTCTTCTCCTCCATGCGCCACCCGTACACGCAGGCACTCCTCGCGTCGATGCCCAATTTGGAGAGTACCTCCAAGCACGAACTACTCTCAATCGCGGGGATGCCGCCCGACCTCTCCAAAGAGATCATCGGGTGTCCCTTCGCGCCGCGTTGCTCGCACGCCCAAGATCGTTGTCGAGAGGAAGATCCTGGACTCACCGTCGAGGGTGATCACGCTTACGCGTGCTTCTACCCGGTGAAAGGACCCGAAAAGATCGCGCGACGTGGTAAGGCACGCGAATCAGTACTTCGTTCTGCGAAGGAGATCATTCGCGTGGAGGGCCTCGTGAAGGAGTTCCCGATTAAGGGTGGCATCATTCGACACAAGGTCGGCGCCATTCAAGCGGTCTCGAACGTGAGTTTCTCGATCTCGGAGGGTGAGACCTTCGGGCTCGTTGGTGAATCGGGATGCGGTAAGACGACCATCGGACGAATGCTGGTGGGCATCGAGACACTTACCTCGGGGGAGATCTATTTCGATGATCGGTTAGTTACCGCCGACCACATGAAGATGTCCCGTGAGGATCACCGGCAGCGCCAAATGATGTTCCAGGACCCTTATTCCTCGCTCAATCCTCGAATGAACGTCAATAACATCATCGGCGAACCGCTTCGCGTGCAACAAGAAGGCACGAAGGCCGAACAACAGCGGCGAATCTTTGAACTCCTCGACATCGTCGGACTCAACCGGCGCGCCGCCGAACGCTACCCGCATGAATTCTCTGGCGGTCAGCGCCAGAGAATAGGTCTGGCCCGCGCCCTGGCGCTGAATCCGCGCCTGATCGTCGCCGACGAACCGGTCTCCGCACTCGACGTTTCCGTGCAGGCCCAGATTTTGAATTTGATGAAGAAACTACAGGTCGAGCAAAATCTCTCGTACGTGTTCGTGAGCCACGACTTGGCGGTGGTCTATTACATGGCCGACTCCATCGCGGTGATGTACCTCGGCAAGATCGTCGAGATCGGCGACGCCGAGTCGGTCTTTCGCAAGCCCGCGCACCCGTACACGCAAGGACTCTTGGACTCAGTACCCGTCCCGGACCCTGCCGAAGCGCGCAAGAAGCGAGGCAACGAGGTGCGAGGTGAACTCCCCTCACCGGTAAACCCTCCCTCGGGTTGCCGTTTTCGTACGCGGTGCCCTCGAGCGCAGGAGGTGTGTGCGGAGGTTGAGCCGCCGCTCGAGAGATTCGGGGACCGACACCAGGCCGCGTGTCACTTCCCGTTGCAAACGCCCGTGAAGATTTCCGCAGGTGTCGGCGGTCGCGAGGTTCTCTAAGCCAATTCTTTTTACTCTCGGTCTTCTGGCGCGACGTCGCGCGAAGCGAGATTATCGCTCGAGGAGTCGCACTTCGAACGCGTCGCGCAGAGCGTCACCGATGTAGTTGATCGACACGATCAAGAGAATAAAGATGACCGCGAGGGGATACACCTCCCACCAGTAACCATTTTGAATCTGATCCGCTCCCGACTGCAACATCGTTCCCCAGTCCGTTTGAGGGGGTTGGATGCCGAGACCTAAAAAGCCGAGCGCCGAGAGGAAGAGAATGGCGTCGGCAACCGAGAACGTTGCCACGGTCACGATATCGCTGATGGAGTTGGGAAATACGTGGCTTCGTATGACGTGAAACCGGCTCGCCCCCATTGATGTCGACGCCTTGGAATAATCAAGATTGCGAATCAGCAGTGCGTCACCACGAATGATGCGAGCGTTACCGAACCAGTTCGTGAATCCAATAATGCAAATGAGAAACACCGTGGAACGACCGAACACGGTTATAAGAGTGATGAGCAAGAAGAGGTACGGGATTGACAGAAATGCGTCGAGCACGCGCATCAGGATTGTGTCGACCACGCCACCAAAAAATCCCGAGATCATCCCGTACACCGTTCCGACGAGAATGGTGATGAATCCCGCCAGCAACCCCAAGGTCAATGAATACTCACCACCGAAGAAGATGCGACCGAGTTCATCGAAGCCGCTGCTGTCGGTGCCTAACCAATGCGCACTCGAAGGCGGCTCATTTTGTGGCGTGTTAAAGGCAATCGCTTGGTTCGTCTGATTCGTCGGATGCAGGTGGGGCACGAGGAAACAGATCAATGCGAGAACAACGATGTAGATAACCGAGACGATGGCGAGCTTGTTCGCCATGAAGATCTTGAGACGTTGACGCCAGAGCGTCTGTGGTGCGCTCTCATCACTGAAGGCAGGAACGTCGGCAACGGTCGTCACTTGTCCGCTCCTTGTATTCGAAGTCGTGGGTCGATGAGACCGAGGGCAACGTCCGCGGCGAGGTTGCCGAGAAGTGTAAACAGCGCGGTCAATACCGTGATGCCGAGAACCGTGGGCACGTCGAACTGCAGTGCCGCGTTCAACGTCTGTAAGCCCAATCCCTCGTAGTTAAAGACGGATTCAATGATGAGTGCCCCGCCAAAGAGAGCGGGAATTGATAGGCCGAGAATGGTGACGATCGGACCTAGGGCATTTCGAAACGAGTGTTTCCAAAGGACGCGCCGTGAACTACAACCCTTGGCCCGCGCGGTTCGCACGTAGTCCTGGACGAGTACTTCTAAGACTGTCCCGCGCATGAATCGACTAATACTCGCCACCGACAAAAGGGTCAGTACGCCGACGGGAAGGAGAAAAGCTTTGGGATCGGTGAAGATCGACCAGGGAGCGACACCTTCGGGTGGAGAGATCGGAAGATGAAGAGTGTGGAATCCGAAGGCGTCAATGGCGAGAATGGCGAATAGGAACGTAGGGACTGCGTAGAGGATGAACGCAGTGCCCGTGGCGACGTAGTCAATCGCCGAGTTCCGCTTCGACGCCTGATAGATCCCGAGTGGCACCGCTATGACAACCGTGAAGATGAGGGCACTGAGCGCCAACCATACCGTTCGAGGAACGTAGACCCCGATGATCGTCCGCACGGAGAGGCCCTCCTTGTAGGAGTAGCCCAGATTGAAGTGCACGATCAATTGGAAAAAATATTGATAAAGCCGCGCCCAATACGGCTGCAGAAGACCGTGTTGCAGCGCCCAAATGTGCACGTTGTAGGGCGTGCTCCGACTACCGAGTACTGCGTACGCCGGGGCGAGAACTCCGTGTGGTTGGAAGTAGGGAAGTGTGAATGTAATCAACATCACTATGACGAGAACGATCACTGATTGACCCAATCGCCTCAGAATGTACGAAAACACGCTCTACTTCAACCTTTCGATAAGGAGAAGAGGGGTCCTCTAGGACCCCTCTTCTCCTTACATCGTTAATTCCTTATCGCGGACCGAAGGATCCTAGAAGTGGAAGTACTCCGGGGTGAAGGTCTCCAACGGTGCGACGAATGCCACGCCGTCCGACGTCTTCAGTGACTTGGCAACCTCATCGGTACCCGTCGCGACGGGGTCCCACAGCACGGGCAGGTTGTCCGCCGTGAACTGCGCGTACGTCGTCAACTTGACGTCGGTGGTCAGCGTCGCCTTGATGAGCTTGTCCATCGTGGGGTTCGAGTACTGTCCACTGTTCGAACCGGCACCCGTCAAGTAGAGCGGTTCGCCCGATGGGTAGTAGTCCGGCGCGTAAATCCAACCGCCACCCCAGTTGCAGATGTCAAACGTCGTCGAGGCGTTGTAGGCCGACGGGCAAGTTCCCGCGGTGTCGTTGAACGTACCCGTGGTGGTGTTGACCTTGATACCGAGGCTCGTCCAGTTAGCGATGATGGCGTTCATCTCTTCGGTGAGCGACGGAACACCGCTGTAGTACTCGACATTGAGGGTAAGGGCATCACCTGAGGCAATACCCGCACCACATTGACCGCTACCGGTGCCTGGACTCGTGCACGTCAATTTGCCACCGCTGAGGGTCCAACCATTTGACGAGAAGTCCTTCGCGGCCGCCGTCAGATTGTAAGGATACGGTTGCGTGACCTTGCCTACTTCTGACGATGGCGTGTTCGGTGGTACGGCGGAATACGTAGGAATGCCGTAGTTCTTGAACGCGTTCTTCACGATGGTCGCTTGGTCGATTGACGATTCCAAGGCGGCACGCACGTAGAGCTGATCAAGGAACTTGGCTCCGGGGTTCTTTCCGAAGTTGAGGTTCATGTAGTTGTTCGAGTACGGAATGACGCTCACGAGATTGAACTTGCTCTTGAGCGGTGCCCAGTTGGCACCCGCCTTGCCCGGGGAGGGTGCGGGCGAGGTCAACACCGACGGGTCAACGTAACCGAGGTCGATATTGCCTGCTTCCAACTGGTTCTGCTCAGCCGTGGTCGAGGTGAACGCCACCAACTTCACGTAGGGAACCTGAGCCTTTTGCGGGCCAGAGTAGGTGGGGTTGGCTTCGAACTCGGCGTTACCCAAGTCGTCAAACTTGATCAACTTGTAGGGTCCGTCGACGCCACTTTGCCACAGCTTGCTCGTAAAGGTCGAAACATTGGCGGCGGTCTTGTTGAGGTACTTCTGCACCGCCTTGCACGCAGCGATCGTCGATGCGGCGCCGAACTTGCCCGATGCGCAGGTGCTCGTCTTACCAGGTGCGGTGACGTCCCACGTGTTCGCCATAGGAGTGATAACGGCCAACTCGTTGTCGGTGAACCACAATGGGCTCACCGGGCTCTTGAGGTGGATCACGACGGTGTTGCCGCTACCCGAGGCACTGGCGATCTGGTCTGGAATACCGAGGCCGCTGGTGTAGGTGCAGAAGCCGCTCGGCACTGCTTTGTACATATTGAGGAAGAACATGACCGACTCGGCGTCGACGGTCTGGCCGTCCGCGAACTTCCAACCCTTCATCTTGATGGTCACGGTCTTGTTGCCGTCGGAGTAGACGGGCAGGTTTCCAGTCGAGATATTGGGCGACAGGCCAGTGTCGCTACCGAGACCGAAGAAGTAGAGCGGGCGGTACATCATCAACTGGAACTGCGAAGTGTTCGAAATCGTGCAGTTGGCAGGTGGATAGAAGGGCAAAATGTAGTTTGGTGTCGCGTTTGCGCCCTCCGCGATGGTAATTACATCAGGAGTGGACGCACCACTCGTCACCGCGGGCGTAATCAACCCGACCGCTGCGGCGGCTAAGGCTGCCCCAATGGTGAGTGTTGCGCGAATCTTGCCTCTTCGAAACATATTGCCTCCCAGTGCCACCAAAGTGGTCACAATCGTTTCACCGCACGTGACGGTGTCCTTGCCTCACTGTACCTGAGGGTAAGTTCTTGGACAAGTTCACGTAAGAATTGTGAACAGCATCAAATATGGCAAAAGAGCCATATTTCGCTCACTTCGCGACATCATTCACGCAACATTCATAAAGCTCTCGCGTCCGTTTGATTTCGTGCGTAGTGGACCTTTTAGACCAAAAGCTGTGTTGTGTCGGTCTTAAACGTGCTTTTCGTCGATAAACGTGGCGTTGGGGTCATAAAAGTGATCGACGCGTGAGGGGACTCAGTTGTCCAGAGCTGATTTCAGTATTGCAACGACGTCGGGATGAGCGAAGGAGAAGCCCGACGACACGAGGACATTGGGGACAACACGTTGTGATGCCGCCACCGCCTCGCTCGAAAGCTCGGCACCAAGAACGAGGTCCAGTGCGACCTTTGGCACCGCGAAGAGCGAAGGACGGTTCATTTGATGGGCGAGAACCCTCGTGAACTCACGATTCGTGACGGGCGTGGGGCACGTGAGGTTGACGGGACCCTCAATCTTCTTATCGAGTATCCAGAGAATGGCGCGCACTTCATCCTCAAGGGCGATGGGGCTGACCCACTGGCGCCCACCCGCGAGAGTACCTCCAACGCCAAATTGAAACAGTGGTAATTGTCGCTTCAGTGAACCGCCGTGACGGTCCATCACGATTCCCGTGCGCAGTAACGCGACCTTCGTTCCCTTCTGAGCGAGCGCGAGCGCCGCCGATTCCCATTGTGCGCAGACGTCGGCGAGAAAACCCGCACCTGCGCTCGACGTCTCATCGAGAATTTCGTCCGCCCTCGCGCCGTAGTAGCCAATTGCCGAACCGCTCGCCAGGACGCTGGTCGAATGGGGTAATCGGTCGAGGATCTCGACGAGTAGCGACGTTGGCGCGGTGCGCGAAGTGAGAATCTCCTTTTTCCTGCTCTCGCTCCATCGTTTGTCCGCGATGCCCGTACCCGAAAGGTTCACGACGGCGTCGAAACCTCCGGCGGACGCGAGGTCGTCGTCGTCCACGAGACCTCGCGCGGGGTCCCAACGGACGACGCGCCCCGTGCGAGGACTGGTGGGTCGCACGAATCGAGTGACCGTGTCGCCGCGCTCTTGCAACGCCGCGACGAGCGCGGAGCCTATGAAGCCGGACGATCCCGTTACGCCGACGTGCACGCGCGCTGCCAGGTCTCGAGGATCAACACGGCGAGTTGATCGGGAATGGAGAGATGGGCGCCGTGATCGGGGTGCGCCAGCTCCCGGGTCGTGATGAGTGGGTTGAGCGTCGCGAGCGCGACGTCGAGTGCACGGAAGTAGGGTGCGTCGGCCCCGTTACCGTGCGCGTACAGCGCGGGGACGCGAAGTTCGGTCAGGTCGAACGGTACCCACCCTCGTCGAAGTATGGATAAGTCGTTCAGTAGGGCTGGACCGTCGAGCCGGCGCGACTGGCGCTGCATGACGCTCATTCGCTCCCAGGCACTGTCGGAGACCCTCGCTCGAAAGAACTGTTCCGCGGCCTCCGCCGGGTCGTGGGAGAACGATGGTCGAGTGGACGAGCGCGGGAGGACCCAAGGTAACGGTGCCTCGTAGGCCACGGCGAATTTCGATAATCGGGGTTCGCGCGTCGCCGCAGCCCACGCGATCGTTCCGCCAAAACTGTGGCCGAAGTAGATCACTGGTCCTCTTGCGTTTTCCCTGGTCGCGAGGGCAAGGAGGTCGTCCACGTGTCGATCGAAATCGAGCGGCGCGAGCCGACGCGAGCCTTGGTAGCCCCGGCGGTCGTACGTGATGACGTCGAAATTCTCCATCCGACGCGCCACGCGGGCGAACGATCCACCCCGGTCGAGCGCCCCGTGGATGAAGATGACGCTCGCGAGGGGATCCTTCACACGTCGCTCGGCGACGGCGAGACCCGGGACTGGCGAGTCGGCCACGAAGTGAAGGCCCGCGGGGATGTCCTGGCCCGAGTTCATGATGGAAACTTACCGGTTCGTTTTGGGCATGGTCTCACCTATGGGGTACTGGTCGCACCTAG
>Ga0116229_10015422_pt1 | contig 10418 bp, 7 predicted proteins | sample S1TSphgellanicum_3_FD_87313 | JGI IMG/M metagenome (GOLD analysis project Ga0116229, IMG submission 87313) | Host-associated microbial communities from peat moss isolated from Minnesota, USA - S1T2_Fc - Sphagnum magellanicum MG | ecosystem: Host-associated > Plants > Peat moss > Unclassified...
CGACATTACTGACTTTGATGCCCCAGGTTTCGGTTTGGGAATCCAGAATGCTTTGCACATCGGTGCTGAGCTTCTTGCGCTCGGAGAGCATCTCGTCCAGCTCGTGCTGGCCGAGCACGGCGCGCAAGGTTGTCTGCGCCAGCATGTTGGTGGCGGGGAGGTAATCCTGCACCTGGATGATGGCGTGTTCCGGATTGACCACGTTGAAATACAGCACCGCATCGACTTTCATCGAGACATTGTCGCGCGAAATCACGTCCTGGGTGGGAATTTCGATCACCTGGATGCGCAGATCGACGCGCACCATTTCCTGGATGAACGGCACCAGAAGGACCAGCCCAGGCCCGCGCACACGCTGGAAACGGCCGAGGGTGAAAACCACCGCGCGCTCATATTCCCGCAGGATTTTTACCGTGCCGCCGATCAGGACGACAAGGACGACGAAGGCCAACACCGCGGGCAGGATCATAAGGGAGAGCGAATTTATCAGCATGCTATGGATGCCTCTTCGGCGAAGGGTGGCCGCATCCGGCCTTGATCCGCACTATGGCCGCCGCTGTGCCGTGGCGGCAGCATCGGAAACTACTCAGTGTGGAGTGGCGGCGCCGGACCGGGATTTTATCCGGGCGACGATTATGCCTGCGTAGTTTCCGACGCTATGCGGCATGTGGCTATCAGCCCGAAATTGCCCTGCATGCGCCGGCGTCGTTGCTTGTCAGTTAACGATGGCGCAACAAAGGATAATGTAATGGCTCACAAGATGCAGGCGGCCGTGGTGGAAAGCTTTGGGGCAAAGCTGGTGCTGCGCGATTGGGTTGTTCCGGTGCCTGGCCCTGGGCAGATTCTGGTGAAGACCGAAGCCTGCGGCGTATGCCACACCGATCTTCATGCCGCGCGCGGCGAGTGGCCGGCGAAACCAAGCTTGCCGTTTATTCCTGGGCATGAGGGCATTGGGCGGGTGGTCGCACTCGGGTCTGGCGTCAGTGCCGTGAAGGAAGGCGATCGGGTGGGTGTGCCCTGGCTGTATTCGGCCTGTGGCCATTGCGAATATTGTCTATCGGCGTGGGAGACGGTGTGCGCGGAGGCCGAATATGGCGGCTATACAAAGAATGGCGGCTTTGCCGAATATATACTCGCCGATCCCAACTATGTGGCGCATATCCCCGCGGGGCTGGAAGCGCATGAAGCCGCGCCGATCATCTGTGCCGGCATTACCAGCTACAAGGGCATCAAGGAGACGGCGGTAAGGGCTGGCGAATGGCTGGCTGTTTCAGGCATTGGCGGCCTTGGCCATCTGGCGGTTCAATACGGCAAGGCGATGGGATTGCAGATCTGTGCGATCGATATCGATGACGGCAAGCTGGCGCATGCCAAGCGGTTGGGGGCTGATCTGGTGGTCAACGCCAAGGATGCGGATGCCGTGGCCGCCATGAAGGCAGCGACCGGCGGCGGCGCGCATGGCGTTCTGGTGACGGCAACCTCGCTCGGTGCGTTCAAGCAGGCGGTTGGAATGACACGCAAGCGCGGTACCTGCGTGCTGGTGGGCCTGCCGCCTGGCGAATTTCCGATCCCACTTTTCGATGTGGTGGCGAATTGCATCACTGTTCGTGGCTCGTTTGTCGGCACGCGCAGCGATATGGCGGAATGCCTGGCGTTTGCCGCGGCGGGCAAGGTGAAGGCCGATATCGAATTGCAGCCTTTGTCAGCAATCAACAGCATCTTCGACCGGCTGGCGCATGGCGATGTGCCATCTCGGGTGGTGATCGATTTCGCCGGCTTTGCGGCTGCACCCTCAGCGCGGAAGGTTTCTGCGTTCGCGTGAGACGAAAAGCTGCGATCGACATATTGGGGAGACCAGAGATGACACTGAGAATGCTGATGGTGAATCTAGACCTCGGACATGACAATAGCGGCCTGCTGAAGATTGCCGGTGACCTGGCCGAACGGTTTGACGCCGGTGTGGTGGGAATTGCCGCCTGCCAGCTGATGCAAAGCATCTACAATGATGGGTATGTTTCCGGCGAGCTGGTGGACGTGGCACAGCGGGCCGCGCAGGACGATCTGAAGGACGCAGAGGCGGCATTTCGCCGCGTGGTTCAGGCGCGGCTTGGCGGTGGCGATTGGCGATCCTGTGTGGCGTTCGATGGGCCGGCGGATTATGTGGCGCGTGAGGCGCGCTGCGCCGATCTTATCCTGACGGGCGCTTCGCGGGGTGCTGCGCGCGAGGTGGATACGGGTGACTTGGTGATGGAGAGCGGCAGGCCGGTGCTTTCCATCCCGCATGGTGTGAGTGCGCTGATGCTTGAGCATGTCGTGGTCGCTTGGAAGGATACGCGTGAAGCAAGGCGGGCCGTGGCCGCTGCGTTGCCTTTGCTGAAAATGGCAGGACGTATTTCGGTGATCGAGATGGCCGAAGCCGATGACATGGAGGCGGCGCATAGGCGAGTGGAGGATGTGGTGCTTTGGCTGAAGCGGCACGGTGCCGATGCGACAGCGACGGTTTCTGGTGCCAATGGCGGTGACACGCAGGCATTTGCCATATTTGCGAAAACCCAGGGCGCCGATTTGGTGGTTGCCGGCGCCTATGGGCATAGCCGTTTTCGAGAATGGGTGCTTGGCGGCTTTACCCGGCATTTGCTGGCGGAGACCGGGATCTGCGCATTGCTGGTGCACTGATGAGCCGGGATTGCTGTACTGCGCGTCGATCGCTCGGCAGGCATACGACGCTCAGCCGGCTCCCACGAGCCTGCGCACACATGGTCCCAGCGACTGGCCCGCGCTGACAATCGCGATGCGCCGCCGCCCGTTCGCCGTCCCCCGTGGCAATTGCGCCTTATCGTCGGTCGACCTGGTTGACAGAAGGGTTGAGATCGCAAATTCTGCGCTTTATCAGCGGCGTGACTGGTTCTCCAGTTCATAGGCAAGCCGTTTCTTAGCCGGCACTTTGAAGGGCGCATTTCAGGATGAATTCTATTCGTGAGACATCTGCCGGAATCAGCCGGCGATTTGGTCTGGTCGCGGCTGCCTGTTTGCCATTAGCACTGAGCCTGTTCGGCACGACTGCGGCGCACGGTGCCGGATCGACGGCAGACGCGCGGGCACGGGAGTCCTGGAGCGCCTCCATGGTAGAAAAACCATTGCCCGCGAAGGGGTGCTTCAATGCCTCATATCCCAGCCAGGTCTGGCACAAGGTTGCATGCGTGGCTGCGCCGGCGCGCCGGTTCGTGCCGCGGAGCGGGCCAGCGGGGTTCACGGTTGGAGACGGCAACGACTACGCGGCGGCGGCTGTGGGCGGATTGCTGTCACAATCGATCGGGACGTTTCCGACCGTCAAAGGTGTGAAGAGCGAAACAGGCCTCGATGGCGCAAACGATTATTCGCTGCAGTTGAACTCCCAGTTCTACACGACCGCGGCGTGCGACGGCGCCAAGAACCCGTCGCAATGCCTGGGTTGGCAACAATTCGTCTATTCCAGCGGTGGCAAAGCGGGGACGGGCTACGGATTTATGCAATATTGGCTTATAAATTACGGGTCGCGCTGCCCCAAGGGGACCGGCGTGACGTGGATGTCTTACAGCGGCGATTGCTATGCAAACAGTAATGCCACCACCGTGCCGCTGCAGGTTATCACCCAGCTGAAGACCTTGAAGATCACTGGCAAGGCGGTCAAGAACGGAGTCGATACGTTTATATTGACCACGTCGAGCAATGCCTACAGCGTGACCGGCGAGGATAGTGTGGTTTATCTGGCAAAGTCGTGGAATGCCAGTGAGTTCAACGTTATCGGCGACGGCGACGGATCGGAGGCGAAATTCAATAGCGGGTCGTCGATTACCGTGAAAATTGCATTGAAGGACGGGCTGAAAACCGCCCCCGATTGCGAAAGTAATGCTGGAACAACCGGCGAAACCAACAATCTGACGCTTGGGAGCTGCACAGCAAACACGAAATCGAATTCGGTTGAGTTTATCGAATCGAACTGAACTGGCCGGCAAGCTGACGTTTTCGAACGCCCACTCTGACGCCCGTGCCTTTCGCGTGTGCCGGACCTCGTTGGCCGGCCGCGGCGTCTCTCGTGGTGGCAGATGCGAGTCGGCGATAGGGAAACGCTCGCCGGGGCTGGGCAAGGGGTAGTCGTCGAGCCTGCTCCCACTTAAGGCCCGTTCGACAGTAACCGAGTCGGGTTACGGGGTCGAACGGGCCTTAAGCCTTTGTTTGAAGCGGCAATCCAGTCAGCCTGGTGCGCAAGCCACACCGTGCCGGCATATTCTGCAGCGCGAGAAGCTTGGCAATCGGCGGGGCAGGCCCGCTGGCGGCGCTGTCGGTGGGCGAGGCCGCATCTATGCCGATCGCGGCACCCATCACATAGACTTCCGTGATGATTAGGGCTCGGAGAGGATCGGGGTGCTGGCGGGCCACGACCGATGAATACGAGCACTATGTCTACGCCATAGCCCTATAATCGGACCGTCCGAGAGAGCCATGAGGAACGCTCGACGGATGTTGGGCGTGTGCGCCATGTCCTATGAAAGCCACTCCACAGGCACGTTCAATGCCTGGGCGAGTTTCGCAATTGTCTCGGGGGCGCCAGTGCGGCGCCCACTTTCGAGATCGGAGAGATAGCCCTGGCCGATACCTGTTTGGGCGCTCAAATGCTGTTGCGTCTCGTCGCGCCAGTGGCGAATGGCTTTCAGCCGACTGTCGCCACGAAGTATTGCGGTACTGACTTCCTGCGGCAGCACGACGCCGCCGGCGGCCAGTTCGGCCTTCCGCGCATCGTAGATGGCGACGTCGTCGGCATTCTCTGCCTCAGGATCTGCGCGGTCGAGGAGCGCCTCATATTCGGCCCGGGGCAGCACCACCAGCTCTTCGCCGCTGGGCGTTCGAATGATTTGCGGTGTACTCATGGCCGAGTTCCTCTTGCAAGTCGTCGTTGTCCGGCGGCCAATATAGATCGTCAGGATTGTGGTCGCGTCCTCATCGAAGATCACCCGGTAGCTACCGATGCGAAGTCGATAGCCATCGCGGCCCTGCAGTGCCTTCACGTCGCCCTGACCAGCGATGGCGTAGCGCTGAAGGCCCGCCTCCACCTGCTCGCGAGCGTCTCGGGAAAGGGCGTCGAAATCTTTCGCGGCGCTCAGCGTCAGGATGATCGTTTTCACAAGCGATAATATCGCTCAGTTGATGCTGTGCGCAAGCGATAATATTGCTCACTCTCATGGGTGCTGCTCAATGGAAAAGAGCGGCGGCCTCTGGCGTGGGTTGGCGGGCCATGTTTGGTGGTGATGAGCACTGCGTCGGCGCCATAGTCTATTGTGATGTGCTTGGTATGCCTTGCCCATTATGACAGGTCCCTGTCCTGACCTGCGGCTTATCGACGGAGAGAAGTTTGGACTACGAAAAACTCATCCCTCTGATCGAGTTCGCGATGAAAACGGCTAGACAAAACCCCAAGCCCGCAGAGCCCGTTCCATCGGACGGCTACTACGCATGGGTGATCCTGAATGAATTTCGGAAGGCGGGTTTTGAGGTCATCCTTAAAGATTAACTATTCATCCAATAATGCGACACAACGCTATGCCTATACGGCGTTCGCCGCCCGGCCTCTCTGGCAATGAGCGCGGTCGTACAGGCATCGGGGGCGCCGGGCTGTCATCGAATTGGATAGCGTGCTGTGGCGTAGAGTTGGCGGGCCACGCAAGATAGCGATGATCACTACGTTTACGCTGTGGCCCTCTAAGGCTCTCCTTACTGGATGCATGGTGGCTTGCTGGCTGTTTGCTACCTTCGAAATCTGGTCGTCAGATCAATCAGGCAAGAGGGTGCTGACGGGATCATGGCTGCTTCGAGCAGCTTGTCGAGGCCAATCGCAAAGTGGCAGAGGTTATCGTTTCTGGCGATCTTCTGGATCGGGGAGGTGAGAGAGTATGCACGCCCCACTCTCAAGGTCTCTCGTTCAATGCGATCGTTCAAGGACGCATGGATTGGTGCTCGAGCCCCAAATAGTCGCGCAGTGCACAGATCAAACGTACGATCTCGATCATGTCCTCAACGAGTGCCTCCTCGGCGACATGCCTCTGCAACCGTCCTTTACCTACCCTAGTGAACTCACGATGGACGCGGCCCGCCATCCTCTGCTCGCGGATGAGCGCGCCGGGATTTGAATTGCAGAACCCTCGGATCAGATCTTCAGGCAGGTAATCCTCGATCTCCCAATCCAGCCCTGTGCAACTGCCGTTCTGCGCCTCAGCCCGGCGCTGCAACTCAGGACCCACGACGCCGTTCGAAGCCGGCATGACCGGATGCAGGAGGAACACGTCCCGGTAGTGCTTCACCCGGAAATCCATCTCGCAAAGCATGCGGGCGTGTTTGCGGCCCGCGTGGTCGTTATCAAACAACCCCACGAACTTTCGTTCCGTCATCAGGCTTGCTGCGTCCTGGGAAGCCATCTGCCGCAGCGCTTGTAATTCTCGCACTACCCCTTGAACGCCGCCATCATCCTTTAGACCCGCCTCGAAAACGGCAAATCCGGAGTCGAAGAGATCGTGGTTGCTCTCGCGTTGCCAAAGGTCTCGGGCGAGGCGCAGGTAGTGCACATCGCTCGTCCCTTCGACAAGGACATTGGCCGTGCCGACATACCAGCCCTTTCCATTGGCGTATCTCTCGACAAGTCCGATCAACGCGCACCTGACGTCAGCGGCCGCATCAGCGGACCGTTATGCCCGAAGGAGATGAGGCCGCTAATGTTCGTGCCAGGCCGCAGTTGGGTGCCATCAAATTCGGCTACGCGAAACGGGACCCGGTCGTTCTGGAGTTCTTGAACCCTGGCATGAAGTCGTGCTCCGTCTCCGCCCGAGGCGATGCGGGCACGGACCTGTCGCCTTTGCCCCGTGCTCTCGTCGAGCAACCAGCGGAGACGGTCGGGAACCTCTACGTAGTGTTCCCCTCGTGCCCAGAGCTTGCGCAGTCTTTGGAGCCGCTGCGACGCCTCGTGATGGCGGTTTCTCTGATGCATGAGAATCGCCAATTCCAGATCCAGCTGCGGCGACAGGATCGCCCGGTTGCCATCGAGGGTTTCAAGCAATTCCAGTTGAAGGGCGAAGTCCTTCGGGTGATCCATACAGGCCAAGATGTAGCGCAGCCGGACCGCCTGTGCGTTGGATCGCAACAACGGATGCCCGAGCCGGGCGGCCGCGTCGATCCGGTTCGCGCGTGGGAAGTCGTCCAGCGACATTCCCTCACGCAGGGTCATCCCTTCGCCCAAGGCCGACAGTGCCTGCTGGATTGCCTCGCCTTCAGTTGAAGGCTCGGTGTTATGCAACGCCCCGGCTGACCGAAGCAGCAAATCGAATGCCTGGTCGGCAAGGCGCGACAGCGCGTTTCGCCGCAACTCTGCGGTCTCTCGCTGCATGGCCCCGTAGACGATTCCCAGAACCTCTAGCGCGACACTTGCCGCGCCGTCGGGATCCTCGTTAGCCCCTATGAGCCGGTCGCGCGCATAGACTTCCAGAACGTAGGAATTGTCAGGGTTCAGCCTGTAGGCACTATAGGTCGCTTTGTTTGCCTTGGAGCGCAGGGCTGCCACCTGTTCGGCCGGCACTCCGCGACGCGCCTCCACTTCGGCGAGGTCATGATAAGCATGCGCAAGCGAATTATAGAGGTTCAGGTCGGGTTCGCCCCCGGGGTCGTGTTCGAGTGCCAGCGCGGCTTCGATATCCCCGGTAGCGCGCCGTAGCAAATCGGCGCGCTCGTCATCAGTGATTGGGAACATAACGTCGTCCTTCGCGATGCGCCGCCGCGATATCGAGCTATGGTGAAGAAACGTCCGGCTGGTCATCCGAAATGCTTTCGGCATCGCGTCGAGAGCCTCCAGCGCTTCGCGCCAGTAGAGGGCGAACTCGCTGCGACCTTGTCCGGGGTCCATTTTGAAGATGCTCGTGGCGAATGTTTCAGCTAGCTCCACCAAATCCGGGTGCGCAACCATCGGGTTGGAGGCAATCCGCGCTAGCACTATCAGCCGCAGGTGATCGGGATTCTGCGCCTCCGTCAGCCCGACCGAAGCGCGGGCGGGGGCGTCGTAAAACAGCCCTGTCAGAAGGAACCGCCCCAGTTGATCGTGGATCATCGCCCAATGGTTTACCGTGTCGAAGCGCTGTCGAACGACGCCCAAGGCTCCGACGGTCGATTGCAGATCAGAAAGCTTGTCACGGGTCGGAAAGTCTTCGGACCGCGGCAGTAGTGTCTCTGGCAGAAGCTGACGTGCCGTGCTCATGGCGGCGATGTCGACTATCGCGCGCCGCACCACCGGATCAGCAACCTTCTGCCGGAACTGTTCGTAAAGCCAGCCCTGTACCGTTTCGGTAAGGTCGATTTGCCGTTGCAGCCAGAATGCCAGCGCGATCCAGAATACCGAGCGGCCCGCCCCGGGGCCGACGAGTGAGTGGTTGATGAATGCCTGCCATTCGTGGGTATCGCGCGCGGTGCCCAGTGGTCGAAGAAACCGGTTCAGGTGTCGGCCCAGGTCAATCGCCGCTTCCTGCGAGATCTCGTGGGACAGATCGCACAGGTTTTCCAGGCGCTTTTCCGAGTAGATGGCGACCGGTAGCAGCGCATCGGTGACGAAGACGATGCAGATTCGGCGCCCAGCCTCCGTGATCTGCCTGGCAAAAGTGGCGATATCCCCTTCGCGTCCCTCCCACTGCGACCGATCGAACACGATCAGCCAAGGCACCTCGTACTGGCGCAAACCCTTCCCGATGTCGGCTGAAGCGATACCGTTCAAGCAGGAGTTAATGAAATTCGCTACGCTGCGCCCGCTGGGGGTAAAGGGGGCTTGGGTGGTCATCAGCGTCGGATACCCGTCCATGGCCGCCCCGAAGGCGAGCTCGCGGATGAACGTGGTCGCCCCCGCTCCGGATTCCGCCCGGATGTAGAAGATCCGGCTTGCCTCCGGCCCGTTACGGTCGAGGTCCCGCAGCGCCTTTTTCAGGGTGTTCCGGGCGCGGTCCTCTCGAGACCACGGCATTTGCGCGGCATAGGGTCGCCACGAGGCCGACGGATCCCGGAAGAACCCGTTGATTTCCTCCGAGCTCAACCCCTCCGGCGTCACGTATTCCAGATGAGCCTCAGAGAGAAGTTCGTAATTGCTCAGTAGCGGATGCTCGGGATCATCGCGTCCTGACAGGTCGACCCGGTGCCGGTTCCCTTGTACATCTCGGACGCGGATGATGAGCCGGTCCCCTGCGCGCTCCGTATATCGCCTATGTAGGGCCTCCGACAGCAGCGCCGCGGGGGCAGGCAGCAGCGTTACCCGCCGCGCCCCCGCGTTGGCCCGCCATTCAGTGATCTTCTGCCGAGCCTCGGGATCATCGCTGACGATCGTCAGGCCGCACTGGAATCCGTCCTGCCAGAGTTGCCCCAGTTCAACGGGCAGCGTCAGATCGGATCCGCCGAGCACCACGAGGTTCCGGACCCCGCGCTGCTGCAACTCCATGATCATTTCCATCCGGCGCGCCCGAGCGGCGAACCCTGCCCTGTCGGCTTCGGTGCGGCCGTTGAGCAAGAAGATCGGAAGGCTGCGGGGCGGTAGGACGGTGTTTGAGGGCGGGACATCGATGACATGCACCAGCCCCCTCCGGCGAACGAGCGGAGTCTCGATCGCACTGTCCAAAGCATTAACAGCCTTGAGCAGGCCCTCCGATGCGGTCTCGCTAAGGACGAATTCCCAGGGCAGGCTCAAGACCCTAGCGGTCGCTTCTGGCCCTGCCGCCTCGGCAAACGACGGCATTAGCCATAGGCTGGCATCGCGGGAATCAAGTTCCGCGAGGATAGGAAGGGCGTCAGTAGCCAGCATTTGCAGCCCGTCAACAATCTCGCTCATTTGAAGCTCATCCGTTCAAATCGCCCGTTCGCCTTGATGTTCTCACCAATAGAGATGCCAAGCTCCTTCGCCGTGGTCGCGACGATGCCCAACGTCGCTCCCAACCGGGCTTGCGCCTGATCGCCGAAGGCGGCCCGTGCGTCACGAGCGGCTTTGGCCACCTGCCCGGCATAGAACGGCAGAAGCGCCTTCAGCGCATCGAGATTGTCGTTTTGGATGAGCATATTCGCCGCCGCCGGATCTCCGGCAGACAGCGCGGACGCTTCCTCTAGCACGCGATACGGCACGCGCGCCGTCGCCCGGACATCCTCATCGCGTGCTAGCCAGTGCAGGATCGGCATTCAGTTCTTCTTCTCATCCTTGGCCGACCGTCGATCCGCAGCAGATTTGCCGCTCAATCGTTCAAATTCCTCCACCGCGACCACCACCACGACTCCGCGCCCGTGCTTTTCGATCAGCACAGGGCCTGCACGCGCGGTGTCGATCATCAGCCCAAAGGCGTTCTTCGCCTCGCGCGCCGACATGGTTTTCATGGCCG
>Ga0116229_10015425_pt1 | contig 10415 bp, 10 predicted proteins | sample S1TSphgellanicum_3_FD_87313 | JGI IMG/M metagenome (GOLD analysis project Ga0116229, IMG submission 87313) | Host-associated microbial communities from peat moss isolated from Minnesota, USA - S1T2_Fc - Sphagnum magellanicum MG | ecosystem: Host-associated > Plants > Peat moss > Unclassified...
TGCAACTAACATGCAACTAAATGTGTATAACATGGACACGTGTCATAAAAATAATGGCCTAAACTTATACATACTTAAATATTATACTTAATATATCTACAGAAACTATATATAATAGTATTATGTACCTTTAATACTAAGGTTAACCCCATGCTAACTTAGGCTAGCCTAAACTAACCATGGTTAAATTAAGTTAGGTTAAACTAATTATGGCTAATTTAAATTAAGCTAAATTAAATTAAATTAAATTAAATTAAGCTAAACTAACCATAATTAAATTAAGTGAGGCTAAAATAATTATGGTTAAATTAAGTTAGGCCAAACTAATTATGGTTAAATCAAGTTAAGCTAAATTAAAATAGGCTAAAATAAATATGGTTAAATTAAGTTAGGCAAAATTAATTATGGCTAAACTAAATTAGGCTATAATATTTATGGTTAAACTAAATTAAATTATATTCATTGTGGCTAGACTAAATTAAGCTAAATTATATTAAGATAAAATAAATATGGTTAAATTAAATTATCCTAAAATATTTATGGCTAAATTAAATTAGGCTAAAATTGACAATTGTTAAATTAAATTAGGTTAAACTAACCATTGCTAAACAAAATAATGTTAAATTAAGTTAAATTAAACCATGGTTTAAATATGTTTGACTTTATTTTATTTTGAAATATGTTTTCAGAAAATGTACATTTGATTAAACAAATAATTATTCAAAATCAATTAATATGATAATATTAAATTTTTAATTATAAATAATCATAATTATAAATTAAATTTTTATTATAATTATAGTGATAATCAATTATATATATATATCCATAGATATTATATATTTAAATTTTATTATTTATGTTAAAATATTAATGTAAATAGGCTACACTAATTAACCTACAAATATACAAACGTTGTAAGCAATTATTAATTTAAACTAAATAATAATATTAAAATCATATTTTCATTAAGTAATCATAATCACTAAATATCCTATAATCACCTTTGAAGTGCAAAAGAAAAGGAGTAATGAAAACTTAATAAGAAGAAAAATAAGAAAAATAAGCTTTCCAAGTTATAAAACGTTTTGTTTTTTTTCTTAGGACCCGTCCTACTTTCAAAGCTCATAACTTTCTTATTTTTTATTCATTTTAAACGATTTAAAATGTTGTAGGAGCGCCATCTAAAGTCCTACAAATCACATTGTAACTCTAAGAACAAAAAAAACATAAAATGAACTTTCTGGGTGTCTAAGAACTAGCCTCAATAGTTTCTTTTTTGAGTCTTTTGACCCTCTTTACTTTGGGGGCCCATAACTTTCTCATTTCTAACCTATTCTCAATGATTTTTAATGTGTTAGATGCACCAAGAGAAGGGTTTCAAGTTTTGTTTCGACACCAAAAGCAATAAAGCCCTCCCCTGGATGTTATACTTTAATATAGTAGTTGTATTTAATGTGCAACTAGGTTGGTTCATGAGGTTTGCAATGGAATGTTTTCACCCATATCCTTTGGCTTCTAATTCTATTTGGCTCAGTATATAACTAGGAGCAATAGTTATGTTGAAACCGAATACCAAGTGCCATTGGGGATGAGTGAATGAAAAAAACTTGACTTTTATGAAATGGTCAAATTTAAAAATAAAATCGGATTATTCTAAACCTATTTATATAACCTAAGCCTAGCTATTTTTTAACCTACTTACATATCTAAATAAACCTACTTACTTAATAGGGTTTAATTATTATCTACTTACCTAGCCACCATGTGTCAACATCTTATTAACCATAAATTGGATGACTTAGATTTCATTAATTAATATTTAAAATTTTTTAAATAGGTGGGCTTTAATTGCCACATGTCATCATATAATTGGTGTTAAAATATTGAACACATGTTAAATGGTTAATGAATGTTCCATGGTGTGCCACGTGTCATCATCGTAGTGGCAAAAAAATTTAATGATTGAGATTAATACAATGAATTTTTAATTTTGAAAACACAAAAAGGTTAAATAATGACACATGTCCACAAGCTAGTTGTCTAATTTTTAAACATGTGTCATATTTTGATTACTTGCATGTAGTTGTAAGGAAAGTTGCAACTACATTGGATTGGTATGCATGTATGAACATGTATATTAATATTGTATATACATGTTGCATACGTAGTGTCACATGTAACTACATGTCATATATAACTTGTCTTAAACTACACAAATTTACAATTGCATGTGTCACATGCAACTGAATTTTAATTGCAAATGACAGTTGCAAAACCCAAAATTTATAATAGTGAACTATGTTGGCTAGATTTTCAGGCCTTCCACATGGACTTGAGTTTTTTGAGGGTAACGTCCATGACCAAGATCCACTTCTAAATGATGAATTAACGGTGTTAGGGCCAAAGGGGATGCCAATCGTTCTAGTTTATTCATTGGATCTTAAACCACCATGGGGCACATTGACTGAATTCTAGGCATTAGCTAATCAATATATTCATTAGTCTTAACACATTTTGTCATCACCAAGCCCATAATCACTTGTGAACTTTGGTAATGGGCCTCCAGGTTTAAACCCATTAGATACTAAGATTATTTAGTGGGATATTCCCAAAGATAGGATATGCCTACTTGAGTTGTTTGGAGGCATTAGTTTTGGATTAGCTACAGTTTTATAATCAGGCATCCTAGTCCATAAATATCATTATGTGGAAAAGGATCCATAAACTAGACAAGCTTCCATGCGGCATGTCATGATGTTACAAGAAAGATAGCCCCATTTGTTACCAACATCGGCCATCCAGGGTTATCAACATTCTTTACAAAACAACATCACCTTGCTAAAGGCATTAGATTTGGCAAGTATTGGGCCAATTGATTTGGTCATTTTTGGATGGCCATGCTAAGGTCTTTCACAAGCAAATATGGGTTGTGGACTTTTCGATCCTAGGTCAAGTTTATTTTGGGAATTGATTCATGTTGTGCAACATTTGCAAAAGTCACATATGCACCCATGTGCATATTTGTTGGAGAATGTCCCACCATTGGGGGATTTTAGGCCAACCATTTTGGTTGGATGGCAACATATTAGGGGTTGGATTCGCGAGCTAGTGTAGGTGGATGTTGCTTCAATTGGTTCATGAACTCATTAGTTCCGATGGATGTGGACTAACCTAACACCACCAGAGGTGATCCAACAAGCATATGAATTCATTCCTCGGTCACCCACATGCTTGGTGGATGACATATTAAATCCAAGATGCCATTCATGCGTGGTTCGTCATGATGATCGACCACCTTTGGCTATGGTCAATAGGGTTGGCCTTCCATGAATAGCCCTACCAACATTTTTTAATTTTCCACATTCTCGTGCATTTAGGAATGGGGGCCCAGGGATGATTTGGGATTCCCATTCATCCAATATGGAAGAACCCAATGCAGATGAGAGGGAATGGGCCATGGGGTTCTGCATTGGCACCACAACTATGTAAGGCATTTTCGAAGGCACCTGTAGGTGGATTTTGGGGCAAGTTACGAATTTCAACTACCTCACATGGATTTTCAGCTTGGGCTTGGTAGAACAATTACGTTTAGCCAATCACACCCACCCACTCCACCTCATATTTCACTTGTTGCACCTTTTATTGGGTTAGCATGGCAATGCAAGGGGGGGGGGTGATGTTATAATATGACAAATACATCCTTGGCAACTATGGGATCAGGGATGCCAAGGGACATTTATGAATGTGGAACATGAAATTGGTGATGTGGGGGTGCCAAGACATGATGGCACCTTTCCACATTTTGCGTAACAATCAAAGGCCATGCCTTCAACCTTGGCTGTTGGGGATGTTCCATCATCCCAACCCAAGGTATAGATGATTGCAGAAACATGGGACCCAAGAATCGGCCCAACAGTTATAAGAGATGAGGTGCATGAAGCACGACAAATAATATAAGATTTCATTGGATGTTTTGCCTTTAGTTTGAAGGAATTGGGTCAATTAAGGGGAGAAAAGGTTTGAATCATATTGGAAGATGATAATCTAATTTTAAGCAACCTTACAAGCTTAGTGAGGTGGAAAGAGCCTTGGTTCAAGTTCGAACAACAAAATTGTTGGATGTTAGTTTGGTGGAATTATCTAGGGGTGAATATGCTTTAACAACAATGATGCCAGCTAAGAGGGACATTTTTGGCAATTGGATTGAACGTTGCATGTGTGGGGATTATCGTCGGATGAATAAACGAACCCGTTTAGTCAAATATGCCATGCCCCTATCGGAGGAGATCTTTGATGCCCTTGGACATGCCAAGGTTTTTAGTACCTTGGACTTAAGGTTTGGCTACCATCAGTTGCCATTGAGGGAAGGTGATAGAGTCAAAATAATTTTTTGGGGAATTGACCCCCATGGGAAGGATTATTTGTACCAATGGAAGTTTTTGCCATTTGGTTTGAAAAATGCCCTTGCAAAATTTCAAAAGGTCATGGATCGAGTGTTGGTGGGTCTTGGTTTTGCTAAATGCTACATTGATGACATCATTATTTTCAGCCTGACCTTAGGAGATCATATGCACCATTTGTGAAAGGTGTTTAAAAAACTTAAAGAACATAACCTTAAGTTTCATCCAAGCAAGTGTTAGTTCTTTCATACTCAGGTAGAATACCTTGGTCACATGATTTATTTAGGTGGATTAGGGGTTTAGAATGCCCAGGTTGAAGCCATTTTCACAAGTTCCCCAACAAACAGATGTTAGTCGGTTATGAATTTTTCTAAGCTTGTGTAATTACTATTGGAGGTTTGTGAAAGGCTTCAATAACATAGCCAAACCTTTAATTTGACTCAAGCAGATTGACCAAAAATTCATTTGGAATGAGCCACAAAAATAGGCCTTTCAGGAGGTGAAAACTAAGCTTTTGTCAACGCCCATTTTGAGGTGACCCATCCAAGGATGACCATTCCAATTACACATTGATTGGAGTATTTTAGGGCTAGGAGCTATGCTTACCCAACTTGATGATGATGGTCAAAAGTTTGTGATGGCATATGCTAGTCGGTCCAACAACAAAATGGAAATCAAGTATAGCTCATATGAGAGGGAGTGCCTTGCAATTGTTTGGGTTGTTTCATCATTTCAATGTTATCTTTATGGTAGCCCATTCACTTTGATTACTAATCACTAGCCTTTGAAATTCCTCATGGAATCAAATTGATTCATAGCAAAGTTGGTTAAGTGGGCATTTATCCTACAAGAGTATGACTTTGATATAATTCACACACTTGGTAGGGTTAATCAAAATGCTAATGGGTTGAGTTAGAACCCAAGTTCCAACGAGGAGGATACCATTGGGGCCCGTTGCCATGGTGATGTGGATTTGGAGGTGGTACTAGGATGGCATGCCTCTACATAGCTTTGTACTTTATTGGGGTGTTTTGGGGATGTACCTCTTACTAATGTAGATGATGGGGATCCCCATGATGTGAACATGGAGTCGGAAGGCAATGGTGCCCTGGATATTTATGATGATGCACCTATTTTTGCATATTTGCAAGTAGGTGAAATTCCATTTGGATTAACACCCAAAGAAAGGGATCGTGTTGTGTAAAGGGCCAAGTGATTCAAGTGGGAAGGTAATTCCCTCCTACGGATGTGGGAAGATGGACAAGTGAAGGTTGTACTTCACCCAAAATAATGTGAAAGCCTTGTGAGGCATGCTCATTAGGAGTTAGGGGGCCATTTTGGGATCCGTTGGACATACAATTTGTTCCAAACATAGTACTGGTGGCAAGGGATGCAATTATAAATTTCAACAATTTATTTGGGCATCTTTCAATGCACCTGCACCTCACCTACAACCCTTACCAATTATGGGGCTTGGGTATCGATGGAGTTTGGATTTTTTCAACCCATTGACTTTAACACCTCGACATAATTGATATGTTTTGGTTATGATTGAGCATTTCTCCAAGTGGTTGGAGTTGGTTCCATTGTTGAATTGTAGCACTGAAAGATCATCATATGCATTTTTGGACAAGGTACTTAATAGGTTTGGGGCTCCAGCCAAAGTTCTCACTAACCAAGGTACAAAATTTCGTGGGGAATTCCAAGAGTTGTGTGAAAAAACATTGATTAATCATTGCATAACTTCACGAAACCATCCTGAAGCAAATAGGTTAGTTGAGCGGATGATGTAAATAGTGAAGTAAGGTTTGCAAAAATATGGTCTTCATAAGGGCCATACTCGAGATTGGGATTTATAGTTACCATGGCTAGTTATGGGGTATAAGTTTAGTTGGCAAGCTTCTTTTTCATCTTTTTCATCATACTTCTTATTGTTTAGCCATGAGCCTAAGTTATTAGCCTCTATTCCATGAGATGCAATGGTAGTAATCAACATGGATGATCCTAATATGTGGATGTAGGCATGTGAGCAATAAGCCACCTTATTTCGATGTGTTATGCCCATGGTTATGGGAAATCTAGCAATTGCCTAACACCGAGATACATTGCATTATGCCACTATACGTGGAGGTAGTTATTAGCTTCAGATTTGAAGGTTTGAACAAGGAGATTATGTTTACTTGCAACTAACAACACCAACCACTTTGGATATGATTATAAGACATGTTATTCTACGTGTGCAAAAGGTTTTATGATGCACCCCCAAACTCCTTGGTAGACTCAACTTTGAGTTTAACTGTGAAAACAGTGGAAGGATAAGGAGATGGGGCACATTCCCTGACTTGCAACACTTTGGGGGTAAAGGGGCGTGCTGGAGTTCCGAGATGGGGACTAGGAAAAGTGACAAGTAATTCAATTATTAACATGGACCTGCACAAACCAAACAACAAGTTGGTTAGTGCATAGTTGGAACACTTTTGGTGCACGGACGAGCCATGGGCAAACATGGACTCACAAAACTCACCACAACTCAGATTTGGGGGAAGCCACCACCTTCCCCCTTATAGTATACTTTGTGCCTGGCCACAGGACCAACATCCAAACGTCATTTTGTTTCGGGACTCCCAAATGGGAGTCCTGAAATTCCCAAAATTGGGACTCCCGCAATTTTGGAAGCCCATAACTTTGTGTGAAGACCTTTAATTGAAGTGAGGTTTAAGCAAAGTTGTAGCCCTTGTTCAGAATTTTTTAACAGTATGTGGCACACCACCTCCACACGAGGAAGTTAGGGCGATTCCTAACTTTTAATGGTCGGGAATTAAATTGACCATTTGATTATCGGCCCTTCTTTTGGCCATAACTTGTGTTTTAATTACCCAAATAGGTCATGTAAGCCCATTTTAGACTCTACGTCCCAAGATCTTTTTAATGATATAAGGAACCTTTAATCCAATGATTTTTGACCCTCGTAATCACCTTCTAAAAAGTCAAGAGTTCATTGGGACTCTAATTCCCAAAGTGGGAGCTCATTTGGGAGTGTGGGGGTTCATTCCCTCACACTCTCTTGCACTCTCAGGAACATGAAATGTGATTCCCGGGCTCACTTTTGGCTCGCACCTTCGCAAGCCTTTGCTTTGGTTGCAAGCCCAAGGTTAAGGTTGCGACATTTTACCTTTTGGAGTGTTGTTGTTGGAGGGCTGAGATGGTCAGACATGGAAAAACCATGTGTGCAATTATGCACCATGACATCTTCCCAATGTGGATGGCCAAATGGACCATCCTTAACTGTGGTTCTAACTGGACTACAATGTAGTGTGGGCAAGCTTCAAGAGTTGTTGCTATGTTGATTTGTAACAAGTGTTCTTGAAGTTGACATATGGGATATTTCATGCCACCAATGGAAGAAGTGCCAGTTGGCAAATGGTTTTGCTCTTGATAGACCTAGGTTCCTAGGGTCAATCTAAGGTTTTCTTCCATGGTAATTCGCATTTGGTTGGGGATTTGAAGGATTAAATCTAGGTGACTAACGATGGGGCTCACATTTGCATTCGGCTTAATGATCTTTTTGCCTTGGAACCAAAGTGTTCATTCATGGTGGATTTTAATAAGTAGTTTTATGATGTTATCTGGCTTAGGGGGACCTAAACCCCAAATAGGGGGGTAGTTTGGATGTGATGTACCATTTAAAGTATTTTTATGTTATGTGTTGTGAATGTGGTGAGATCAACGGTTATAAGCACCAACATAGGAACACACGACAATTGTTAGGTGTGTTAGTTTAATTGCTTAATTATGTCTTAGTTAATTAAAAATAAACTAAGTTAGTTACGCTAATTAGTTAATCTTGAACCAGTTCATGTGTGAATGAGGTTTGGGATATTTGTCATGAAATATAATCCTATTTTGTGTGATCTCAAATCACTTTTAGTGATTTCATATTCTAGAACATGGTTTTTGCTTTGTTATTTTCTTATATAAGTGTTTTGGTTTTTTATGTTTTGGGCTTGGATTCTTGCGTTATTGCAAGTGAATTAGTCTTTTGGTTTGGATGTGGTGTACCATTTAAGGTATTTTTATGTTGTGTTGTGAATGTGGTCACAACGATAGTTATAAGCGTCAACATAAGAACGCACAATAATATTTAAGGAGTGCATAGAAACTTGTTTTTGTTGTTGTTTATTAGGGGTATGTTCCAATGTTAAAAATCATTGATTTCAATTTTTTTTTAATTTCAAAATTAGAGAATTGTTGACTTCGGTTTTTCCACAAAAAAAAATTAATTACTTGTTTTGGATATTTTTAAAAGCCTAAAAAAAAAGATAATTTTCATTAAAGAAGTAATAAGAATACCCATACAAACCTTTTTGTTCTTGCAACTTATGTTGAGCCATTATTTAATTTCACTACTAGGAAATGCGTCTTAGTTTACTCTGGGTTTCACTAGATTTTTGAATGAATTTGGACATTTTCACCTAGTGAAATTGTTTAACCCCCTAGTGAATGGGGACCAATTGCTACAGACAATGACTTGTTTCATTAGTACCTAGTGAAACAAGATTATTCTCAAATGAAATACAAATTTACCAAACCATTCACTTGCTAGTTAATTAACTAACCAATATGGAAATTAATTAAATTTTAATTATTTAATATAAAATATTATTGATAATTTCATGATTTCTAAAGCCTAAAATTTATTCACACGAGTCACTACTTACTCTAGGTTAAAAACCTAGCCTAGGTAGGTAGGTAGGCCATGTAATCAACCTAAGTACCTAGCTTAGGAATTCAATAAGAAAATATTCGGTCAACATACCATTGTTGACCACACATAACACCACCCATGAGGTTTGATCCCTTGACCTTTGGAATGGGGGCAAACACCCTTACAATCAAGCCACCACACTTGTTGTGATAGTATGTTACATTACATTTTATTTATGAAATACTTCATTTTAAACATTACAAAAACATAAACTTTGAAAATTCATATGTTATTGAGATTTTGTTCAAATGAAATGATTCGAGTTTTTTTTTTTTTAAAATTCAATAATGTACATAATTACATTTATATCCTTTTGAAAGTTTAAAATCATTTGAACAAAAAAATAATTGAATATCATTATTCAATAACATTTCAATGACCATTCTTTTGGAAAAAAAAAAATTTAGTTAATATAATAATACTACCTATGTTAAACTACTTTCAATTATTATATGAATATTTTTTACCCTACATTATTTACGGCTATTTATGGTTTTTTTCAATTACTTTTGGTTATTTTTGGCTATTTCATCCTAAGTTACTTTTGGTTATTCTAAGTTATTTTTGACTATTTTAACTTATTTCAATTTAGGTTATTTTCAGCTATTGTAAGTTTTTTTAGTTATTTTATGTTATTTTTGGCTATTGTAGATTATTTCAATTTAAACTATTTGTAGTTATTATAAATTACTTTTGGTTATTTTAACTTATTTCACCTTAAGCTATTTTCAGCTATTGTAAGTTTTTTTTCTATTTTATGTTATTTTTGGCTATTGTAAATTATTTCAATTTAGACTACTTGTAGCTATTATAAATTACTTTTAACTATTGAAAGTTATTTCACCTTAAATTATTTTTGGTAATCCTAAGCAATTATAATATATGGTTATTAGTTATTCTTTTATTAGTGTTATTGGTGTTTATTAATGGCTATTGGTACATATTTTATTTGTGGCTATCAATGTTTTTTAGTGGTAATTTTATTAATAGTTATTGGTGGTTATTTTATTAATGGCCATTAATAGTTATTATATTGGTGGCTATTGGTGGCTATTGGTGGCTATTCTATTAATGGTTATTAATGGCTACTATATTAATGGCTACTAGTGGCTATTCTATTATTGGTTACTAGTGGCTATTCTATTAATGGCTATTGGTGGCTATTCTATTAATGGTTATTCGTGATTAATCTATTAATGGCTATTGGTGGCTATTCTATTAATGACTATTCGTGACTAATCTATTAA
>Ga0116229_10015432_pt1 | contig 10411 bp, 12 predicted proteins | sample S1TSphgellanicum_3_FD_87313 | JGI IMG/M metagenome (GOLD analysis project Ga0116229, IMG submission 87313) | Host-associated microbial communities from peat moss isolated from Minnesota, USA - S1T2_Fc - Sphagnum magellanicum MG | ecosystem: Host-associated > Plants > Peat moss > Unclassified...
ATATTTCTCTTTTTTTGTCAGTTGCTAAAGAGTTATCTTTTTGTATTGTAAATGAATGATTAAAAATAAAAGATTAAATAAGATTTTGTTTATTGTCTTAATCAAAACTTTTGATGACAGTAAATTTTTTTCACTTCGATGCTGTTTGATTTTATTTTATAACATTCAAATGGAACAACAAAAGATATTTGAACTAAAATAAAAGCTGAAATGGTGAATTGATCAATTCATGATGTTCAAATCAGTGGATCAAGTATAGCTTCTAAACCTGAACAAGCAACTCATGTTGATTTCTATCGTGACAGTATCGCAGTATATAGACTTTTTCTTTTCTTCGATGTAATAAAAACACAAGATAATTCAATCAGCTTGAAAATTTCGTTAATTTTGAAAAAGATTGACTTATCGTTTTAAAACGAATTAATCTGATTAATGGAAGAAGAACATGGTTCAAATTATATTGTTAAACCGTTTGATTCGGATAATCAACAAAATTTATATATATTTATTTAACTATCTTTTCTCACATTTGAAATTTTTTTCAAATATACACTGAACAAATTTTAATAAAATTCGAATCAATTGAAAAAAAAATGTTTTTAGTTATATATAACAAGTCATTTTCTTTCTTTTGGTTTTATTATCCGATAAGACAGAAATCAATAGAAAGCACTGCCATCATTAAGCTCTCGTATTCTATTGGTCATGATCCTCTTAACCAATAAGGAAAGAAGAAAAAGAAGATACGGTATTTATTACGAGACAATTTTCTATATACAAAAACAAGCAATATCTAAATGGAGGGAGCACTAATAGAAGATAATTATGTTGTACCTTCTGTAGTTTATGAACATGATTGGATTCATATCCTTTATATGGGTATATCTACTGTATTTTTTTTAATCCAAGTTTGTCAACGTATTTCTCTTGATCTCTTATACTCATCAAGTAAATATTCATATTAAGAATCTAAGTAACTAAAAATCTATTTGTTATATAGAAGATTTCAAAAGTAATACTTATGTTCCATCTCTTAATCGATATCCAACTGAATTAACTCCAACGCTATCAAGTATTTCATATCTTTGGTATCTTGTTTTTATTTGGCAGGTAAAATTAATAATTATTTTCGAATAATTAATATACATATTTGAATCTTGATTTAGGTTGCATGGATAACATATTCAATAACTGGTATTTTTCGTCGTACATCATTAGGTACTTATTTCTATCAACAGCCATGTGCCATGAATAAATGGTGTTTTTTTTATACTGCATTTGGACTTATTTTATATACACCACAATTAGCAGCTGCTGCGCGGAATAAATATGGAATAGGAGTAAGGAAAAAAAAAACAATTGTGTTGTTTTTTCAGAAAATTTTTTCTTTGATATTAGATTTCAATCTTTCGTCATGTTGGTACATTATGTGAAGTGATTATTATTCTTGTTGTTGTTCATGTATCATTATGGGAAAATTTGAAAAATTATTTACGAGATAAATTGTATGTCAATTGTTTTTTATTGTAAAATATTTTAACAAAAATAATTTTTTAAAGTTTTGTCGATGTTTGGTTAACAAGATTATTCTATCATAATGGTTTAGCTTTATGGGCATCGGTTCTTTTTTATGAAAGTTGCTTATCAATTGTCATAGGTTTTATTTATAGTGATATAATATCATCAACAACAGCTTGTATTATTGGATGTTTTCTTCTTTTATTTGGTTTAATTGGTCTTTCTATTCTTGAAAATATTATTTTCTATAATGCACTTGCATTTACACTTTCACCATGGATTACTTTTTTATGGCTTTTAGGAGGAACTGTTTTTTATTCACATGATCAATTATCGTCATCATCTATTTTTGTCATTTGGCTTGTTCGATGTATTTTTTGTGTAACAGTTATATTAACATGTATTCGTTTGTGTTTGTTTTTCTGGCGGTATAAAAACAAAGTGATACCAACTTTTCAGTCACCAAGAATCTACAGTTTTGTTATTGAACCAAGACCTTTCTAAACTGTTGATCTTTCTTCTTGTATTTTTTTGTGTTAGTATTGTACAGTATTTAATGTTTTATTTTGCTTTTTGTTAACAAAATATAAGATATTGAACTCGCAGCAAAATTATATTTCATTCAATATGATTACAAATCTGTGGGAATAAAGACGTCTGATATACATATAGATCAATTCCTACCATTATTGATATGATATACTTATTTTGAGAATATTTCAAAAAGTTTTACCTTCATACGTCACTACAACATAGCGATATTGAGCGCCCTCTCTTATAATTTTAATTCTGCACGTTAAAAGTTGAATAGAATTGATTGTAATGCAATTATGATCGATATAATATGGATTTGTAAAATTGAAGACTTATATACGATCGATTTTTTTGCGACTATTTATAAGATTTTTGTTTTAGATAATGGAAGTCAGTCGATTAGATCATCTTGTATTAACGGTAGCCGACATCAATCGAACAAGTGAATTTTACGAACGAGCACTTGGTATGAAACCGATTAATAAAAATGGTCGTTGGTCACTTCATTTCGGTTTACAAAAGATTAATCTACATGTATTTGGTCACGAATTTGAACCAAAAGCTGAACGTCCTACGCCTGGATCAGCTGATCTTTGTTTTCTAACCGAAATACCTTTGCCAGAAGTAATTAAACATCTAGAAAAAGTAAATGTGAATATTATTGAAGGTCCTGTTCGACGAACTGGTGCTCAAGGGCCATTACTTTCTGTTTATTTTCGTGATCCTGATCTTAATTTAATTGAAGTAGCTAATCAACTTTCAGATGAAGATTCCAAATAATAAACTTATTTCTCTCACTTTTCTATATAACAAAAGATCGTTTATTTACCAATAAATTCACTCAAAATGATTCCATAATGACTTATTTATTTTATTTTTAGTAATATAAAGTTTCACACTATTCGCTCTATAAAAAAATGAGGTTGGGTGAGAGTGACGATGAAGATTCGCTATTTTGCATTTCGCAATTTTGCTTTTCGCTGAAATGTACTCTCGCTAATTGTACGTTTCGCTCATTCTTTTTGGCTGAAAAAGCCTTTTTCTGATATGCTTTTATACTGTTGTGTATAGATGTCATTGACAAACAATATCTCACTGTACACGAATTCTTTCTATAATTGACGCGGTTGATTCTTATCTTTTCTCTTTCAAAATTTAACTAACTTGTCTCATACTGCAAATAATGCAGCCAAGATATTATCAAACACTTGATAATAAATAACGTTACATTATTGTAATATAATTCCTTGACAATTGTGCGTGTTGTTAAACAGATTTTTATTGTTATTTTATTTAAAACATGGCTGAGAATAACAATATCAATCTTGAATCTCGTTTTGATGAAATTAAACGACTTATATTAAATTCTTCTATAAATGATCCAACTGTATTAAGTATTGATGGATTACTTGATGCATTTGTTATACTTTATGATGAATGTTGTAATTCAACATTAAGAGGAGAAAAAGCAATTGGAGAATTTCTTGAATATGGTAAAGAATTTTATTTTGTTTATATAAATATTGTTTATTATAGTTAAAACATTTGTATCACGTATAAAACAATGTCGATTCAATCGAAATGATTTTGAAATAATTGAAACGATTGGTCGAGGAGCATTTGGAGAAGGTATTTTATGTTAATTTGAATATTTTGTCTTATATTAATATTTAGTTGTTGTTGTAAAAATGAAAAATACGGAACGAATATTTGCAATGAAAATATTAAATAAATCGGAAATGTTAAAAAGAGCAGATACAGCTCGTTTTCGTGAGGAACGTGATGTTCTTGTACTTGGTGATTCTCAATGGATAACAAAACTTTATTATACATTTCAAGATAAGGAAAATTTAGTAAATCATTATGAAAGATTTCTTTTTTAAAGATTAGCATTTTTTTTAAGTATTTTCTTATGGAATATTACGGTGGTGGTGATCTTTTAACTTTATTATCGAAATATGATGATCGATTTTCTGAAGAGATGACACGATTTTATGTTGCTGAATTGGTTTTAGCTATTGATTCTATACATAAACTTAATTATATTCATCGAGATATTAAGTAATTTAATATTTGTAAGATTTTTGAGTTAATTTTTCATTTATTTAAATAGACCTGATAATGTATTACTTGATGCTGAAGGACATATTCGTTTAGCAGATTTTGGTAAAGTGTCAAATTAAGTTTTGATCTATTAGATTTATTATTGTTTTAGGTTCTTGTCTTCGAATAGGACCGGATGGAACAGTAATTCAGATGATTTATGTAGATTTTTCTAGTATTTTGGTTTTCATTTAGGTGCAAAATAATGTTGCTGTTGGTACACCTGATTATATATCACCGGAAGTATTATGTGCAATGAATAAAGGTCAAGATCGTTATGGAGCTGAATGTGATTGGTGGAGTTTAGGATGTGTTATGTGGGAAATGTTATATGGTTCACCTCCATTTTATGCTGAAAGTCTTCCTGAAACTTATGCACAAATAATGGCACATGGTCAAAAAAGAGTTAATAATAATTCTGATTAATTTCAATATATTTTATTTCTTTGTATAGATTCCACTTTCATTTCCGGATGATATTGAAGTGTCGAATAGTGCAAAAGATTTATTACAAAGACTTCTTTGTTCAGTAGATAATCGTCTTGGAAAAAATGGATTTGATGATTTTAAAAACCATCGATTTTTTAATTCAATTGATTGGAATAATCTTCGACGAAGTAACAATTTGAGAAAAATAATAAAATCTATATTGTTCCATTTTTATAGCAAAAGCACCGTATATTCCTATTATGCAAAGTCCAACAGATACATCTAATTTTCAAGAGATCGATTCTCAACCATTTAATAATGTATTTGAAATTTATTTATTCATTATTTATCATCTTTATTTTCTTTTTTATATGTTTAGAAAACTGATAAGGTAACACAAATATTTCGAAGAAAAGTTAATCTACATGATTTACTTTTATACTTAAATTCTTCTGATTCTTTTATAACTAATTAAATGAATTCTTATAGAACTGCAATTCATTTGCTTCCAACATGGGATTTACCGGACAAATACCATTCATAGGTTTTACTTATTCGGACGACAAGTAAGTCAATAATATAAAATGATTTACAAGTTTTCCGGCATTTTCTTAGTTTTTTTTCCAATTTTTAAAATATTTCTTTAGTCATTCATCAGAAAATGTTACAACATCTCCCGCTCCTCGTAGCAGACCAATCACTACTTCTGTTTCAACGAATAGAACGTCAATTCAATCTAATAGATACAGTTCTTCAGGTAATAGAAGTATTTGATATTATCATGTGCGAATATTTCATGTATAGTTGTTTATAAATCTTCATCTAATGAAATGAAAAAACCTAAAACTACTGATCATGAGGAATTAGATCGTTTGCGTCAATTATATGAACGAACAAAAAATGATTTTATTGAACAAAGACGTCAACTTCAATTAATGAGAGATTTTTATATTGAACAAGATGAAAATTCTCGACAAGAACAAATTGATTATCTTATTCGAATATTAAATTTATTTGAAAATCTTCCAAATTCAAATGAAAATAATTTTTTTTCTAAAGAAAATATTTCATTAGATGAAATAAGAAATGAAGTTGAACAACAAATAAATTATTTTCTAAATATTTATAAATCATTATTAATTAAAAATTCGAAAGATAAAGACAAATCGATTTCAAATGATCTTGCAATTATTTTAACAAAATTTCAAGAAAAATTTTCTTATTTATTTAATAATAATGGTGATAATGAATTAAATTTAATAATAGAAGATGAAAATATTAATAATTCATTATTAAAAAATCTTATTTTATTTCTTAATGATCTTTATAAAAATATAAATCAAATTTTATATGAAAAAAAAGAATTAAATGATAAATTAATTTCATTAGAAAATCGAAATCGAAAATATTTTAAATGGGAATCAAAAATGTCTCAATCAATTAATGAAGATAAACGTTCAAGTTTAAATTTAAAAAGATTATCAAATCAAATGATTGAAGAATTTGATCAATATCAACAATTAAATGATTCTAATTCCCGATCAACTATTTGTAGTTCATCATCACCATATTCAACTATTGGAAAAAAATCAGTTAGATTTTGATTTTATTATTCAAATAGAAGAATCATTTTTTTATAGTCAGGTGTAGTTAAAAGACAACATATGGAAATTCAACAGTTACAAGTAACGATTGAAAGAGAAATTCAAGCGAGACAACAAGTTGAAAAACAATTGAAACAAATTAAATCGGATATTATTGAGAAAAATGAGTTTGTGTTTTGGTTTTGGTTTTAATTGTTGATGATTTTTATTTAAATAGAGAAATTATTCGTTTGAAAGCAGAAAATCAATCAATTAGAGAACAATTAACGGGTAAACAATCAAAACATTTGCCAAAAATAACAATTCCAAGTAAATGAAAAGCAAACAATAGATTTGTTAGTTTGAATTTCGTCTAGAATTATTACAGAAGATTCTAAAATTTCGATTTTTTAAGGCGAATAAACTAGTGAAGGAATTCTTTCGTCACTGGATACGAGTTGATAAAATAAATAGATTGACGCAGATTTTGATAAAAACCTGCCTAGAATTTTGAGCTTTAAAATCGAATGTTTAAGTGTCTGTATTTTGATCTCCTGCTTGGTTTGTAATTTTCTTGGATTTTATTTCCAGTTTTCGAATTCTTAAAGTTAGAATCTGTAAAATCTAGGCGTGTATTATATTCAAGAATTTATCTGATTAACATATTTGGGTATTTATTAGATGGATCATCGGTTGCCATTAATACTAATAATCACGCATTATCTGATCCATTGCTAAGACATGCAATCAATGAACCATCTTCTCCACAAAATCCAGTAAAAAAGGATAATATTTAATTTTTTTTTAAAATATATAATTAAAATTCTAGTCGACTGAACCAAATTATGTTCGTTCATTATCTCCACTTCGAGTAAAATAATAAAATAAAAACTTTGATTAAAATAATTCATTTCTTTTAGAATGAATGTCATGATTTTGTAATCAATAATTTTCGTTCACCATCAAAATGTCATAATTGTCAAGACATATTGATTGGAATTATCCGTCAAGGATATATCTGTAAACGTAAGTTTTTTGTTTTAAATATACTTTTAAACTTTAAAATAAACTCATTTATTAGGATGTCAATTAAATTGTCATGCAGATTGTATACAAACAACCGAAATTCCATGCAAATTATCGAATATAGATCGATGTAGATATGTTTTTCTATCTTACTTTTTATTTATTTCTATTTGTTTAGTTCGATTTACTCTATCTGATCTAAACATCGTTCGAGTATGTTAGAAAAAATATATAATTTTCAAATTTTTAAAATAAAAATTTTTAAAAAAAAAGATTCCAAAAATTGGTGGAATAAGAAAAGGTTGGAATAAATATCAATTATTATTTCATCAAACAAAAATATTATTTTATGAGTTTTCACTTGATAAAGATAAAACATACCAACCATATTTAATAATTGATCTTACTGATGATAATTTTAATATTTGTTCCATAACACAACAAGATGCAATACATGCGAAAAGAGATGATATATCCAATATATTTAAAGTTATTAACGATATTTTTGTCTTTTTTTCCTGTGATTAAAATTTCTTTTATTTAGATTAGTGTAACAAAATTATTATCACCAAAACAATTAAAAAATCTTTATATATTAACAAATAATGAATTAGAAAAAAATCATTATATTAATATGATATTAGGTCGTTTAATGAAAATAAAAACTTCAATACATAAAGGTTCAATTGTTCGTAGAAAAATATTATTTTAAAAAACTTTTTTTTTTAAAAAATAATTTATTTTTGTAGGAATGTGGGACTTTTAATACAAAAGAAATATTTGATTTAAATTTAAGAAAAATAACTGCAGCTGTTATTATTGGTAAAATAAAATAAAAACTAAAAACTAATTTAATTAAATATTATTTTAGATTCAAAACGTTTTCTTGTTTCCGGTGAAGATGGCCTTTATTTATTCGATATCAACAATAATAGTATCAATATTTAATCATTCTATTTATTTCTTTTATTTCTTTTCTTATTTTTAGCACCAATAAAATTATATAATAAAAAAGTTTATCAATTCTCTTTAATATCAAATAATCAATTATTAGTAATTCTATGTGGAAAAGAACGTATAATTCGTATAAAATCTGTAGAACGTTTTCTTGATCGTTCTCCTTCATCTTCTGATAGTAAAATTCCTGAAACAAAAAATGCAACATTATTTTCTGTTCATTCAACAACTTTAACATTATGTGTTGCTATTAAAAATCGTCTTATTATTTGTAAAATTCATTCAAATCCTCAACCATATCCCTATACACTTATTCAAGAATTAAAAACAACACAGAATATAATATATTTAGAAATTTCATTATTAAAAATCAATAATAATAATGAACAAATGCTTTGGTATGGTTTTTCATCAACATTTATGGCACAAAGAATTGATCAACAACAATCATCAAGTATTGTTTTATTGAGAGATAAAGATTTAAAGGAACAATCTATGGAAATCATACGTGTTATACCTGTTATAAGTCAGTTATTCAATTTTAAAAGAATAAAAATAAATTGAATTGATTTTTTTTAAGATTCATCAATGAATGAACTTTTACTTGTTTATCGTAAATTTGGTATTTATGTTAATTATTTAACAGGAATACGAACTCGACATAAAGAATTAATGTGGTCATCGTTACCTATTTCAACATCTTATTCCGAACCATATTTATTTATTTATACAGAAAAATGTATTGATATTTATAATGTATCATCTGGAATATGGTTACAATCATTACCATTATCAAATACATATCCATTAACATCTGATGGATCAATTTCACTTTCTTATGATCCAGAATTGGATAAAAATTATACAAAATTAATTTATATTACAGAACAAAATCGTTTAGCACACGCTCTTAATCTATCAGAAAAATCTTCATCAAAAAGTCCATCAACACGAGATGGATTCTTTAGTCGTAGTACTTTATTTAATTCCGCAAAATCAGCACAATCATCACCAGATATATCAATATCTGCACCAACTGGTTTTAAACATATTGAACATTTAGGAAGAGATGGAAGAACGATAAAACCATATTTATCTCAATTCTCGGATGAAATTGGAACAATGACTGATAATTCACTTAGTCAAACATCAGAACCATCTTCTTCACTTTCTCAAAGTCTTTCGTAATTCGTTTTGTTTTATAAAAAATTTGTTTTTATTCGAGATTTTTTTAGTTCATCGGATTTATCAAAAGTAAATGCAAAAACAAGTACAACACATTTTCGTTATCGAAGACGTTCGGGATCGAATGATTCAATTGATAATAATGCACACAGACGAAAACCTAATAACTATAATTCTACTCAAGATCAAATACGAAAACAAATGATCAGTGGTGGCAATTCATTTCTATCTTCTCCATCTTTTTCATATGAAGATGATGACAATTATCAATGATAATTTTGAGAATGAAAGAAAATGCTTTTCTCTTAAAGATTATATTGATTAATGACAAATTAAGATTTGATTTTTGATTTCTTTTTTTATAATATACGCCTCATATTAACTTAATTAATTATCCGAAATATATTATTTTTACTTTTCATAAAAAAGAGTGATATACTTTCTAATAGCCTATATGTCTCGATGAATTAAATATTTAATTATTTTGACCTGAAAAAGAAAATCTTGCATTAGCCGCTCATCATTGAATAAAATGAAGCGCGCCATTATAATAATATAAGCATGTATTATGTCTATTGAAATATCAGATTCATCTGATGATACTATCGATTTGACTCGTCTTCGTTGGCGGTTTGTAATATGTACTGCTTCATTCTATGCAAATGCTATAGCATGGGGATTTATTTCTTCAACTGGAATTTTTGAAGATGCATTCAAAAATACTTATCAATTATCATCATTTAAATCAACTCTTCCAGGTTCTATACAAATTGCTACTATGTCTGTATTGAGTGTTTTTGCAAGTGTATTGACTATAAAATATGGTGTTCGATGGACAACGATATGCGGTGCTTTTATTTCAACGATTGGTTCGATATTAGCAGCAGTTATTGGAGATTATTGGGCTTTTTGTTCATTCTATGGACTTCTTACTGGTGCTGGTGAGGCTCTTATGCTTGTTCCTGTAAGTATTACATAGAAGAACAATATTCGCATATTTTATCGTAGGCTGTTTTGGCCATTCCACCTTACTTTCACTCTAGTCGTGTCTCATTAGCAACTGCTTCAGCTGTAAG
>Ga0116229_10015433_pt1 | contig 10410 bp, 3 predicted proteins | sample S1TSphgellanicum_3_FD_87313 | JGI IMG/M metagenome (GOLD analysis project Ga0116229, IMG submission 87313) | Host-associated microbial communities from peat moss isolated from Minnesota, USA - S1T2_Fc - Sphagnum magellanicum MG | ecosystem: Host-associated > Plants > Peat moss > Unclassified...
TACCTCGAGCGCAAGCTCCGCCCTTACTGGCAGCGCAACGGCCAAACGCCCGATGCAATGCTGGCCCAGGCCGAAGACCAATACGTCAGCCTCGAAGAACGCGGCAAGCACTTCGACGAAACCCTCACCACCGATCTCGAAAAAGTCGGAGGCAAATCCTACGCCCAACTCGGCGCCCTCGCCTATCGCCAGACGCTCGCCGCCCACGGATTTGCCGCCGACGTCGACGGCACACCCATGCTCTTCCCCAAGGAAAACTTCAGCAACGGCTGTATCTCGACCGTCGACGTACTCTATCCCTCCTCGCCGTTCTTTCTCTTCTTCAACCCCGCGCTCTTAGAAGCACAGTTAAAGCCGGTCCTCGAATATTCCGCGCTGCCCCGCTGGAGGTGGCCCTTCGCGCCTCACGATCTCGGCACGTATCCACTCGCCGACGGGCAGGTCTACGGCGGAGGAGAACGCACCGAAGAAGATCAGATGCCCGTCGAGGAAAGCGGCAACATGTTGCTCCTCATCGACGCCCTCGGCCACGCACAGGGCAACTACCATCTCGCCCAGCAGTATTGGCCGCAGCTCACCAAGTGGGCGGATTACCTGCGCGCCAAAGGCCTCGACCCCGAAAACCAGCTCAGCACCGACGACTTCGCCGGCCATCTCGCCCACAACGCGAATCTCTCTATCAAGGCGATCGAAGGCATCGCCGCATACGCCCAAATGGCAAAGCAGTTAGGAAAGTCCGACATAGCCGGCCAATACACGAGCGCGGCAAAGCAGATGGCAATTCAATGGCAAACCATGGCGATCGACGGCGACCATTACAAATTGGCCTTCGACAAGCCCGGCACCTGGAGTCAGAAATATAACCTCGTCTGGGACCAGTTACTCGATCTCAACCTGTTCGCCCCATCCATCCGTCAAACCGAGATAGCCTTCTACCTTCGTCACCTCAATCGATACGGACTGCCCCTCGACAATCGCGAGACCTACACCAAGCTCGATTGGCAACTCTGGACAGCCACGTTAGCAAGCGACTCAAAGCAATTCCAATCGCTCATGGACCCAATCGGAAAGTGGATCAACGAAACTCCCACTCGCGTGCCCCTCACCGACTGGTACGACACCGAAAGCGGCAAAATGATCGGCTTCCAGGCAAGGTCTGTCGTCGGAGGAGTATTCATCAAGGCCCTCGCCGACAAAGACCTCACCACGAAGTGGCGTATCTTCCAACCGTAGAAGATACCCTTAAGTTGCTTCAACGACTCCGAACCAGACTGTAAGCGGAGTAAGTCGATAACTGGTGATGATGCGTCGACACACGTTCCTAAATGTTCTTAGCGGTAGATCGCAAAGTCTTGCACCACACGGCTGATGACGCCGCCCGGACTCGGCGCATCCGGTTGCAGTCCAAGCAACATCGACGTGCAAAGTCCAAGCAACTGCCCGAAAATCACATCGAGGATCGGCCGGTAATTATCGTCCATCTCCGCCTCGATGGGCAGATACTCCTCGCATAACAAGGTGAACTCGTCGGCCGCGTCAGCCGGGCCGATCGCAACGCGGGCCGACGTGATCTGCTTTTCGCCAAGTTCCCGAAGCAAGTCGGCCGCATACCCTCTTCTATGTACGTCGCTCGGCAGAAAGCAGACGAAGAGCGTCTCTCCGTCCAGCGCGGCCATCGGTCCATGTCGTAACCCGAGCAACGTTTCTGACATCGTCTTGACCAGGCCGGCGGACATCTCGAGCACTTTCAACGCGGACTCCTTGGCAACCGGCGCTAAAGGTCCAGTGCCGACCAGGCAGACCCTCGGAAATCGGCGCCCCGCCAGGTTCTTCGCCAGTTCGAACCCCGAGAGCAACAGGGCCTCTCCGGCCGTCTCCATTCGATTGAGGATCGGCGCATAAGTCTCGATGGACCAAGCATGAGCAAGACAGTGGCCCATCACGATCATGTTCGTAAACGAACTGGTCATCGCCAGGCCGCGGTCGTTGACCGCGTCATCGAGCACAATCACCGCGGAGCGCGCATGCCCCGCGCAGACCTTCGCCATGCGTCCATCAGCATTGCAGGTAATGACAAGGTGCGCGATAGACGCAAACTTCGCAATAGCTTGCTCGATCACGGCCACACCCTCAGGCGAATCGCCCGAGCGGGAAAACGATATCCAGAGATACTTCTGACCCGGAATAACGTAGCTGTCGAGGTTCGGAAGAAGCTCCGTACTCGCACAGCAGAGCACCTCGCACTGCCACGCTCGTCGCAGCAGCAGCGCAAGCGCCTGACCGATGTAATCCGATGTCCCGGCGCCTATAAGAAGGACGACTGGCCTCTCCTCCATCCGTTCTCGCAAACCGATGCCATCAAGAAAACTGCAAATACTGACTTGGTCCCGAATGAAAATATCGAGTGTGCCGCGCCAACTCGCCGGTTGCTGAGCAATTTCCTTTGGCGTGTAAACGAATCCTCCCGCTTCCTGCTGGGCGCGGGGCGCATGGACTAGGCTCTGAAGTGTTTCCACGGTTTCCTTTTCAAAATTACTGCCGCGTGAAGAAAAACATGAAGGGAGGGAAGAAATAAATAAGCAACATCACTGCAATACAAGCAAAGCCCGTGACGTTGGCTTTGCAGACTCCTTCCATGCCACTAGATCAAAACCAGAGTCACTATGTCCAGCGCCATAGTCGCCGTCGTGCATTGTTTCCGAAGAAAAGTGCTAATTCGTGGGTATTCTCCGGATACACCTACTCTGATCTTGCTCTAAGACTCCTCAGCGGAACCCTTCAGAAGTAGGCATGTCTCCTACCCGTCGTACCAAGGCAATGGAATTAAGTCAACTCTGCGCCCCCCGAGACTAACGGCATGGCGACCGTGGAAAAAGCCGGGTGTCGCCTCTGGGTCCTGAATAGTCGTGGACAATGTGGAACGTCCGAATGGCGGAGGGAGAGGGATTCGTTCTTTCGCCAAGCATTTGGGTTGTATAAGTTACTGATTCTGAAAGGTGCCAAACAAACCAGAAGTGCCAGAAACGCAAAGTGCGGGCACAATTTGGCCACACCAATTACGGTCAAAGTCTCTGAATTGACAGTCCCGAAAAGCATTGGGCTTCCAGTGTGGGGGCGATCAGATGACCGAAGACGCTGAACTCACATTCGAATCCAAAGCCGTAGGACCCGTCAAAGGATATTCGTTTGGTTTTGAATCCTCGTCAGGCATTCTCCACTTTCGAAAGCGATAGAGTCAGGGTGAGAGTTGACGTCCCAAGGCGTGATCGCTGCCCCGACGATGCGCTGCGCAAGCGGCAGGCGAAGCGCGGAGTTGACGTCGCCGTTTTCCCGCAAAAGGCAACTATAATCGAGGCTTTACAAGGAAGCCAGGGAGACCAAGGCGAGGGAAGCACCGTAGGACCTTGAAACGCGCCAGGTTTCGCAGACTCTTTGCTCGCAAGGAGCAGTTCCTTTTCGCCTATAAGAGCTTTTCTTCGATCTCGCTTGCGTCCGGATCTCGCTTGCGCCTGGATCCCGCCGCGCGGTGTTTATGAAATCCCGCTCCAGTGAAAATGAGCTTGCGCATCTGTAAATGGTTGTGCGATACATCTGTAAATGGTTGTGCGATACATCTATCAGAGGACGCATCGCGGCCACCATCAATCGACCTTCTTTTCTCCCGTCATCCACAATGTTGCGCTGCGCCTTTGCCTCTTTGCGCTTGGGTTGCACTTAGCCTATGCCAGGCCGTCTACCCACCAGATCGATCTCTGGACGACGGAGAACGGCCTGCCGCAAAACAGCATTATCGATGTCTGCCAAACACCCGATGGCTATCTTTGGCTTGCAACCCTCGACGGACTAGCGCGCTTCGACGGTGTACGATTTGTCGTCTTCAATCACACCAATAACTCCGGCATTCTGGGGAACCGCTTGACGTCGCTCTACTGCGCGTATGACGGAGAAATATGGGCAGGGACGCTCACTGGAATCGTCCGCTACAGACGAGGAGAGTTCACCACTTATACTGTCCGGCAGGGGCTGCCGTCGAACTTAGTGATGTCAGTAACCGGAGACGGCACAGGAAATATCTGGGCGCTTTCCCAAGATATCATCGTTCAGTGGAACCAAGAGAGCAATACATTTAGCGAGCTAAATGACTCAAATGCCCTGCACGCCTATACTTTGCTTCGCGGTTCCGATTTTTGGGCAATCGATAAAGACAACTTGATCGTTTTTAATCAGGGACGGTTCCTTTATTATGCGATGCCTAAGGGCTGGTCGCGGCAGACACTGCGAATCATAGACGAGGACTTTAATGGCACGATCTGGATGGCTGACCAAAAGGGGAGATTCGCCAGGCTAAGACAAGGAAAGTGGGAAATGATCTCCCCAAAGCACAATGGTAGCGCCGCCGCGAGTCATGACTTGACATACACCTACCTGGACTCGCAAGGAAACGCTTGGAAGATCGTTACGGGATTCGCGCCCGATGGTTATCTCCAGCAAGCGCTGCTCCTATCATCGCGGGACAGGCCGCAAAGACTGCATTTCAAGTCTTTACTCCAGGACCGCGAGGGCAACCTCTGGTTGTCGACGAGCGGGCAAGGCCTTTATCGAATTCGTAAGCAGACCGTCCACACGCTATCGAAAGCAGACGGACTGCCTGACAAAAATGTCTATCCAATCTATCAGGACAAGACAGGCGTAATCTGGGCCGGAACGTGGAGCGGAGGATTGTCGCGATACAAGAACGGAAAGTTCAGCACATTTCCAACTGTCAATGGACTCAACTCCAAAAGGATTACGGCAATCGGCGAAGACAACGACGGAAGGTTATGGGTAGGAACCTACGGCGGTCTGTACGAAATGCTCGGCGGCCGCTTTGTCGCTGTGCGGAATGAGGCGCTTAGCGGCAAAGTCGTTGCGGCGATACACAGAGACAAAGAGAACACGCTCTGGCTCGGAACCGACCGCGGCTTGGTTCGCTACCGGGACCGCCAATGGAGCGTGATCACCAAAAAGGACGGTTTGGCTGGCGATGACATACGGATCATTATCGACGGGCAAGCCGGGGAGCTTTGGATGGGAGGCTATGAAGGGCTGACCAGCCTATACCGCGGCCGTTTTACGCGTTGGATCGAGCCTGACGATTTACCGAGCAGCAACATACGATCGCTCTATGAGGATGCGGACGGTGTTCTCTGGATCGGGACGTATGATCGGGGACTCGAACGGCTTCAGGATGGAAGGTTCACTCGCGTTTCAACCCGCGAAGGCCTCTTCGACAATGGAGTGTTTCAAATCTTAGAGGACACTGAAGGATACCTCTGGATGAGCTGCAACCGCGGTATCTATCGTGTGCTTAAGAAAGAAATGACCGAGTATGCACAAGGCAAACGCTCGGTGATTTCATCGATCGCCTACGGGAAGAGCGACGGAATGCTCAATACTGAATGCAACGGAGGACTTTCTCCGGCTGGCATTCTTACTCGCGATGGCGAGCTTTGGTTCCCGACGCAAGATGGAATCGCCGTGATCGATCCCGAACGAGTCGAGACGAACCTGCGTCAACCTCCGGTTGCGATTGAATCGGTTTTCGTGGACCAGCAGACCCGTGCGCCAGATAGAACCATCGTAATCCAACCCGCGCAGGACAATATAGAGATAGAGTATTCCGCCCCGAGCTTGATAAACTCGGAGCGAATCCGGTTCAGATATAAGCTTATCGGGCAGGATCGGGATTGGGTGAATGTTTACAATCGGCGGACTGCCTACTATTCTCACTTGCAACCTGGGGAATATGAGTTTCGCGTGATCGCCGCCAATGCGGACGGCATTTGGAATATGGCCGGGGCACAGATCCATATCTCCGTGTTGCCACACTTCTATCAAACTTGGTGGTTTGCCTCGATCATCCTACTGGCCAGCGGCGGCGCACTCGCTTTTGCTTGGAGAAGCCGAGTGCTGCGGTTGGAGGCAGCCAGGACGGCGCAGCAGTCCTTTTCGCGCCAACTGATCGCCTCACACGAGAGCGAGCGAAAGCACATTGCCGCGGAATTGCACGATAGCCTCGGCCAGCAATTGGTCGTCATAAGGAATTGGGCATCGCTGGCCCTAAGGGGGATGGACGAACCGCACCCTCTAAGAAGGCCTTTGGACGAGATCTCTGAGATGGCATCGCGGGTAATCGACGAAGTGAGAGAGATTGCTTACAATCTGCGCCCGTTTCAACTAGAGAAGTTCGGGCTTACGGCGGCCATTGAGGACTTGGTCGATCAGGTTGCCGCTTCCTCGGCCATTCGGCTCGAAGCCGAGATTGATCCCATCAATGAGGCATTCAGTAAAGATGAGGCGATCCACGTCTACCGCATCATTCAAGAGGGCTTGAGTAATATTGTCCGCCACTCCATGGCGACGGAGGCTAGGATCTTGATCAAGGAGGACGAGGGGCAACTATTTGTCACTATAAGCGATAATGGTCGGGGGTTTCTTCTATCCGGTCACCAGACGGAGTCTGGTCATAGTGGATTCGGCCTCATGGGAGTTGCGGAGAGGGTACGTATACTGGGCGGCAAATGGCAGGTTGAATCTTCGCCTGGGTCAGGGACGATTATCAAAGTATTCATAGACCTAAGGAAGAATCAGGGGTGAAAAAGACACGAATTGTCATCGCCGACGACCATCCGATCTTCAGGTTCGGCCTGCGACAGATCTTAACCTCCGATGCCGCCCTAGAGGTAGTCGCAGAGGCCCCCGACGGCGAAACCGCGTTGGCATCCGTTCGGGAGTTGATTCCCGACGTGGTGGTCCTGGATATGTCCATGCCCGGCATGGATGGGCTGGAAGTTGTCCGTGCAATGCGAGCTCACGACTTAGCGGCGGCGCCTATTCTTTTGACCATGCATAAGAGCCAGTTACTTCTCGATGCAGCCCTCAATCTTGGGGTGCGGGGCTATGTTCTCAAAGATAGCGCCATGCTGGAAGCTGTTGACAGCGTCAAGGCAGTGGCGGCCGGCCAAAGCTATGTTAGTCCCATTCTGGCGACCTTCCTTCTGGGCCAGCGGGCGCGTCGGCAAGATTTGCTCCGAGAGCGGCCCGGGCTACGGGAGCTGACTCCTGCAGAGCGTCGTGTAGTACATCTAATCGCAGAGGGAAAAGGCAATTCCGAAATCGCCAAGCAACTGTGCGTCAGTGTTCGAACTGTGGAGAATCATCGCGCGCACATCTGCGCCAAGCTTAATCTTCGCGGTCGAGATGCGTTGATTCACTTTGCGGTCACCCACCCTTCCGCAATTCCCGAATAAATAGTCGCCACGCCTGTGCTCGGCGACAAGCGGTAACCATCGCCAAATTACCATCCACTTATATAAATGAGTGAATTCCGCACGCGAAATAAGTGCTTTCCCCTATGGCTTCTTGTCTACAAATGGAACATTATTAGGTCGTCTGAAGATCTGCACGGTAGACGGGCCGGGAGTCATGACACCCGCGTTCAGCGATCGGGCATAAGGTTTTTTGCGATGTTGCAGTGACAGCCTTGGGCCTTTACCGAGCATATCGGTGTGAAGTGGGTGTCGATCGGTATTCTGATGACCCTGAAAGCAGCGGCAGCGAGGACAGTTGCCGCGGAGGTGTCCTCAAAGAAAGCTCATTCAACAATGCGAAAGTGGCACAAGAGACTCCGCTCCACAAGAACAACCGAGATATCGATAGCTCCATCGACAATGGGAAACTTCGGTCTCTCTCCGTGACCGGTTCAGTCCAAAGTTTGATACGGCCTAAACCGCCCGCATGCATCGCATATCTCCTTAACGAGGTGGAATCGATTAGCCGCCTCGCCAAACCGGAATGCTGCATGAGTACAAAACGCAACCTATGGAAAAGTTAGGAGACCAGCATGTCGAAGCGTGAAAGAGAGATTGGGGCAGTGCGTCGCGCGGCGTCGCGCGCCGTCTTACGGTGGGCCTTTGTTAGTCTAGCGGGCCTGGGCATCGCCTTCTTGCTGGTGCGTGCAGCCGTCATCTCCGGCGAGGAGGCGTCTCCGGCGCGGCCAGAGGCGAACGACTGGATAACTATCAACAAGGACTATTCTGGCCAGCGATATGTCGACCTCGACCAGATCACGCCGGGCAACGTCGGCCGACTCAAGGAAACCTGCGAGATCAGACTCAACGAGCCCTCCTATTTCAACAGCGGCATCCTAAAGGTCGGCGGGACGCTTTATGTCACCACCCAGCATGCGACTTACGCCTTCGACGCGACGACCTGCGAGTCCCGCTGGCGCAACGTGGTCGATTTCGGACCCGTATTCGCAGGTCTCAGCAATCGCGGAGTGGGCTACTTGGACGGCAGGATATTCCGTGGCACCTCAGACGGCAGACTGCTGGCGCTCGACGCCAGCACCGGTGAGATCCTCTGGCAGAATCAGGCTGCGAATCCCAAGGTGAATGAAGCGTTCATCTCGGCCCCGATCGCCTTTGAGGGCAAAGTGTTTTGCGGGATCGGCGTCAGCGACGACGGCATCGCCGGGCGCATGATGGCGTTTGACGCCACTACAGGAAAAAAGCTGTGGTCATTCGATACCACATTGGGCTCCCATTCCGGCGGCGGCCTCTGGACGACCTATTCCCTGGACCCCAAAACAGGCGAGGTGTTCGGCAGCGTCGCCAACCCGTATCCAGATTTCAGCCGCGACCAGACCCCCAACGACAAGAAATTCACGAAATATACCAATTCGGTTATTTCGGTCGACACGTCGACAGGGCGCCTGATCTGGCATTATCAGGCAGTGCCGGGCGACGAGCACGACTGGGACCTTGCCGCGGCCCCAATCCTGTATCGGACCCTTGCAGGCAAGGAAATGCTGGCGGTCGCCGGCAAGAGTGGCCGGATTTACGGCGTCGATCGGGACGACATGAAGGCGACGTTCAACACCCCGGGGACGACCCTTCTGAACGACCAAGAGAAACTTGGCAACGAGTGGATGAAAGTGTGTCCGGGCTTGCAAGGAGGCTCGATGTTCAATGGGCCTGCTTATAGTCCAAAGCTCGGGATGCTCTTTGTCGGCATGAACGACCACTGCGCCTGGTATTTGTCGAACAAGATTATCACCGGGTTTGGCGGAGTGGTCGCCAAGGATTGGCCGGCGGCCGCAAAGCTGCAGGCCCCGCGTGGCTGGATCACGGCGCTCGACGGCCAGACGGGGGCCGCGCTGTGGCGGTACCAAACTGAGTCGCAGGTTTTGGCAGGCTTGGTTCCGACCCAGAGCGGGCTGCTGTTTGCTGGCGACACGCACGGGCACCTGCTCGCCTTCGACGCCAAGCGCGGCGTCTTGCTTCGGAGCATCGACGCTGGCGGAGCGCTCAACAGCGGCCTCATCAGCTACTCGGTTGACGGTGTGCAATATGTCGCCGCGGCGGTTGGCGGCACGACGGAGAACCCGAGCACGGTCGCCGGGCCGCTGAGCGTGAAGATCTACCGTTTATGCGACGGCGACAAGCCGACTGTCGTCACTCTGCCTCGTCTCGAACCATCTTTCCCGGGTCAGACTCCGGGACAGGCGCTCTTTACCCAAAATTGCCAGCAGTGCCACGGGGTGGGCGGAGGCGGAGGCAGCGCACCGCCGCTGGCGCGACAAAGCCAATTGGCCCACCCGCAGTTGCTGAAGGCATTTCTCGAGAGCGTTCCGCCTCCGATGCCTCGTCTTTACCCCAGCGTGCTGACTGACAGCGAGGTGGCATCGATAGCCGGTTATCTGAAAACGTCCGTCTTCCATTGCGGCCCCAACCAGCCGCAGAGCTGCGACCCGCCTGCGGCGCCGACAACCGGCGGCACACCGGCATGGCGGGCGATCTACTCCGTGCTGACCTATCCCCGCTGCATCAATTGCCACACTGTCGCGAGCGCCAAGCTCCCGCCATACTTGTTCAACCCAAACACGAATGCAGGCTATCCTCAAGACTATCCGCGACAGGGGGACGATCGCCATCCCCACTACTACACCGTTCTGCGCGGGAACGTTGTAGCTTTCGAAACGGCGGAAAAGACGGGAACCGTGTATCCGGGGGAAGGAACGGACTATGAGCGCTGTACCTCCTGCCACGGCACGAAGAACGACCCCGTGACGGGCATCCCTGGAACCACCAATCCCTCCAATCCGGGCCAGCCGTTCTGGTTTATGGCGCCATCGTCCATGGCCTGGGAGACAGCTCCGGGCGTACCGATGAACGGCGCGGAACTATGCGCCCAGCTCAAGGACAAGACGAGAAACGGCAACCGGGGACTGAAGGAACTCTTGAACCATATCACGGACGAACCGCTGGTGAACTGGTCCTTTAAACCCGGGACGCGGCCTAATGGAGAGGCGAGGACGGTCCCGCCTATCAGCCATGGGGAGTTGATCGCGGTCTTCAAACAATGGATGGA
>Ga0116229_10015434_pt1 | contig 10410 bp, 9 predicted proteins | sample S1TSphgellanicum_3_FD_87313 | JGI IMG/M metagenome (GOLD analysis project Ga0116229, IMG submission 87313) | Host-associated microbial communities from peat moss isolated from Minnesota, USA - S1T2_Fc - Sphagnum magellanicum MG | ecosystem: Host-associated > Plants > Peat moss > Unclassified...
ATAAGTGCAAGTTTAGTAAATAAAGTTAATCAAGCGATGGTGAAGAAGATGCTAGGGACAGCATCTTCGATTGGGAGCGAAAAAGAAATAGAAGGAAAAGAAAGGCTCTTTTATGCTTTTTTTGTCAATTTTTCAAAACTGCACCTTTTTTTACAATCTTTAATCAGTGAAAATTATACTTGAGTTAGCGATGGATAACATAAATTTATGCATCACCCTTGCTTGAATAATTTACTGACCCTCCTATGGCTTTTTATTGAGTTTTTCAGCAAGCCCTACGTAATCATAAGCTTTTTGGGCTTTGATTTTCGCAACAAGACAGTGTTGCAAGATCTGAGCCTCCAACTAGCGGCGATCGCCACTAGCAACATATGAAAGATGCACATTTTTCTTCACTTTCTGAAAGCCTTGTTGTATAAGGGTTAGAAAATGTGCATCTTAGAAGCGCTCCACTGGCGGCGATCGCCACCCGTTACTAATGTAGAGAAACTTGTATCATGGAAAGTACCCTGACAGCTAAAACCGAATTAACACTCTTTGCTTTTAAGCCTACTTAGAAGCGTGGTTCTGGACTTCTATGGTTACTATATTGGTGAAGTGGTAACACCACTATCCCGTTCAGAAGATGATCTTACAAAACCAGCCCAGGTCAGGGTTCTCATCACTATTTTGTTCTAGAGTTGATACTAACTCTAGACTATTTTGGTTTGCCTGCAAATTTCCATGACATATAAATTTTCACCATTGTTGGTATTTTGAGCCTTTACAAGTGGGGCAAAAAGTTTCTCAGAAGTTAGCGCGGGTGCATCCCCATGAGCGTAAATTTGTAGTGCGAGCATCTTGCTTGCTTGCAGTCCACATGAGCTTTCCGGCTCACACTACTGACATTTTTTTGTAAAACTGAGATACACCCCGTTAGCGCAGCGTAACGCACCGAAAGCTTGTGATGGTGCGTTAGGACGAAGTCCGTAACGCACCATACAATACTACAATACTTAACCTTGTTCAAAAATCAAACTTGATTCCTAGAACGAAGAAGCGCAAATCTTTCACAATCCAAAATTGTATTACTTCTTCGGTTTTGCGTCTTTAGCTGCGGCTGCTAATTCCTCTGGGCTAAGTGGTATTAATGCTTGTAACTGAAAAGATGTGGTAATCGGTGCTGATCCAACCCTAAGGACCGCTTTGCCTGGTTGAGCAGCAGGTTCTGGCGCTAAAGTGGATTGATAGTCTTTAAAGATCAATAAAGGTTGTAAACGCTCAATATTACGGAGAATCGATTGTGTTTGTTCATAGGTTCCTAAAATTTCAACATTGATGCTGCGGCGTTTTAACTTGCCATCAACCCGTGTTCCCAGAGTTCCATCGGTAATCACTTCAGCTTTTCCAGGAACTGGCACAAACTTTTTGAGTTTGGCTCTGACCGCATCTGCAGGAAGTTGAGTATTGCTAGACTCAACTAGGCGATTCACATCCAGCAGCAATGTATCCAAGGTGTTTTCTTTAGCAAATAAAGCTAAAACTTGGAGTTTTTGCTGTTTGGAAAGTTCTAGATCTGCTTTGACTTTTTCAATTTGTTTGATACTGGCTTTCCTTTGCTCAATTTGCCCTTGCAGGTCGTTCTGTTTCGCTTGCTGCTGCTGATAAGTATCCCAAGCAGGCAAAATCAAGCTAAACAGAATGTAACCAGTTCCTATAAGTCCCAACACCCCCACTAAAATGCCAATGATTATCGGTGTTAGGGTAATGCCAAAGATCACGGGGTAGGCTGGGGAAGCAGCCTCAAACTCCCCGTCTTGATCAACAAAATTTACATCTTCACTCAGCGTCATTTGTGAATGACTCCTGTTTGTTGTAGACTAACAATCCGAGACACTAGTCCTACTGTGCCTTTTTGCTCCAATTCCCGGATTAACTCAGAAGCTGGAACGTCGCCCAAACTAGATTGAATCGTATATTTAACGATTTGAGGTGGTTTAATTGTTACACCTGTAATTGATGGAGTCGCACCTTGAGGTATCGGTGCATCTACTAGCTCTCCTGTAATAATTTTTGTCTCAGTAGCCTTCAAGAAAGGAGACTCTTGTAGAGTTAGCAAGAAATCATTGACATCGTTAAAGGAGCGAGCAAACCCAGTAATTTCCAATCCCCCAGAGGGATTTGGTGATGGCTGACCTTTATTACCAGCAGTGGGTGGAATTTGCTTGACGTTCTCAATTTGCACCGTCGCTGGTATGCGATCGCGCAAATCTTGCAACATCGCCGACCAAGGACGAATCTGGTCAAAGACAGTGACTAAAGTTTGAGTTTCCGTCTTAATTGCGTTTGTCTCTTCCTTAATCTTATTAATGTTTCCTACTTGTTGATCTAACTGCTGCTTTTGCTGATCAAGTTGTGCAATATTATGATCCAACTCAGCATTTCTCGCTTGCAACAACCACCAACTCAATCCTGTTAATACAGGAAAAAACACACCTAGAGCAACTCCCAAATATACTGGTGTTAAATCCCCGACAGGAAAAGCGATGTTTCGCCCTCTGCCAGAATTTCTCTGCTCCGGTGTCCGGTCTTTGAGAAAGTTAATATCTAAACTGTACATTGCTAATTGCTAATTGTTAGTTGTTAGTTGTTAGTTGTTGGGTATTGGGTGTTGGGTGTCGGGTGTTGAGTGTTGGGTGTTAGTTGTTAGTTGTTTTCGTTCCCTCCCCACACCCCACACCCCACACCCTACTACCCTTCACACTTCCCGCATTCCTAAACCTATGACTATACCCAAACCAGAGCGTTCTACTGAAGGGTATTTTTCCTCGTCAATTTGTAACGATAGAGATCCTACAGGATCGATTTGGGTGGTTGGTAAGTTCAATCGTTGTGTAAAAAACTCATCAAGCTGTCCCAGTCCACCTCCTGGGCCTGCTAGTAAAAGCTGTGCGACCTCCAAATTTTCAGATTGATTCAGGTAAAAATCAATAGAACGGCGCAGTTCATCTGTGAGTTCTCCCAAAACCCTCATCACTGCTGCCATACCGGGATTAGTCTCTGTGATATCAGTTTTCCCACTGTCCATTGAAGTTGAAGGAATGGACATTCCTTGCAACAGTTCCATATCTCGTGATGGCGGTAAGTTCATTGCCCGAGACAAAGCAGTTTGCATTTGATACGTCCCAATAGGAACTGTGCGCGAAAATTGCGGCACTCCGTTCACAATAATGGCAATTTCTGTGCTATCGAACTCTATATCTACCAGCACAGCTGCTTCTTGTGATCCAAATTGCCGTAGTTGCTCGCGAATAGTCCTAATTAGAGCAAAACAGCTAATCTCTAAAACATCAATTTGCAATCCTGCTTGCTCAAAAGTACTGATATATGTATCGGTGACCTCCTTACGGGTAGCTACCAACAACACCTGTACCTTTTCAATGCCGTCCTCATCGACAAAGTACCCAAGTTTCTGATAATCCACATCAGCTTCTTCGCGAGGGTAAGGTAAGTACAAACCTGCTTCGTGGTTGAGCACCATCTCTCGCAGTTCTTTGTCATCTAACTCTGCTGGTACGGGTATTAAGCGCACAATTGAATCTCGCCCCGAGACAGCACTAGCAACACGAGAAGCTTTGATTTTACTATCACCCAGCGCCTGTTGAATTAATTGCGCCATGAGTGGGGGATCGGCAATTTGACCATCAACAAAAACGCCTTCTGGAACTGCCACCGATGTTAAGGCATCTAGTTTCAATCCTTGGCCCTGCTTGCGTAGCTGAACTACATTCACACGTTGTGGTGCAAGTTCGATGCCAACCCCTCTATTAGATTTGCCAAACAGACTATTGAAGCGTCTAACCACAGTTTTGTCCGCAAGACTGCTAAAGTGAAAATTTAAATGAATTAGGGTGCGTTAGCTCATGAAGAAACGCACTGAAGCCGCCATCAACCACGGTGCGCTATAGCAAAGCCGTAATGCACCTACAGTTGTTACCAACGAATCGATTTATCCTATAGTCTCCAAAATTCTGCATCAGCGTTTTACCTTCATTGAGTTGAAAAAGAACAAGCACAATGTTTAAAATTCAAAAGTTAAAAAGATCATTTGTCTGGGTATTGATCGGCTTACTGACAAGCTGGATTGTTAGTTGTAGCATAAGTAACAACAGTACGGGTATAAAACAAGCATCTTCAGACTCAGCAAATATTGAGTTCTGGACAATGCAACTCCAACCTGAATTTAACAACTACTTCCAAAGCCTGATCAAGACTTTTGAGTCTCAAAACCCAGGTATAAAGGTGAACTGGGTTGATATACCCTGGTCCGCAATGGAGAACAAAATTTTAACATCTGTCTCAGCAAAATCGCCACCTGATGTTGTCAACCTTAATCCAGACTTTGCTTCTCAACTTGCAGGACGAAATGCCTGGATAGATTTAGATGCAAAAGTCCCAAATGAAGTACGTTCCTCCTATTTAGCTAATATCTGGAAAGCAAGCACACTCAATGGCAAGAGTTTTGGGCTTCCCTGGTATCTCGCAACGCGGCTAACTATTTATAACACTGATTTGTTAAAACAGGCAGGTATCACTAAACCACCTGGTACTTACGCTGAGTTGGCGCAGGCTGCTCAACAAATTAAGGACAAAACTGGTAAGTATGCCTTTTTTGTGACATTCGTCCCGCAAGATTCCGGGGATGTACTAGAGTCCTTTGTGCAAATGGGGGTGACTCTGGTGGATCATGACGGTAAAGCTGCCTTTAACTCTCCACAAGGTAAAGCAGCATTTCAGTATTGGGTAGACTTGTACAAAAAAGGGCTTATTCCTAAAGAAGTATTGACACAAGGGCATCGTCATGCGGTGGAATTATACCAAGCTGGAGAAACAGCATTACTGACGACTGTCGGTGCAGAGTTTCTGGAGACGATCGCTAAAAATGCACCAACCATCGCTCAAGTTTCTGCCACAGCACCACAAATCATCGGTGAAAACGGTAAGAAAAGTGTCGCAGTCATGAACATAGTTATTCCCCACGACACAAAACATCCCGATGCATCCCTCAAATTTGCTTTATTTGTTACCAATGATCAGAACCAGCTCACCTTTGCCAAGGCGGCAAATGTGTTTCCATCTACAGTCAAGGCACTATCTAATAGCTACTTCAAAAATTTACCAGCCAATGCCACAGTTTTAGATAGAGCTCGTGTCATCAGTGCCACTGACCTGCAACAAGCAGAAGTGTTAACCCCAACACTGAAGAATTTCAACCTACTACAAAAGGTAATTTACGACAACCTGCAAGCAGCAATGCTGGGCGAGAAGACAGTGGATAAAGCCGTAGAAGATGCAGCACAGGAGTGGAATAGTACAAGGTAGGGGAAGTGGGGAAGTGGGGCAGAGGGGCAGAGGGGCAGAGGGGCAGAGGGGCAGGGGGACAGAGGGGAAAAGAACTAATTGCCGATAATTCTTGCTCCCCATCTCCCCATCTCCCCTGCTCCTCACTCCCCACTCAGGGTTTGGAAAAAATCTCCTACTAGATAGAGCGAACCGCACAAAACCACTAAATTATCTGTAGAGGCAAAAGCAGCCTCAAGCGCTGATGATAAATCTGGATAAGTGCTGCAAAAGCTCAATGGACAGATATTTTGAGCCAGTTTTGCTAATTCACTCTGATTAGCTGGACTGGGATCAAGCACTGGCGTCAAATATAATCGGTCATTTGGTCGCAGTAAAGCTTTGAAAATACCCGCATGGTCTTTAGAGGAGCGCATCCCCATCACCCAACTTACCCCAATGTTAGATTCTAGATTTTGGATTTTGGACTGATTAGAACTGATCTGTTGAACATCTATGGTATCAACATAATCACGCAATACTTCAGCTGAGGCTGGGTTATGCGCACCATCCACCAACAATTTGTGCTTGTTCCAAGTAGTCCATTGCATCCGCCCTAACCACTTGCTTTTTGCTATTCCACTAATAATATCTGCTTCCGATATCTCCCAACCCTGTTTTTGCAAGATTTGCAAAGCAGCAATAGCCAAAGCTGAATTTGTCAACTGAAATTGTCCCTGCAACGGTAAGGGATATTTAATTAATTTCGGGTTTTGGAGCAAAAACTTGGAATTCTCCCCCTCCTCACCCTGCTCCCCTGCTTCCCCGCTCCCCTGCTCCCCATACTCCGCCCATCCTGTGGCAATTTGACGGGCGGGTTGAGGCGTAATATATGGGCATTTTAATTCTAGAACACGCGATCGCACGACTTCTTGTGCATCCGGTGGTAATGGTCCGATGACAACTGGACATTCGGGTTTGAGGATACCAGCTTTTTCTGCTGCGATGTCGGCAATGGTCGAACCGAGTACCTCCACGTGATCTAGGCTGATAGAAGTGATGATGGTAACGAGAGGGCGATCGCATACGTTGGTTGCATCCAAGCGTCCGCCGAGTCCGACTTCTACCACCGCTACATCAACTTGCTGTTGGGCAAAGTACAACCAAGCAGCAGCAGTAAGAACTTCAAACTGAGTCGGTAAATCTTCCTCATGGCTACTGGCAGCTTCGACCTGCAGTAATAATTGGCACAATTCTTCTCTTGAAATAGGTTGTTCGTTCAGGCAAAAGCGTTCTGTCCAATCAACCAAGTGAGGGGAAGTGTAGCGTCCTGTGCGATAACCTGCTTCAGTCAGGACAGAGGAAAGGTAAGCACAGACTGAACCTTTGCCGTTAGTGCCAGCAACGTGAATCACTGGGACTTGATGATGAGGGTTGCCGAGACTTGCCAACAGCTTTTGAATTCGCTCTAGTCCAAGATGGATACCAAAGCGTTGAAAGGTTTTGAGGGTAGAGTCGATGTCCACTATCGCAAGAGGTAGTTACCGAACTGCAAGGCAAGTGTTGTTTCCTCATGTGTCTCGTCAATTCGAGTACTGGGCGTCTACTTTCCCCCAGTCCGGGGGTAGGTTTTAAGGTGCAATGCTTGACCGATAGAATTGTAGCATACTTTATTTGACTGCGCCTAAAGGCGCTTCGCATTCCCTCGCGGTGCGCTGTACTCTTGGTTTCCCTCGCTCCGGCGACTGGCGTCCCCACACCTAAAGGACGGTCAAGAATTTCGCCCCGCTCAACTCTTGACCTCGTAGGCTTTCTGCTTTGATATTGTAATTATTAGGATACAGCCGATGAAAGAGTGACAACGATCTGATGATATTTCTTGAGAGTGGGGCGATGACCAACACTAATAAAGGTTGTTTCTGTCTCTACTTAGCGGGTGACAAGGCAACTCTAAGCTATACGGGACAAAACTTTGAGACAATGGTGAGGACAAAAAATAGGGAGCATTTTTGTGGCTCCCCTCTAAGAATCTCAGAATATGTTAACCCTATCCCTTATGCAGCAAGCTTTGTAGGTAGGTTGTCACCCGCTAAGCACGATCACATGAATTGAGTGGTAACAAGCACACATCAGTCGATAACCCGCAACTTGGGTTAATATAAGGGTAAAGTGTTGGCTATCTAATACTTGGCTCATTTACGCCGAACTGTACTAGCGATACTTTTTATTTTGGTCAACTTCCCTAGACTGGCTTAGGATTGCTTCAAGCTCATTGTTTACCTGCTTAAGTTCCTGACGCTTTTGGCAAATCCATGCCTTTTCAGCCTCACGTTGTTCCATAGTTTCTTGATGAGCTTTCTCCTGTTGTTCGAGGAGATTTTTTGTTCGAGGAGATTTTCATAAAGGGCGATCGCTTGTGCAATCACTCTACTTGCTGATTCAACTCGGTTATCAAAAACTGATCCAACAATTTCATATAGTTTTTCCGATAATTTATCCGTTGATTCATCAAAATTTTGAAATCCTATTTCAAAAACTTTTAGCTTAATTTGCTGTACGTTCGCTCATTTTTAACCGCAAGATTTAATTAAGCCTTACAGGGGTTGTAATCCAGGCTTTGCAATGGATTTAGGCATTTTTAGTCGCATGGAGCTTTTGGTCATTTTATGATTTATCCTATGCCTACGCCCAATTGCTCGCCTCTGAAAGCCTTTTAGGATGGTCACAAATTTTACATAAAAATAACAGTTAACGTAAAAATCCCCTTTTTCCTTTTACATTAAGGCTTTAATTCCCCTTCAGATCTCAAAATAAGCGAACGCACAGTAATTTGGTTTTTAAGTCCATCGAAGTCTAGCATTCCCAAACCAAACGAGCCAGCAATTGCAGCAGCTACGCTGGTGACAATTATTGCAATGAAGCCAACTCCTGTAAATGCTAATAATCCCGCAGCTAACGCGCCACCTATTCCAATACCACCACCAATTCCTCCCATGCCCATAAAATCATCATTTATGCCGTTAATTGAGACTGTAAGCTGTTCGCTAAAATTGGTTCTGACTTGCTGATATAGGGTTTGAAACTCGGCTTGAATTGCATCTAGCTCATACTCAATATTTGCATCTAAAATTTCTAGGTTTTCTTGCAAAATGACATCTTTAAGTTTTGTATTTGCCCAGTTATCTATCACTGTTGATAAATCTCTAACAAATCGATCTATATAGTCCCGAATTAGTTTGTCTTGGCTCCAAACAGGGCTGTGTTCAAAAGACCAGTATTGACTTTTTCTAACCATGCGATCGCCTAATCCTTCACGCAACTCATTCCAAGATTCAGCGGCTTTATCAAACACTTGGTCTATGAGTTGAGATGCTAATAGAGTGGCAACTTCCTTTGAACCTTGGGGCGGCTTCTCCGTTGCACTCTTCACGAAGAACTACTCTTTTTGTTATACTCCTGCCAGACCTCCTCGCGCTCATTTTCAAACAGTTCCTCTAGGTCTTTCTCCGAGATGTGGCTCTTTTGTACATACCGATGAACGGGACTGAGGATCTGTTCAAAGGTCATTTCTGGATGAGGAGTTTCGAGAAGATCCTTGCGAAGAAGTTTCAAGATGTACCCGCTTCGATCGCTTCCAGTCTGACTCACCCGTCTATCGAGAAGTTTTAGCAGTTCATCAGAAATCCCGATCAACTCAATCATGTGGTCTCGTTTCTCGTGCTTACTCGGCTGTGGTGTTGCCATAGCGCTCGTTATTTGACACTAATCCCCAATCCAATCATCTCACAAATATCGTAAATGCGTAAATCCTACGACCATGAAAAATTTCTCATGTTTTATTCATAAATATTTCATTAACATTACATACATTAACATTACATACATTTAAGAAAAGTAATAAATATAAGAGATATAAATCGTAACCATAGCCATGACCAGAGACATCAGAGTGTCATTTTTGATGAGCAAAGAGCGTTAATCTCCGGTAAAAAAAGTAAAAAAATTTGTGGATCAACGCAGTTCCCTGACCTAGTAAGGGCTACATCAATAACTGGTTGCTCTGTCTGCTGCTATATTAATCTCGGTTGATGTAATTGTATTGCCAACATTTCCTAAAATTGACAGTGAGCAATACAAAATTCTGAGTACCATTATGAGTGCTACCCTCATTCAAAGTCCAGATCGTGTGATTCTGCCTCACATTAGCTGGCAAACCTATCAGTCGTTGATTAAAGATTTTGAGCAAGAACCTGCTCTCCGCCTGACCTACGATCACGGTACTTTAGAAATCAGAATGCCTTTAGATCCCCATGAAACTTACAAAAAACTCTTGGGACGGTTGGTGGAAGCGGCGACTGAAGAACTGAATATGGAAATTCGTAGCTTGGGTTCGCGCACTTGGAATCGCGAGGATCTAGCTAGAGGATTAGAACCCGATCAATGTTACTACATTCAGAATGAAGCGCTGGTTCGCGGAGTCGAGCAAATTGATTTAAATCAATGCCCACCACCGGACTTAGCTATTGAAGTTGATATTACCACTAGTTCAATCAATCGCTTGTCTATTTATGCAGCTTTGGGAGTAGCAGAAGTCTGGCGCTATGACGGACAAACGTTGACTATCCTGAGTCTACAACATGGGGAATACGTATCTCAGGAAAGAAGTGCTGCTTTATCTGTCTTCAAGGCTGAGGATATTGTCAGATTCTTAGCCTTAAAAAACACAATTGGAGAAACTAGCTTAATTAAACAGTTTCGTCAGTGGGTGAAAGACAGTGCGGATGGTGATTAAAATTAGCGATCATCACCTACATCAGCCAAGAGAAGAATTACTCGACCCAATCAGAAGTTTTATAAGGAAAATGCCGAAAACCCCTGAGAAGCAGTGGCGTAGCCACGTACTTCGTACTTCAGGCTCTTGATGAAGGCTGGCTGAGTCATGCGCGGACTCCGTGAGGTTTTCTTTTCTAAGCTGCGTACAAATTCTCTTAGCACATCACTTTTCCCTCTACCAGTCTGTTCACAATAGTTTTGCAGTATCAACCTTTCTTCTGTCGTGACTCGAAAACTGATAAATATATTTGGTTTTAC
>Ga0116229_10015438_pt1 | contig 10407 bp, 5 predicted proteins | sample S1TSphgellanicum_3_FD_87313 | JGI IMG/M metagenome (GOLD analysis project Ga0116229, IMG submission 87313) | Host-associated microbial communities from peat moss isolated from Minnesota, USA - S1T2_Fc - Sphagnum magellanicum MG | ecosystem: Host-associated > Plants > Peat moss > Unclassified...
ATATTGGTAGAGATATATATATATTTTTTTTTTTTGAATAAAAATATATAAAAATAAATATTTTTATATTTTGTATATATATATATATATATATATATATATATATATATATATATATATATATATATATATAAAAGTAGTTAGGTAGGTCATACATAACCATAGGTATGTAGGTTGTCTTAAGACCCACATACCTACATATTTACCTACCTACCTACCTACTTACTTATGTAGGTAGGTAAGTAGATAGGAAAGTTCAAGACTAAGTGCATTAAAGAATAACTATGAAATTTTATTTTTTGTTTTATGTTTTGCCTTTAGGTTAAGTTTTTTTCAACTCATCCCAAAATGACACATGTATTTTAATGTGAGAACATAAAGAACAAGCTTTATTTATATAGTTTGTAACATGGGATTCAAAGACAAAAATATGGGTTAAATCTTTTAATTGTTCATTAATTGTAATTGAATTACAACTATAACACTTATGTGTTCAAAACAAGCCAAATCTAAAGGGAGGGCTCCATTGTTTTTAACATTTAAACAAAATTTGAACCCCTCCTATTAGCGCATTTAGTGCACTAAAAATTGCCAAAAATGGAATAGAATTGAGAAAGTTATGGCCTTTTTTAAATAGAGGGATAAAAAAAAAACAAAAACAAAAACCATATAGGTTGGTTCCCAAACACCCACAAAATTCTTTGTATGTTGTTTTTTTGTTTTCAAAGTTCAAAGATAATTTGTAGAACTTTAGGTGGTGTTCTTATAATATTTTAAATCATTTAAAATGAATAAGAAATAAGAAAGTTATGAGGTTTGAAAGTAAGAGGGATCCAAAGAAAAAAAAGAAAAAAAAACATGTTTTGTAAGTTGGAAAGCTTATTTCTCTTCTTTTTGTTTTTGCATTATTCATTTTCCTTTGCACTTGAAAGATGATTTCTAGAACTTGAGGTAGCGTTCCCATAACATTTTAATCATTCAAAATGAAACACATATGATGAAGATATAAATAATTGATGAATATGTATCCTTATTAAGTTATAAGTCGTTTTATAGTCATAACATAGTTGAACAATAGTACTTTAGTAGTGGCGCATTAGTGGCCATACTAATCATATCAATGGGAATCATAATCGAAAATTAGTTGCAAATGTATCCCATAATGGGTGGTGGAGATGTGGACACATGGCATAATTGCATATATGTACATTGTACACTAATTACGACATAGTTGTTGCTTTAATCACACATTTATAATAATTCTAAAGTAATTGCCACATGCAACTACAACACAACTCCTAAAAAAGTCAAACATGGTTGATTACATATGTATGTATGACGTGTATAAATTGCCATAAAGAAGACCCATTTTCAACTCACTTGCAAGTATAATACAACTAATTGATTTTTTGATGTGATAATTTATTTATTAATACACCATATTTCTAAAGGGATAGTTGCACAATAGTTGTAATACCCAAGGGATAATTACATAACAATTATATACAAGTTGTTTTTGAATTTTAGTTGCAGGATAATGTGGTTTTGGTGGACATGATTTTTTGTAGTGCATGTAACTCATGTAGTTTGCCATGAAGTCTAATAATAGTCCTATATCTCATTAGATTGCCATGTAAAGTTCTTGAGTGGTCATATAGGGCACATAGTCTACCATGAAGTCCATTAACATTCTTATTTTTCTTTGGGTTGCCATGTATAGTCCAAGTCTAGGTATATAAGTGCCTTGCATTCCTCATAGTTTTGAAATATAACCTTAATTTTTTGTTGTATAGATCCAATGAAAATTTCAATTTCTTTTTCAACTATGCATGAAAGGGTGCCAATATAACCCACCAAATCCACCACCATAAGTCCATCTATGGGGAACATCAAATTAGGAATGGTGCCCAAATCAATGCCAAATCTTGAAAAAATGACCTCCCCTAATCGCTTTCACCAAAACCAAAAGGCTAATGTTGGGAATCCATTGTTACCGCCACCACTGCCTTCCACCCTTGATCATAAACAAAAACAAGGTGTGAAAAAGAATTTGAACATGACTATTATTGTCCATGAAGAACTAGTGGCTAATGTAGCATTCTCAAATGATGAAGAGGAGGATGGTACAAGCTCTTCTAACAAGGGACCATATGAGAAAACCCCCTAGATTGACTAATCTACTAAAAGCCTTTTTCAAAAGTTTAGAAAAAAAGGTGATAGTGGTTCAAAGGGTGTTTGTGTCTACAAAGACACGAGTTGCAGAAGGAAAGTTGCGGGCTACCAAGCATGCAAGAGGAAAATCAAAATGAAGCAAAATGTTTAGGTAAACCATTTTAATTATCAACTTCCTAGCCCATCTTTCAGTTCACTCTTTATGGTTGAAGACCAATGGACTAGTTGCTAAGGTCTAAACACATTTAAATATATTGATAGATCATTTGAGTTTTTTCAAAGGTTTGATTACAAAAAGAAGACCAAGTTTTTCCAATTGCATTAGACTAAATCCTTGTTTTTATAACTTTGTTCAAGTCTTTGCATCAAGTTTTGGAAACTTTGTTGGATTGAACATATGGTTCTTAATTGTTTCCAAAAACTACTTTGTAAACTTTTTGCCGAAGTTGTTTTAATGGTGTTGGATCCAAATTGGGGTGTGTTTTGAAGGTCCTCAAAGGTAGAATATCAATGGGCTAATTACATTTCAAATTTTTGAACTCTATTGGACTCAATGTTGAACTTAATCAAAGTCACAAACATGTCTGTATGGTTTATGGTTTTTTTTTTGGAATTATGTTGTATTTAATTGCTAGTTTGTGAAAGGGTCATAAAAGGCATAATTGAACAATGTGCCAGTTGTAGCTTGAAATTAGTATTTTAAAGCTTAATGGATTCACCATCAAGCTTGCAAAAGGTCTAATAAAAGCCAGACATGTCTAATATGCTTAAAGTGAAGTTAAATTTCTGCTACAATTTCTTGGTGTGTCAAATGGAGCTAGGAAGCAAGCTTAAGAATGATGTGCATCATGGGTAAGTTTTGTTTGAGCATTCCAACAAGAGCTCTAGTTTTTAGCAAAGTTCCAACAAATCGAAAGGTGAAAACTATATGGTTGACTAACATAATATGAGTTTAGGCCTAGTCATCTATGATTGGTTAGTATGTGAAATGTGAATAACATGTCTTACTTATGTGAAGGATTGATGATGGGAGCAAGCTATAGATTAAAATTTTGTGAAGTTTGATTATACATATAGGTTGCAATCAAGAGGGCTCGGAAGGTCTTCAAATGAAGTAGATAATGTCAATAAGATTGTTTATCAGTTGAAGACTATGGAAATTGACTACCCAAAATATGGACATATAGTCAAGCAACCATGTTTTGAAATAGTTAGCTACAAGTAGTTCACACTACTCAACACATTTTTTATCATTTTTGGGTCCAAATACACTAAGAGGAGCCAAAGGACTATGTTGACAACATTAAAATCTTGTACCCCCACAACTTTGAAAAATCGCTACATGAGTTTTAAACATTGGAATTTTGTGAGATTTGTTCCCATTTGTTTGTATACTTGTGAATTTTGAATCTGAAAGGAAAATCCACAAAAACCACCAACCAAGGTTAAAAGAACTAGGGAAGAGATGAAGACAACACTAGAGAATAGAAAGAAAGTTGCAACAAACTCTTCAAGAAGTGTTTTTAAGAGGAAGAACAAAGTTGAAAAAGGAGGAGCCTCAAGCTCAAGAGTGAAGAGAGAATAGGAGAGCACAGATTTAAGGGCACAGAAAATGATGAGGGACAGAATGAAACCATTTGCAATGTCAACAATGGTACAAATAGCCAAACAAACTATAGAGATACCACATATGACAACTCCACATGAGACACAACTAAAGGAGCAGAGGCAAGAGGTACCATATATGACATCTTTACAAAAGAGATAGTTAAGGGAGTATAGGCAAGAAGTTAAGGAGGAACATGACACAAGGTTTCTAAAGGGTGAGGAACGTTTACACTTTGATGGAAATATATATGAAGATTGGATGGAGACCATTACAAGTCCACAACATTTGTAGAATTTGGAACAACATTTGCAACAACAACAACAGTAGACATAGGAAGGTCTATAGGCTACTAAACTACTGTAGACGGAAAGAGTGACGACACAACTTGCTTTTGAAAAGTTTAAACTAGCAAAACTATAGGTACCACTTAATAGACTAGAATTTGCAAAGGGATTCCCATTTGAATTTGAATTGGGGAGAAGAATGGTGTAGGAGTTGGGATCATTTACAAAAGGATCTAGAAATCCTACCACATAGACAAGTTCACCAAAGTTTGTGGAAGAGGTAGTTGTAGAAGTAATGCAAGCAAATAAGGTAGTTGAATTATTTCAAACCATGGCAATTGTGAGTCTAAATATGGGGAATTTGATTCTAGAGGTGAAGAGTTTGAAAAATAGATTGGCTACAAGGGAGAAGGAGAAGGTAAATTTATTAAAGGAATTGGATGAGGAGACAGACTTCCAAAAGGGGTATAAACATAATGTGGAAATTTAGAGGAAGAACAGAGCAGAGGTTGAGCAGAAGATTAAAATGCTCATTGAAAAACTATAAGATGAGAATGAGGAGCTCAAGGGTAACACAAAACGGTTGAAGTCGCAGGATGAAGAATTGTAAGATTTAAGGTAGAAGGCTAAAATCTAGGAAACCACAAAAAGGAAGTGGACATAAACATTGTTTCTTCATAAGAAACAACATGAGTGATGCACCCCCAAACTCCTTGGTAAACTCAACTTTGAGTCCAAAGGTATAGCGGAAGGATAAGGAGTTGGGGTATGCTCCCTTGCTCATAACACTTTGGGGGTAGAGGGGCGTGCTGGAGCTATGGGATGGGGACTAAAATGAATGACAAGCGGGTCAATTATTCACACGAACCTACACAAACCAAACAACAAGTTGGTTAGTGCATAATTGGAGCACTTTTGGTGCACAAACAAACTATGGGCAAACATAGACTCATAAGACTCACCACGGCCTAGACTTGGGGGAAGCCATTACCTTCCCCCTTATAGTATTATTTATGATTGGCCATGGGGCCTACACCCAAATGTCATTTTGTCCTAGGACTCCCAAGTTGGGAATCCTGAAATTCTCAAAATTGGGATTCTTACAACTTTGGAGGGCCATAACTTCTTATGCAAACCTTTGATTGAGGTGAGGTTTAAAGCAAAGTTATATCCCTTGTCAAAAACTTTCCAATGGTATGTGGCATGCCACCTGTATGCAAGTAAATGAAGGCGATTACCAACTTTTAGTGGTCGGGAGTCAAATTGGCACTTTGACATCCGACCTTTCTTTTAACCATAACTTGTGTTTTAAATATTTAAATGGGTCATGCGAGCTCATATTAGACATCTAAATTTCAAGAGCTTTCTAATGGTATAAAGAACTCTTTGGAATTTTTGTGTTGTGATGTTTATAGTTGAGTGATCTTTGAGTTAACCTTTTTTTTTTTTCCTTCTCATCATATGGTTGTGGGGAATGCTTGCTTGGCTTATATTTTGTGTTATGATGTTTGAAGTTTCATATGGAGCATATTCAACAGGGAAAATCCTTTGGTAATGTTACAAATTTTTATGGGACAAAATGTTTAACCATAGTTTGCATTTAGTTCAAGGGACATTAGGTTGATGCTTTTGGTGAGGTTTTAACAGAGGTTGAAAAAAATCTCAATGGAAAATTGGATGTGGATTTAATGATCCATAAGGCACAATAGGTAGGTGTTTACATGTAAATTTATTATGAAATCCAATTTTCTTTATGGAGAACAATTGTTTTGTGCATGACCTTTTTCTATATAAAAGTTAGGGATTCAAGGTTTAGTTACTAACCAAGTATGTGTTACAATGCTTTACTGACTTGTTGAAAATGTTTGTTGTAAATGTAGTGCAGAAGGATACAATATTTTTAGAAGGATAAAGGAAGGGAAACCATCAGTATCACAACTTGATTGTCTTGTTGACATTTGGGTGGGAAAGGAAAGGTGGGGATGGGTACAATCTTTTTTACCTATTTATGCTTGAATCATTTTCAAAAATTGTTTTGAATTGTTTATACATAAGCAACCAAGTAGGAGTGGATTTGTTGTAGATTTGTAATTGGATGTATTGACTTGAATAGGTGAACAATATGATTTGGATAATTTGATGGAATTCAAGGAAAAGAATTGCAGATTGTTCAATGGTTTGTAGTTTTTCTTTGTGATTATGATATAACCTTTGTCAAAACATTTGCAAGGCTCATTGCATCCTTGGGGAAAGTTGTAAAAAAGTTATGGAATTTTGGATTAGGTATTACAAGTGGATCTTGGAGTGAAACTTTCACAATCTGAATAAAGGTTTGTGGAAATAACCAAGTTGGGTTTTGATAGATATCTCGACAAAATGGCGTTCCCTACTAGGAATGCACTCTCTCCTTGTTTGTCATCTTTTTGTTGCATGAATAAAAGAACTCTCTTAACCTTTCCATACGTGTTGTTAAGCTCATTTTAGATACTTGATTCGACATATAACCATTTTTTGTTTCATGACAATGAGTAGTTGTTTAGGATAAGACTTGATAATCATCATGCTTTTGTGTGGTGGTTGGTTGTAATTTCATTGTTGAATATAATTATGGAGGTATTCACAAAGCTTGAAGCCTTTCCTTAATACACAAGGCACTTAGAACATTTACAATATCTTACATTAGGTGGTTATGTTGTGAAAGCCTCCAAACATTTTTGGTTACATTTGACAACTAAAGAAATATGAACTTAAACTTGCCATTGGTTTTTAGAATCTTGTACTTCTAAGGTTTATGGAATAATTTGAAGAGTTAATAGTTAGCTTGCAAAGCAAGTGGGTGCAAATGGGATAACATGAGCCACACCCACCTACTTTTTGACTACTTTTATGACTGTTTTGTGGGAAATATTCTTAGAATATTCTTGGAATATTCTTGAAAAAGTCTTCAAAAAAGTTTTAAAATTTTTTTAAAATGCTTTCAAACTATTTTATTGAGGTTTATGTTAAAAATTTGGCCAAAATTGCCATTTTCAAAAAAATTCACATCCATTTACAAGTCCTTTTACTACTTAAAAATAAGCATTATAGTGCTTAATGAATGTTTTTGTTAATTTTTTACTCATTGGATTAATTTCAAATTAATTCACATGTTCTCATGATATATTAAAAATACAATTATATAAACAAATCTTACAATTTCAACATCAAATTAAATTATGACTTTAAAACATGAAAAAAACAAGCAAACATTATACTTGCTATGGTACGTGTTATTGTGACTGCACCCAAACAAAGACAGAACACAAGAGAAAATAAACAAAGCATATCCTAACTAGAGGATGAGGTTAGAGTCTTTGGGAACCATCCATTAGTAAGTCCTAAAGTATGAGGTCAAAGTCTCATGGAGCCATCCATTAGTAAGTTCCTATTTTTGGAGTAATTCCCTCAACCTGCACCTCAATCCTTGTAGCTCCAAAATCAATGATTTTGATGGACTTGTCAGTTGTAATGATGGGTTATCAGAGTTAAAATCTATGTGAATTTTGTTTAAGCTATGCAAGTTATATGCCTTAGTAATATCTAGGGCTTATTATATAACAAGTTTAAAGGGACAATTCATGACTATTATTTATCAAGAAATGATTTCACCAATCAACCCTTTGCATATTTGGTTACAATGCACTAGACAAGAGGTTTTTGATATGCCCCAACAAACCATATAACATTTTGATGCTTCATGGTTATAAGCATTATTACTTCTTTGGCAATTGTTGACTCCATCACCATTGATTTCTTTATGTTGTTCTCTTATCTTTCCAAGATTGTCACAACCACTTTATCTCCACTATAGGTTCCCCTATATCCATTGTAGTATCCTGTCCAATATTACGTGAAAGCCCATAGTGAGTAAAACCCATCACCACTACCAATTATTTGGAATCAATTCTAGAGCCCTAAAGGAAGATAAAAACAATATTTCTCTTTGGCCTTGGTTACTTGAATTCTTTGCTAGTTTGTACTAATAAAAAAGGAATGAAATGAATAAGTTGTGTAAGCATCAAGGGGCACTTTAGTATCCTAACTATAGTAGTAAGACTTAGTTCTATGTTATGCTTGATAAGAAAATCAATAGAAAGAATAGAGCAATAACTATTAACCTCTTATCCAAAAGAGCTATAGGGTCCGTTATAGTAAAAGGAGCTAAATCACTTATTGAGTGTAGTGAAAACTACACCTCTACTACTTTGAAAATCACCAATAATTATATATAATGAATTAGTTGTTCATATTTTGAGGTTTTGCTTGTTTATTCATGAAATTGATATCCTACAAATTTAGATTCATTTCATTATGTTATTAAAGTTCTTTGTCATACACAAAGCACTTGTTCATAGGAGTTTTTTAAAGACTATAAAATTTAAACATGCTTTTTGTTACCCAAACATTCACCAAATGTTCTCAATTTTATTATGGGCTTTAATATACTTCATAAGAAGGGCCGCATGTGTTTATATTTTTAAATGCACATGTATTGAATCCTTTGAATGAATGTTGTTAATTTTGATTTTGAACGTTTTTAATGGTTAAAAAGGTTCACAATTTGTAATCTTGGTTAAAAACAAACGTGTACATTTGATTATAATCTAAGTCTTCATGCAAATAATAAAATTTTTATTATAATATGTGTCATGTTTGGTCACAATATTGATATTTAATCCCAAAAATTACATTTAAAATGTAATTTTGGTATTCAATACACTAATCCATGCAAGACACATGTAAAATGTAGTCCTTGGTAAGGACTTCGACCTTGGTGCCCGTGACTCCTTTTACTATGAATGGACCTTGTAGATTTTTGGTTAGCTCTTTCTTTCTTTGTCTCTAACTTTCTCTTGAGTCTTTTTTTATTTGCTTGCACAAGCATAGAAATAATATACTTGTCAACCTTAGTGTGTTACACTATTAAAAATTTTGGGTTTTGTAACTGTCGTTTGTAACTAAAGTTCAGTTGCATGCAACACATGTAACTACAAATTTGTGTAGTTGCCTAAGACAAGTTGCATATGACATGCAGTTGCATGCGACACTATGTATGCAACATATATATATGGTATTAGTATACATGTTCATACATACATACCAATCCAATGTAATTGCACCTTATGTGCAACTTTCCTTATAACTACATGTAACTAATCAAAATATGACACATGTTTAAAAATTAGATAACTAACTTGTGAACAAGTGTCATTATTTAATTTTTTTGTGTTTTCAAAATAAAAAATTCATTGGATTAATTTTAATCATTAAAATTTTTGCCACTAGGATAAGACACGTGGCACACCATGGAATGTTCATTGACCATTTGACACATGTTCAATATTTTAACACCAATTATATGGTGACATGTGGCAATCAAGGCCCACCTATTTTTAAATTTTTAAATATTAATTAATGAAATCTAAGTCATCCAATTTATGGCTAGTAAGATGTTGACACATGGTGCCTAGGTAAATAGATAATAATTAAACCCTTTTAAGTAAGTAGGTTTATTTAGGTATGTAAGTAGGTTGAAAAATAGCTAGGCTTAGGTCATATAAGTAGGTTTAGAATAATTCGATTTTATTTTTAGGTTTGACCATTTCACAAAGGTTAAATTTTTTCATTCACTCATCCCTAATGGCACTTGGTATTTGGTTTCAACATAATTATTGCTCCTAATTATATATTGAGCCAAATAGAATTGGAAGTCGCAGCATATGGGTTAAAACATTCCATTGCAAACCTCATGAACCAACCTAATTGCACAATAGATGCAACTACTATATTAAATTATAACAGCTAGGGGAGGGCTCTATTGCTTTTGGTGTCTAAACAAAACTTGAAGCCCTCCTCTTGGCGCATCTAACACACTAAGAATCGATGAAAATAGATTAGAAATGAGAAAGTTATGGCCCCCTAAAGTAAAGGGGCTAAAAAAATTCAAAAAAAAAACTATTGAGGTCGGTTCTTAAACACCCAAAAAGTTCATTTTATGTTGTTTTTTTACTATTAGAGTTCTAATGTGATTTCTAGGACTTTAGATGGCACTCCTACAACACTTTAAATCATTTTAAATGAATAAGAAATAAGAAAGTTATGAGCTTTGAAAGTAGGAAGGGTTCTAAGAAAAAAAACACAAAACAAAACATTTTATAACTTGGAAAGCTAATTTTTCTTATTTTTCTTCTTGTTAGTTTTTCATTACTCCTTTTCTTTTGCACTTCAAAGGTGATTATAGGATATTTAGTAATTATGATTACTTAATGAAAATATGATTTTAATATTATTATCTAGTTTAAA
>Ga0116229_10015440_pt1 | contig 10406 bp, 4 predicted proteins | sample S1TSphgellanicum_3_FD_87313 | JGI IMG/M metagenome (GOLD analysis project Ga0116229, IMG submission 87313) | Host-associated microbial communities from peat moss isolated from Minnesota, USA - S1T2_Fc - Sphagnum magellanicum MG | ecosystem: Host-associated > Plants > Peat moss > Unclassified...
TGTATTGTATAGTGGTTATCCTTAAGTTGTAGTTTGTTGGTGGGGGGGGGGGGGGTGGGGGTGAGTATTAGATAATTGTTCAACCTATTTTTTATCACCTTATTATTATCTAATTTTTTAATATATACATATTAAAACCACCCTATGTTAATTACAATCCATTATTTCAGATTATTACATACCTTATATAATAATTAAATTGATTATTTGAATAAAATATACCCTATTTTAATACTAATTAACTTATAATTTTTACCCAACAAGAAATATATTTCAAATTATATTTTTACTCACATATTTTTTACTTTTTTTCACTAATGTCCCCCCTTAGGTTTTTAATACTATCAATCCTTTCACAAAAATGTGAAAGATCATCATTAATTTTGTCATCTTGTTTTGTAAATTTTAAAGCATGTGAAATTAAGAAAAATTGCCATGATTCAAATGTTGGGTTTAATGGACAAACGTGTATCCAATAAGGTTTGAATTTTGATCAAAATCAAGATTTGTAGTATCGATTAATCAAACATTTGGCTTTGTGTGTTCACATGTTTGGGTACAAAATCTATGGGTATTTGGTAGTCATAAAAATGTTGATATGCTTTAAATGTTAAAGGGCAATTGAATTGTAAGTTGCTTAGTGTTAATCAAACTTTGTATTTTGTTTTTTTTTTTTTTTTTTTATCTTTTTATTTCAAATTTTGCAAATTGGTTGTTTTCTAAATTTTTTTTTGTTTTTGTCAATAAATAACAAAAAATTGGTGGAGTTATTAATCCTTTGTTTTTGTGAAGTCCATTGGTTTAATTGCAATGTGAAATGGCTTCCAAATTTTGTTGTGTGAAATGAATTTTTTTGTTGTGAATTAGGGTTGCAAATAAACCCCAAATATGGCATGTCTCATGTTTCTTGTTCATGAGTAGTTGTAATGGAGAACTATAATTGGAAGAAGTTGGCAATGTTGAAAAAAAGATGGATATTTAAACTAAAATGTGTTTTTGGTTTGGGTTGTTTACTATTAGACATTGCTAGAATTGAGTTGTAAAGATGAAAAATTTGGTCGAAGATTGGTAGGAGATGGTTTTTGGGTTGCTACAATTTAGTGTTTTTGAAGTTTTGTTGAAGGATGTTAGATTTTGTTATTATGAAGAAGAGATAGGAATTTATGCATATTTCTAAATCTACTTTGCATTGGAGGTTCACAAGTTGGAGGTGCTACAATGTGACATTTGGCCTATTGTAAAGAGTTGTTGAGTTTGAACATTTTTGTTGTTGTTTGTTATTTACTGTTGTGTATATGTGATGAGTTTGAAAAGTGATGCAAGGTGAAGAAAATGGAAAGGATGGTTTTGAAAAATAAGATATGTATGTTGTGTTTTCATTTGATTATAATAAGGTGCTCCAAATGTTGAAGAAGGTAGATTATAATCTAGGGAGCCCTTTTTGTTGTGAATAATTTTTGGAATGATCTTGTGATTTAGATGAAACATTATAAGCAAAATTAAAGAGACTTATTATTCTCTTTGTGGTGTAAAATTGAAAAGATTGGAGTGTGTGTGAGAGATGAGGTAGATATATTGTAATACCTTTAGCCTAGAAATTCCATTGTGCAAGATTGGACATACTTCTTATGATGTACTTTGCAATAAGGATTGAAAACATAGTCGGGGAATCATGATAAAATCAAGAAATTTCACAACTTTCGAAGGATACATGGCTTGAAAGAAGTAAGGGAGTGGGCTTTTAGTTTATTTGTGACAAAGAGAGTTTATGACCAAGAACCATGAGTTTCAAAGACCTAAGACGTAGGAGAGGACCAAAAAAAAAAGAGGAACATGTATTGTGGAAGGGTGTAGAAAATGGTATAGATACAAAATTCCATGCTTGTATGTGAAAAGAACATAAAATTCATTGGAATCCGAAGCTTTGAAACAACTTAAGGTTGTGTTTTAGACCTAAAAATGAAGAAGTCTAAAGGATAAGCTCAAGATTTCAGGGTTAATTCCCTTGCATAACTATGATACATGTTGGGATTTAAAATTTAGATTGTTCATGGGATGGTGATACTTTGGAAAAGGTTGCAGCATGGTAGTTGGTGAATGAGTATTGCATTCTAGAGGCATCTAGATGTTGGGATTTTTGGAAGGAGAAAAAGAGCTAGATTAGATTGTGATACAAGTGAGGGTCTAACCCCCCACAAAAGTCAGCTTTGAATTAGAAATTGTAATATGTTGTCAGAAGAATGTCAATGCAATAAGTGGATTTATGCTTAGACAAAGGAATAGATCACCAAGAAGTGTTCTGAGAATACATGACTTTGGAATATAATGTAATCTTGGATGCAATGAGATTATGTGTATGTGAATGTTGATTGTAGTAAGGGAGGTTCCCATATGAGTGCGTTCTCCTATGGAAGGGGCACTTGAGGGCATGAGCTTGACGATGTTCCCAAACCTCTAGAGAACGCACGAGTACAAGAACCTCCACTTACTTAAACAACTCTCTTTTTATTTTCTCCCTTCTTTCTCATTTCGTAGAAAAGAAATATTTTCATGGGAACGTGGGAACATATAAAATTGGGGAGCTCCCCGAGTATAATAATGCCCTAGGGTTCCTCTGCTGGGGGAGATCCTTCAAAATACACACAGAAATAAAAAGGGAGTTGTTTATGTCACTCTATATTTCAATCCTACAAGTTTATGTAGATAAGAGTTGAACAACCATATGGGATAAATTGAGTTGTTATTGGGAATACATGGGGGAACAAATTAAGAACTTGAGGAACCTCATGGGAACACAAAAGAAAACCAAAAAATTGCCTCTCACCTCCCCCCTCTAAAGAAAAAAAAACTGGACCCTTCAAGAGTGCATGCTGAGCATTCTCATTGGCTGCATCAAACTTTCACCTCTCCTATTAATTAGAAGAGGTTCCTTCCAAGTTCAATTTCTTTTTTTGGCAACAAGCCAATTTGATTGGCCCATCACTCAAAAAAAGAAGCATAAATCCTATGGAGACTCCCCCAAAATAGAAGGATTCTGATTTAAAATACAGAGTTCTCCCACTTTGGCCCACCTACATAGGTGAAAGGAGGACAACATTTGCCAAAGCATATGGGATAAAAGTGAGATGCTATGGAAAAACATGTTGGGGAACCCATTGGGAACTTAAAAGGGAACACAATGGGAAAACATTGGGAACCAGGGAAAAAAGAAAAAAAATCCTTCCCCTCCTCCCCACCCCCACTCTCCTAAACTTAGAAGAAAGAAAAGCAAGGCACCTTGAGACCATGCTCGGGGCTTCCCATTGGGTGCATGAAATTTCTCTTCCCAAAAGAGTTAGTTCATCACCATTTTTGGCCTGTGCTAATACCCTTTGCAAACAAACACCCTACCTATTCTTCTCTCTTTTTCTTTTGTCCTAATTTTAGTAGGCTGTACTACTTTTGTACGAAGTAGCAACAATTTTCAAACCAAAAAAAATCTGTTGTTGGGATTTGTTTTCTTGCACCGAAGAAGCAGCCAACACAAATGATTCATTATCCCCTCATCAATTCTATTATTATGTTGAATATATGTTTGTGTTGTTGATTCCTGAATCTCAACTTGTAATGTGATAGAGTTCTGTTGAATAGATTTTTGTTGTTGTTACTTAATTTGCAAAAAGAGAGGAGTAGATGGATTGGGTACAGAGTTGGTGATGAGATAATTAAGACTATTGAGCCACCCAAATTGCAAGCAAACAAAACATCAGTTGCTATTGTCGTTGTACTACTGATCCTTACTTACTTCCTTGTTGTTGTTGTTGTTGTTGTTGGTGTAGTAGTAGTACAGTACTTTCATGATTTCCATTGTTGGTTTAGTTTTGGATTTGTACTGCATTGCACCGAAAACAGCTGCCTCTTCCTTCTCTCCAATTGCCCTCACCACCTCATGCACAAGAATTCTAAATATTGTCCTTCACACAAAGAACAACAATATATATATATATATATACCCATTTCAATCTTCTTCACAACAAGAGAGCAAGCAAAGCAATCAATCAAGCCACTGTTGATCATGATGCTGCTGTTGTTGTGAATCTTTGGGGATTGATGAAGAAGCCTTTGTTGTGAGTAGGATCCAGCAGAAGAGGTTCAGTGTACAAGTAGAGAAAACTCAGGAGTTGTTTCCTGTTTCTGAACTCTTTTCCATGAAGAAGTGAAGGTGTAGGTGAAGTGAAGTGAATTCAATCTGGAGGGAGGGAGGGAGGTCAAGAGAGTGATAATTGGTGAAGAAGACGCTTCTACTGCTGCTGCTGCTGCTGCTGGTCCCTTTGAGTTTGTTTCTGAGAAGCTGGAAATGGGTTTTGTTGGGATCATAATGATGATGGTGATGATGATGATGGTGATGGGGAGGAAGAAGAAGATGATGATGGGTTGGAGAGAAATGGTGATGTGTGTGGTGGTTTGTGTGAGTGTAATTCTGTTTTCGGTGCAAGAAGCTGATGCACATGGTGGGGCTCATCATGAGGAGGAGCATGAGGAGGTGGCAGGGCCTGCTGCACATGATGATGCTTCTTCTGTAGGGCTGGATAATCTGCAAGCCAAGGGGCTTATTCTTGTGAAGATTTGTTGCCTGATTATTGCTTTCTTTGCAGCTCAACATTAAATCTCAGAAATTAATCAATTGTACACAAATGGGTGGTGTGCAAACTGCAAATGTCATGCTTACAATATGGCTACATACAAGTAGCAAGAGTTGTTAGATAGATACTTTGTCAGTGTTTTTGTAAACAAATGGATCAAGTCTAGTGCAACAGATCCAAAGAGTTGAGTTTTACATTGTACTTACAAAATGTTAAGCAATTTTGTGGAGTACTTTTGTGTATGTCAGATTGTCAGCTGCTGTTGTAAAAGGAAAAAGACCCAGTGGTTCAGTTTTGCATGGTACTATGTAGACAATGGCAGATACCTAGTACAAGCAAGCAAGCGTCTTCTGGATTGTGAAAGCAAAAGCATTATCCTTTCCATAATGTAAGCGGTTTTTATGATAAGCTATTCAAAACAAATCAAACCCACATGCAGCAAAAATTCTTGTGAATCTATGATTTTTGTTTTAAGTGTTCGCTTTCCGAAACTTTTTGGGTGCTCATCTTTCTTTGGCAAACCTTGTGTTCTCTTGTATCCTCTGCGCAGGGTTTGGTGAACTGTAGTGTGTTGTTCTTGGTTCTTTGGTTGTTGCACTTTCTAATGGATTCTCTTTGTCCCATTCCCAACAAAATGCTTATTTGTCCATGAGGAAGAATTTGGGTTAGGATTCTTAGAAAAAGAACCACTAAAGTTTCCCTATTTTTGGAAAAAGATCACCAAATCATATGTTCAAGAGCACATGAAAAACAAATAGGGTTGTCAGGTCATCTCTTTCTATCTTGGCCTGCAAGTGGCCAGACAACAATTCTCCTTGTGCCAGACTCAAAAAATCATTGCTACATGTGGATGATGATGTGCACAGGCAGAGATAGGCACAACAACCCAATTTCACAGAGCTAACTATCCTCATTTCACACAAAGAAACAGAGCTCCTGAGGAATCAAAATTTCACAATTGGAATGCCAAGCTAACTTCAGCTGGATGCACTTGACAACTTGGAAGTAAAAAAAAAACGAGAGTGAAACCAGAAGGTGACACATGGGGGGATTCTACTGATTTCAGCTGGCTCAAATTGTCATCTGGAGCAACAACCGATCATGGTGCAGAACTGCCCTGAAATGCTTGAAGATAAACTTCAAAACCCACGATCACCCACTTCCTTAGCTCAAGTGCTAGCTCAAATTTGCAATTGCACAAGTATTGCATACATCAAAGCTCTTGCACTCCCATGGTGCACACACACACGTGCATGCACGCACACACAAATTTGCACACATTCTTAGACAAGAAACTGAACTTGTAAACCAAACCAATTAAATGTGCCAGCTGCTACTCTGCTGCGAGTTGCAGAACCCACCAGATTGGTCCCCCAAAAACACCCAATCACTCGGATCACTCCAGCTAATGCTGCAACAATTTCAAGCAACCAGGATCACAAGAGTGTAGCAAGTGATTTGTTACAATACCAGAATTTTGCACCTGACCCACTACTACTACTACTATGATCACTCCAAGGAAGAAGCCCCAACTCTTAAACACTCACTAGTCAACCCGAAACTCTATCAAAATTCTCTCCTTTCTGGTTGGTTGACTAGTTGGGTTTTTAGTACTTCCCAAAACTATGGTAACCTGCAACAAATTCATGACTTTGTGAAAGAGAGAGAGAGAGTACCAAGACTTTTTTTAACCCAAATTTAGGGGATGTTTTCCCCAATGTTTCAGTACTAGTGAGCTCATGCTTTCTCAATTGTGGATTTGTTATGACCTCTCTTTTCATGATTTTTTATCATGTGTTTTTTATGGTTATATGGGAAATCCTCTACTATAAGTTCAATAGATTGTTATTATCAAGGCATGAAATGGGTGGCTATGAAACATGAGGTTCAACTAGATGACAAACATGTTAGAGCATTTGGAAACCATATGAAATCTAACCTAGAACATTTATGACATGCAAGAGATTCAATTAACTTAAGCAACTTGATATTTCATTCTAGCCATTTAAAAATGTTACATGTCAATCCAAGCCTAGTTGGGTGATAACTCATATGGTCGTTTGAGCTTAGGATAGAGTGTTTGGTTAGTCACTATGCCTTACACAATACCGGACAACAACAAAAGGACATGTAAAACTAAAACACACATGGACTAGTTGTTGAACATATTGCTCATAGTTTATTGATCATGGTTTTAGAAAAGTCTCAAGAAATACGTAAATGTTCATTTCAATTCATACCTTGTATTTTTTAATTTTTTAATTTTTTGGGGTTCAAAACACTTATTTCCATAATCACAACAATTTTGCAAAATTCAACTTTTCAAACATCCATGTAACCTTATAGTTTCATGCACATTCATCAACAACATGAACCTAGTACTTATAATGTTTCCAATTGTTGTGGGTGCCCAGTGTAATTCCATGCTACACTTAGAATGTTGAAAGATTTAGGAAGGTCTCTAAATTGATGATATCTAGATCCAATATAAGATGGCCATGACACAAAAGAATTTGTTGTGCCATCAACAATAGAATGGTGTGTAAACATGGATGAGTGCATTAGTCATGCCCATAAATCACACATTCTAACACTGATGAATAACTTACTACAAGGGAGCATAAAATGACATTTTGATACTTGACAAAATGCACAATAGAAGGTGGTGGCTTACAATCTATAACACACGAGCCAATAAGAATTGGTCTTTGACACACAATGCACACATAGTCCATTGTTTAATCCAAATACAAAGAGTAAATTTCCCTACCCAACAATCGTTTAAGCTCAATTGACCAACTAGAGTCCCGGGGACTCACATTGGTTGGGTGCTTATACACTAAAATTTGGACCTAAGCACTTGTTCAACGCATTTGTGAAATAAGTCTTTAAACATTCATCATTGCTAAGGCATTACAACATCGAGTTCACTACTTGGGGGTCCCAAATGCCACATGTATGGGTCTAAAGATAGCTAAAGTTACTTACATGTGTTGAGAAGAAGAAGCATCAACCCAAAGGCAATTGTTAATTATTTGGTACTCATTGCCTCCTTGCAAGAGGTTGTGTGGGTTTTCCAATTCACCACTTGGCAATTCTACAAGCTATTTTACCAATTCTATATATATGTCAAATGGGTCAACAAGTCAAAGTGATGACTGAAAAAACCATTTGAGTATACACGAGGGTCAAACCATAAAAGTTGGGTAACTCTAAACCTACATGGTACCAATAATATGATGTGGGTTAAAAAGTGACTAGATTTGATGGATGAAAAAAAAACCATTCAATCACGTAGTTCCCACAATTCATTCACCTACAATTATTAGCCTAGGGCACAAATGGTTTTTCCAAAATGAAAAATTGGTTCCAGTTTCAGTTCTGAAAATCAGACCCAGTTCTCATTGGGTTCTTACTAACCCAGAGTGGAATCAGCAGTTAACCACAGGTCAACCCCCTGACTCTAGTCACTTTCCCCCACCCTTTTTTTTTTCCAAAAATCTTTGATTTTGGTTCAGGTTGCACAACTAAATAGAACTGGGAACCTGGTTCCCGGTTCAATTCTTTAAAAAATAAAATAAAATTGTGTAAGTGTTTAATATCTATTTGTGTAAATGTAGAACATGAAATTTTGGAGATGTAAAATCGTGTAAATTTATTTTATGTCGTGTAAAAAAATGTAAATGTAAAAAAATAAAATTTATATGATTTTATGCGATCACATAAAATAGTATAAGCGTAAAACAATGTAAAAAAATATGATTTTTACTTTTGAAGGGGAGGATTTCATAATGATTTTGTTGATAGGCCAACCAAATGGCAAATTGCTTTTTAAAAAAAATGGCACCCACAGCTAATTAAAATGGATTTGCAAAAGGTATGGTCGCTAAAGATATATAACAAGTACACTTGCACTTCCCCAATACATTTACATGAGACCATGTAAGTGTATTTGACAAATATTTACACTGACCTCCTGCAAATGTAAAAATAATAATATACATAGCAACAATACATATGATTTACACTTACACAGGATTTACACGCTGTATATATACCTATTGACACTCACAAGCACAACACGAGTCATAACCGACTGATATTGTTTTCAATACAATACTCATACCAGTACTATATACCTAAGTTGCACCCTACAGACCATTAGAGCACTGGAAAGGAGAGGAAAAAAAACCTTGGATGCCCCAAAAAATAAGAGCCAAAATAATTCCATGTGTACTTAAGTGGATATTGAAATTCACATGACTAATAGTCATGACTACAAATATTGGTCATGAGTATAAAGGAGGACATAGTTTGGCTAAGGGGGGAAGGAGGAGGAAGAACCTTGAAGAGGTAAAGAGAAAAAGAGCAAAATAGGTAGTGTGTTCTTTGCAAAAGGGTATTGGCCCAGGCCAAAAATGGCGATGAACTCTTTTCGGAAGAGAAATTTCATGCACCCATTATGTATTATCATACATACTTATGTTTATGTTTGGTACGCATAGTGAGAAAAATGGGGCAAAAATGGGGCTGCTCTCTCTCTCTACACTCTCTTTTGGACAACACACACAAGATGCCAAAACAATATCATCATAATAAAGCATGAAAATTCAACCTCATCCAAAATGTTGTTGGTGTTGTCGCTATTGTTGTTGTTGTTGTTGTTGTTGGGCTTGGCTGCACTTAACTAGTCCTTACAACTAGGCTAGAGATACTAAATCTGGCACAATTGCAGGACAGTTTTGTAGTACAACAACTTCAACATCCACAACACATCCACTAAAATACAACAATCATCTCTCTCCGTGTCACTCTCTCTCTCTCTTCTCTTGTTGAAGTTTCTATTTTCAGCCTGTTAGTACTACTTAGTACGAAGTTGCCAAAATTTTCAAACCAAAATCTTTAATTTATTTTTTGTTACCTATCTTGAGATGACATTAAAATTTTGAAGAAAGAATATGGGAGGTTTTGTGTACTAAAAATCATCTTAAGATATTTGTTATATTAAATTAAACACTTTTCTTTTTCTTCTTGTTTTTCAAAAAAGAAGCTTGGGGGAGGGAGGGGATTTGCCCAAAAACAAAAGAGAGTAGATAGAAGGATTGGGTACCCAGTTTGGTGATGAGACAGAGATAATTGAGCCACCAAAGTTGCAAGAAAAAAACACATCAGTTGTCATTGTTGTTGTTGTTGTTGTACTAGTACTAGTTAATTGCTTCCTTCCATTTTGTTGAGTTGTTGTTGTTGGTGGTGGTGGGGGTGGTGATGGTGTAGTACTACTTCCATTTTTGGTTTGGTTTTGGATTTGTACTGCACACATTTTGTTGCAGCAGCAGCTGCTGCAACAGCCACCGTCACCACCTGGCCTCAAAATCCCCCACCAGATTCCCACAACAATCCAAATTATTTCCCGGAGCACCACAACAACAACTACATATAAGAATGTTCATTCAATCTTCTTCACAAGCAAGCAAGCAATCAAGCAATTCAGTGATGCTGTTGTTGATCTTGTTGGGGGATCAATGAAGAAGAAACTGCCAAGTTTCTTGTGAGGAGGATCCAGTAGAAGAAGAGGTCCCAGTGCACAAGTGGAGAAGAAGAAGAAGAAGAAGATTTATGTCTTTGTTTCCTGCTTTGTTTGTGAACTCTTTTCCATGAAACAAGTGAAGGTGAAGTTCAGTGAGGTGAATTGGATCCAGAGGGAGGTCCAGAGAGTGATGATTGTTTTGTGAAGAAGGTGCTTCTGCTTCTGCTGCTGGTCTTTTGAGTTTTTTTTTTTGAGAA
>Ga0116229_10015443_pt1 | contig 10403 bp, 9 predicted proteins | sample S1TSphgellanicum_3_FD_87313 | JGI IMG/M metagenome (GOLD analysis project Ga0116229, IMG submission 87313) | Host-associated microbial communities from peat moss isolated from Minnesota, USA - S1T2_Fc - Sphagnum magellanicum MG | ecosystem: Host-associated > Plants > Peat moss > Unclassified...
AAAATTTATAGATCAACCAGTGTAATTTGGTAAACATTCGCGGGTAAAAAATGTTATGACAAGGTGCTAAATGAAGAATTTTAAAGAATTTTAATGTGCAAAATGAAGAATGTCATAACTATGAATCATTGCATGTGAAGTAATTTGGTTACAAAAATTACTTTTAGATTTGGGGTAGTCAGTGGATGCTCATGTTGTCATTTATTGTGATAACATTAGTAGCATATTGCTTGCTAACAACCTAGCCTATCATGTTAGGACAAAACACATTGAGATGCACTATTTTATCAAAGAAAAAGTTCTAATAAGAGAAATTAACCTTATTCATATCAATACAGAGGATCAAGTTGTTAACATTTTCACAAAGGCTTTAGGTATAGACAAGTTAAGGAAGTTTAGAACAATGATTGGTGTACTAGAAGTGGATTTGAATTTGACGAGGAGTGTTGAGAATTCAAGCTCAACTAGTTAGGGTTTCATTAATTACTAAAGTAGGAAAGTAACTAGGTTACTTTCACAAGGTTGAATTACTTTTTTTACTTGGATTAATTTGGTTATTTTTGGTTTGGTCTCTTAGTTAAATACCTTGGTGTTGATTGTTTGGTTCTCTTTTTTATCATTGCATAAGTTTGTGTCTTTGATGTGACAAGAACCTTGAGGCGTTCTTAATGTTATGTTTCATGTTGTGAGCATCATGTTTTAGTTTCCTTTCAATAAAAATTTATGTTTGCACTTGATTAGATCTCCTATTTGTTAACACATGTTTGGACAATGCATCTACATGTTTGTTCCTTCTGTAATATGTCCAAAACACATTCCTTGAAATGTCCAATAACATGTGCTTCTCAATACCCTTTTTGATATTTCTTCGATCAACTTTTAAAATCCATGATATTCCCTTGTTGCTCCCCCTTGACCTAGATGCTACAAGAGTACATACAATCTCCTTGGCCATTACCAACTTAGATGACCAAGACTCGATTAAATGTTCCCTTAATCTAGACCTAAAATTTTCAATTAGTTGTAGGTTGTGTTTCAATGTCTTGATGTCATACAAATAAGGTGGCATGGCATCAACAAGAATGTCATGGGATACAACCTTCTCCAAAATGGTATTATGCGCAACAATATCAAAACCTTTAAAGAAATTTCGAATGAATAGTGCCAATTGGCAAGGTCCTCATTGTAGCTACAATTGATCGATTGGCCTTTTTCACATCTTTGTTCATCGGGATGACAAGCTTTAGTTCAATGCAATTTGCAAGTGCCTTATCTTCTGTGATTTATTAAGTCTATTCTTTTGCATGCATTTGGGCTTGACAAAGTTGATATTTTTGTTGCCATAGTCGACTATATTCCCTTTTTCTCTATTTATGAGCTGATTCAAGATCTTCATCATCCTCACCACTAAACTCTTCATCCTCACCCCTAGACCCTTCAGAAGCAACCTCACACCCAACACCTCTTTTAGGCCCTTCACCCGCCAAGAATGAGAATGTTTAAGCTCTCTCGACTAAGTCACTCAAAGGTCAATTAACATACTTCCATTTGTTCTTATAGTTTCCCATTGTCAATAATACATAAAACCAACAAACAATCATAATTTCTAGATAAAAATTGACTTAACACAACAACTTTTACATAATGTCACAAAGTTCAAACATTGCATAATAAATGTTGTTACTTAGATCGATAAGGAGCATGGTAAAGATGATTACATGGTAGGTTCAACTTCTACAAGGTTCCAAATGTGCATGCGCGGCAACCACCTTGTTGGGCATGGAGAGATCACAAATGAAATTCTATGATGGCATTACACAAGGCAGAAAAAAAAAATGGTGACCATTAGAGTGCAAAGCAACAATGCTCGCCATTAAATTTAAGAGCTTTCAAATGTTTATAGATTACTTGTTTTCCTCGATTGTAGTGTCATAAGTCACTACAATGTTTTAGAGTCATTCATATTGTGACAGTCATCCATTTTTCATTTTGTCAATACATGGATGATGAAGTTTTCATTTGGTTATTTACACATAAATAAATTATTTTTGTTGAAAATAAGGAGTCCAACATGGATTTTGTACATAATTGAATTTTATTGTAGGTTCTATTTTATATTTACTTTAAAAATACATTTAAGAACCTTCCATTTACATAATAGGCATTAAGAACATTGTAATCCTTTGTTAACATTATTCCAATTATGCAAAACATATTTTTCAACAATAATTAAAAATATACATAATGCATCAAATTTGCTAGGAATTGCAATTAGGGCCTTCCTTACAAAGAAAGAAACATTTAATCTATATGGAATGTTTCCAAATTATGAATTTTGGGGGGCTCAAAAACATGTTGAAAGCACTATATGTATCACCAAATTATATGATGTTTTCAAGTTTTTTTGATACCAAGGCCTCATAGTCATCAAGATATGTTTTTCTATGCATTTGGAAAATAAATGGATTAGTATTACATAGCTTTAAGGACATTTGAAATTAAAAACAACAATCAACACAATCCTTCTTGTTGTTTTGTATTAGAATTAAAAGTAGTTAAACATCTTCAAATTATACAAAAAAAAAAGATTCAAAATTCACAAGTATACAAACAAATCCAACAAACCTCACAAAATTCCAACGTTTAAAAATCATGTAATGATTTTTCAAAGTTGTGGGGGTACAAGATTTTAATGTAGTTAACATAGTCCTTTGGCTCCTCTTAGTGTATTTGGACCCAAAAATGATAAAAAAATGTGGTGAGTAGTGTGAACTACTTGTAGGTAATTACTTCAAAACATGGTTGCTTGAACTATATATGTCCATATTCTAGGTAGTCAATTTCCATAGTCTTCAACTGATAAACAATCTTATTGACGTTATCTACTTCATTTGAAGACCTTCCAAGCCCTCTTGATTGCAACCTATATGTACAATCAAACTCTACAAAATTCCAATTTGTAGCTTGCTCCCATCATCAATCCTTCACATAAGTAAAACATGTTAAACATTCACATTTCACATACTAACCAATCATGGATGACTAGGCCTAAACTTAAATTGGTCAACCATATAGTTGTCACCTTTCCATTTGTTAAAACTCTGTTAAAAACTACAACTTTTGTTGGACTGTTCAGACAAAACTTACCCATGATGCACATCATTCTTAAACTTGCCTCCCAGCTCCATTTGACACACCAAGAAACTGTAGCAGAAACTTAATTTGACCTTAAGCATATTGGACATGTTTGGCTTTTATTAGACCTTTTGCAAGCTTGATGGTGAATCCATTAAGCTTTAGAATACTAATTTCAAGCTACAACTAGCACATTGTTCAATTATGCCTTTTATGACCTTTTCACAAACTAGCAATTAAAGTACAACATAATTCCAAAAAAAAAACCATAAACCATATAGACTGGTTTGTGGCTTTGATTAAATTCAACATTGAGTCCGATAGAATTCAAAAATTTGAAATGTAACTAGCCCATTGATATTCTAGCTTTGAGGACCTTCATGGCAAACTACATGAGTTACATGCACTATGCAAAATTGCGTCCACCAAAACCACACTATCCTACAATTAAAATTCAAAAACAGCTCGTATACAATTGTTATGTAACTATCCCTTGGGTATTACAACTACTGTGTAACTATCCCTTTAGAAATACGGTGTATTAATAAATAAATTGTCACGTCAAAAAATTAATTAGTTGTATTATAGTTGCAAGTGAGTTGAAAATGGGTCTCTTTATGGTAATTTATACACATTAGAAATAAATATGTAGTTAACCATGTTTGACTTTTTTAGGAGTTGCATTGTAGTTACATGTGGCAACTACTTTATAACTGTTATAAATGTGTCATTAAAGCAACAACTATGTTGTAACTAGTGTACAATGTACATACATGCAATTATGCCATGTGTCCACATCTCCACCACCCATTATGAGATACATTTGCAACTAGTTTTTGATTATGATTCCCATTAATATGATAAGTATGACCATTAGTGTGCCATTACTAAAGTACTATTGTTCAACTATGTTATGACTATAAAATAATGACTTATAACTTAATAAGGATACATATTCATTAGTTATTTATATCTTCATCATATGTGTTTCACTTTGAGTGATTTAAAATGTTATGGGAGTGTTACCTCAAGTTTTAAAAATCATCTTTCAAGTGCAAAGGAAAATGAATAATGAAACATTAACAAGAAGAGAAATAAGCTTTCCAACTTACAAAACATGTTTTTTTTCTTTTTTTTCTTTGGACCCCTCTTACTTTCAAACCTCATAACTTTTTTATTTCTTATTCATTTTAAATGATTTAAAGTGTTATAAGAGTGCCACCTGAAGTTCTACAAATTATCTTTGAACTCTAACAATAAAAAAACAACATACAAGGAATTTTGTGGGTGTTTGGGAACCAGCCTTTATGGTTTTTTTTTTGTTTTTGATCCCTTTATTTTGAAGGGCCATAACTTTCTCAATTCTATTCCATTTTTGGTAATGCACTAGATGCGCTAACAGGAGGGGGTCAAATTTTGTTTAAACGCCAAAAACAATGGAGCCATCCCTTTGGATTTGGCTTGCCTTGAACGTTTAAGTGTTATAATTGCAATTCAATTACAATTAATGAACAACTAAAAGATTTAACCCATATGTCTTGTCTTTGAATCTTATGTTATAAACTATATCAATAAGGCTTGTTCTTTTATGTTCTCACATTAAAATACATGTGCCATTTTGGGATGAGTTGAAAAAAACTTAACTTAAAGGTAAAACATAAAACAAAAAATAAAATTTCATGCTTATTTTTTAATGCACTTAGTCTTGAACTTTCCTACCTACTTACCTACCTAGGTAAGTAAGTAGGTCCTACTTTTCTACCTACCTATGTAGGTAGGTAGGTAGGTAAATACGTAGGTATGTGGGTCTTAAGACCTACCAACCTACCTACCTATGGTTACGTATGACCTACTTAGCTACTTTATTTTATTTTATTTTTTGATTTTTTCCAAAATATAATTAATATGCCATGTGGCAATTTTTTATTGTGCCATGTGACCCAATCTTGGACTATCATTAACAATCATAATGGACGATGGAGATCAATATTTTGAAATTTTTTATCTTAAAAAATTGTCATAATGCCACATGTTAGATTTTAATAAATGCATGACAATTAATGATGTTGGCATGACATCATGGGAGTAATTATAATGGAGTTGAATAGTAGTTGAAAATGAATTGTTTTGATTGAGTTGTAATTGAGTTGCACCATATATATAGTGAGTTGCAAGTGTCTTTTGCAACTCTAAAATTGAGTTGCAAGGCTAGTTGCAAAATACCATTTTTTTCATAATGATGATTATGCTTGGACTTTACATGGAAACCTAAAGATAAATAGGACTATTAGTGGACTCCATGGCAAACTAGGTCATTAATATGACTACACTTGGATTTTACATCACAACTCAAAGAGAAATAGGAATGTTGGTGGACTTCATGGTAAACTATGTGACTTATATGACTACACTTGGACTTTACATCACAACTCAAAGATAAATAGGAATGTTAATGGACTTCATGGCAAATTATGCGACTTCTATGGCCACTCAAGGACTTTGCATGGCAATTTAATGAGAATTCGGATTGTTAGTGGACTTCATGGCATACTACATGAGTTACATGACTATGCTTGGACTTTACATGGCAACCCAAAGAGAACTAGGACTATCAGTGGACTCCATGGTAGACTAGGTCACTAATATGATTACACTTGGACTTTACATCACAATTCAAAGAGAAATAGAATTGTTAGTGATGACCTTAAGACAAGTTTTGACTTTTGGGATTAAAATGAACTTTTAAGGAACTCAATACAATTGTCATGAACACATGCACAATTACAAGTTAACTTCAAGGACTAAAATATGACTCAACAAGGATTTTTGTGACAAACTTTAAGAGGACTAACATATTGAAGTTTTGATTTGAATACATTATGGACTTCTTATATTGAATATCAATTGTTTGCAAACTTACAATGTAGTAATGCAATTGTGGGCAAAGTTAGTAGAAAAATTGGCATAATCACTAGATGTGTTCTCATAGTTAGTGGATAAATGGGCACAATTAGTAAAAGGTGTATAGGGTGAGCGAAGTGGAGTCAGTACAAAGAATGTAGGGTGATTATAGATGTGGAGTAATCAAAAGATGAAATTTGTGATGTTCATTCATAATGATGATGCTAAGTGTTTCCATGTGGTAGTACAAGGGACACATAAACTTATAATGATGGGCCATATTAATTTCAAGGATCATGCATTAATTCAAAATTATGAGCAGATGAAAAAATGAATGTGACAAAAGTGGGATGTTCAAGGATGAGAAAATAGGATAAGCTTTGAAAGCAGTTTGTGTTTGTTGTTGGAAGTTGTGCGCATTTTTTAAGTTTTAGAATTCATAGCAGTATGAATGCAGAGGGTGCAATTGAAAAATTATAGTGAATAGCAAGGGAAAAGGAAGTTTAGAGGAGTGAACACAAACAAAGGTAGGAGGAGGAAGCGGAATTATTGATAACAACATAAGTAAAAGAGGAGTTGAAAAGAGTAAAAAAAGGAGTGTTGAATATTCAACTGTTGGTTGTAAGGTCCTTGTCGCATTCATCATCATCTCTAGAATGTGTAAAAGGGAAGGCATATAATGTGAAAATACAGTTTGTGGAGATGATAATTCAAGACATAGATTTAACTGGAACATCTAAAGTTGAGTTTTTGCATAAAAGCAGACAACATTAACGTGGAAGAAAGTAGACAGGACTAGGAGCTACATTAATAGATCTAGTGTGCCTTGAGGAATCGAAGGAAAATGAAGATGAGAAACATCATTTTGTGGAGGCACAAACAATGCAAAAGGATCCAAGGGAGGAAAAAGTTGTTACGTAGGAATAATAGCTATTCACAGAAATGTAGTTGAATGTACATCAAGCCATAAAGGTGCAGGCAACGATAGAAGCACAATGAAGGTTGATGGAAATGGAATAGCATGAAGCAGAAATGGTAGTGAAAAGAAGATGCACAATCCTGGATAGAGTTACACTTTTGGTGAAAGGTATTAAAATTCCAAATCTTGAGCATTTCATGTGGACACAAATGAAACAGAACTGTGAAAAACATATAGAGCGAATGGAGAATTAGAATGATATTGTTGCAGAAGAAGACTAAGCTTCTAAAGCAGGGCTTGTGTTTTTGTTTTTGATGGGGTGGGAAGCACTGATGCTCGATGTAATGTTGGAATTTCTGAACACATTTTTTATCAAAGGGGTAAATATTTATTTTGGGCATAAGGATAAGGTGTATGCAATCAACAAACAACTAATTATAGATGTTTTTGGAGTGTGTGTGGAAAGGTATGTGGAAAAACCAAAAGGATAAGTTAGTAAGTCATTAATAGTTCAGGCATTAAAATGTTGTAGAGTTGCACCTACAAAGTTTTCTCTAGATCAATGGAATGCAAAAAGTTTAGGTTTGCCATACTTTATTATATATCTTGCCATTATATCTATCATTCATGAGAAGGACAATATTTTAGCAACAAAAATGCTATTACATTGGTGAGAGCAGAAAAAGCGTAACAAGTAGATTGGGCATAGTTTATATTCAATAGTTTGTGTAGTGAGTTGGATAGGTAGTATAAGTATGTTAAGGAGAATAAGGGGGATAAGAAAGATAGGTTTTGTTAACAAATAAGAGATCTACTCAAGTGCAAACATAAATATTTATTGAAAGGATACTATAACATGATGTTCACATCACAAAACATAACATCAAGAACACTTCAAGGTTTTTATCACATGAAATACACAAACTTGTGCAATGAAGAAAAGAGAACCAAACCATCAACACAAAGGTATTTAGCTAAAAGACCAAACCACAAATAACCAAATTAATATAAGTAAAGAAAGTAATTCAACCTTATGAAAGTAACCTAATTATTTTCCTACTCTAGTAACTAATAAAACCTAACTAGTTGAGGTTGAATTCTCAACACTCCCCCTCAAGCTCAGGTTGTTAACAAGTAGTATGCTACTAATGTTATCACAATAAATGACAACAGAAGTATCCACTAACTATCCCAAATCTGAGAGTAGTTTTTATAACCAAAAGACTTCACATGCAACAATTGTTGCACCTCTATATTTTGCCTCCATGCTTGATAGTGCAAATGTTAGTTGTTTCTTACTACTCCAACTAACAACACCACTTCCAAAAGAAAACATGAAACCACTGGTCGATCTTCTATTTAAAACATTTCCAGCCCAATCATCATCCATGTATCCATGTATTTGTAACTGGCTCTTGGCTTCTTAAAAAATTCCACATTGCAAAGTATGTTTTATGTACCTCAATATGCACCTCATTACATCCAAATGTGGCTTTCATGGTGTTTGCATGAATTGACTCACCACTCCAACAGCATAACTCAAATCCGGCCTTGTAATGGTCATGTAAATCAAACTCCCACTATGCGTCTCTACATAGTGGTATCCTCCATAAGGTCTCCTTCATCTACATTTAACTTCACATTTTGCTCCAATGGAATTGAAATGGGTTTACAACCTGTCATCCCATATTTGGATAATTTGTTCAAGGCATATTGCCTTTGTAATAACCATATCCCTTTAGGGGATTGAATTACCTCAATGCCAAAGAAGTAACGCAACTCTCCCAAATCTTTCATCTCAAACTTTTGCTTCAAAAGTTTCTTCAAATCAAAGATGTCTGCATCATTATCTTTTGTGATAATCAAGTCATCAACATAGATGACTATGACTACAATCCCATGATCTGTTTTTTTCACATATAGTGAAAAATCTGCATTAGATGTTTGAAATCCACTTGTGACAAAATATTGACCTATCTTGTTTGACCAAACTTTAAGTGCTTGCTTCAAGCCGTACAAAGGTTTCTTCAACCTACAAACCAAATTAGGGTGTGTTTGGTCCACATAACCTGGTGGTTGTTCCATGTACACTTCTTCCTATAAATCTCCATGAAAAAAAACATTCTTTACATCCATTTGATGTAAAGACCATCCTTTTGCTGCTGCCATAACAATGATTGCTCTTATAGTTGTCATTTTGGCAACTAGACTATAGGTCTCCTCATAGTCTATGCCATAAGTTTGGGCATAACCTTTAGCAACCAATCTTGCTTTATATCTGTTCACAGATCCATTTGCATTGTGTTTGATTTTGTACACCCATTTACACTCAATTGTTTTCTTGTCCTTTGGTAAAGCTATCAATTCCCAAATAGCATTAGCATCCAACGCCGCCATTTTTTCATCCATGGCATTATCCCATTTTGGGTTTCTAACCACTTGTTCAAAACAAGTGGGTTCAACCTCCTATATAACTCTCACCATGTATGCGTAATGATGAACTACAAAGCCATCATATGTGAGTTTTTGTACAGGGTACTTGATTCATGTGAATCTTTGTACTCCACTGTTGTTGTCAGGTGTTTTCAAAACTTTCTTGGCCATCCAAGCTCTAGGAGTAATAACTGAAGGGATTTTTGATTTTTCACCCACATTTTTCTTTGAATCATTTGATTCATCATCTACATCAGGATTTCTAGATGATGTTTGAGAACTACCACGTGCAATATTTGAAGATCTTAATATTCCTTTCCATGGAACACTATTAGACCCACTAATTGAAGATTTTTGTGGTCCACTAATTAATTGTGATTCTTGTTCCACATTTGATGAAACATCACCATTTCTAGGCTCTCCATCTTCTGCTATCTTCAGTGGTGAATACTAACTAACCATCTCATCAAACACAACATCTTTACTCACTTGTAACTTTCAAGTGGAAGGGTTGAAGCATCTATATCTTTTTTGTTTTGAAGAATATTCAATGAAGATACACTCCTCAGCTTTTGGGTCTAATTTTGATCTCTTCTCGTTAGGAACATGCACGTATGAGATGCAACCAAAAATTCTTAAGTGTGAGACATCGGGTTTCTTGCCTGTGAATTCTTTTTCAGGTGTCATGCCATGAACTACTGTTGTGGGTGTTTGATTCATGATATAAAATATAGTTACTACCGCTTCAGCCCAAAAATAACTTGGCAAATTTTTCTCATTTAACATGGCACGTGTTATTTTTGAATTCATTTGACAAATACTCACCCCCTCCATCGGACCTTAAGCACTTGATGTTCACACCCTTCTCCTTCTCCACCATTGTTTTGAAATTCAAAAAATGTTGAAACACTTCACCTTTGTGTTTCATGAAGTAGACCCACACCTTCCTTGTGTGGTCATCAATGAAACTCACATAGTACTTGCATCCTCCAATGGATTCTGTCTTCGTGGTCCA
>Ga0116229_10015444_pt1 | contig 10403 bp, 10 predicted proteins | sample S1TSphgellanicum_3_FD_87313 | JGI IMG/M metagenome (GOLD analysis project Ga0116229, IMG submission 87313) | Host-associated microbial communities from peat moss isolated from Minnesota, USA - S1T2_Fc - Sphagnum magellanicum MG | ecosystem: Host-associated > Plants > Peat moss > Unclassified...
GAAAGTCCAAAAATTGAAGTGCCATATAAATAAAGGAATGAAAAAATCAAAGAAAGAATTTAAAAGAAAATGAAAAAGGGTTAATTTGGACTACTTATTACGAATGTTGATTGATTTCTATAGAAATTGGCATTATAAGCCATGATGCATTTTTCAAACAATGTCTAAAATTTAACATCATCTTCCTTGAATCTTTTGATGGCACCAAAGGGATAATTTTCTACAAAAGTGGGAATACTAAACCCAAAGTAATGAAAAAACTTTAAATAAAGGAGAAGAATCCTTGGGAAATAACTATCCTCTTTTAGCACCTCCTTGTAAGATTCAATGAAAATGACATTAAAGGGCGGATTTTGGTAGGTTTTGTAAGGTGTATTGTCTACCAACAATGTATTTCCAAGGTGAGCATTAGGATACCTAGGGAAAAAATCTGAATGGTGTTTATGATAAATTTTTGTATCACGAATGGGTCAAGGATCGAAGCATTTATTGTCCTTTTTGAAGGAAAATTGCATAATGTGCTTGTTAATTTTGCATAGATCTTAACCAATAATCCTTTGTGGGTCAATTTCAATACCCATCTCTTCTATTATTTTTCTCATGTAGGTTTTCATCTTGCCAAACGAAACTAACATCCATATGTAGACAATAAACTAATTTATACACCTCATGAGGAATTCCTTGAAACTTGGCCTCAAAATAACCTTTTTATTTAATAGGGTGGGAAGATGACCTATGTTATATGGCAAAGGTAATAGGTGATTAATTGAGAAATATTCCTTCGCAACAAGGACACCTTTTGAATCAAAAATAATGTGCAAAGGACTCACCATCTACAGGCGAAGGAGATTTGAGGCCTCCAAGAGGAAGCTTTGACCCCCTAGTATCTTCTTTGCCAATTTCATGGAGAATTGGAAGAAGTTTTACATCTCTTGCATCATGAAGTGCTACAAGGGGCAACTGTAACCTTGATGGCATAGAAGGCAAGACGAATAAAAGAGACAAAGGTCGCATTGAAATGGGAATGCCAAATCTTCATGTGGTGAAGGTTGACCTAGAAACAGTAATGGTGTCCTATGTTTTGAATGTAATTCACTGTTGTCCAATGGTCCAAATAATTGAATGATGGTCCTTCAATTTCCGCCAAGGCTATAATGCAACCTTAACTTGCTTTAATTGATTGAATATTCAAAATAACATTCATGGAATTCATCGGATACATAACCTACATCAACATGAGTATTTGACTCCTAAACTGGCAACAACTACAGGTTTGCCACAAAAGGAGGCATGGCTATAAGAGAGGAACACTTTAAAGATGGACCTCGTGATAATAAACGATGAGTCAGTAATCATGTCTTGCTTCTAAATTCAGATCCATTATCATCTTGCTCTTCAAACAATTCAATGGCCTTCACTGGAATTCCACCAGGGCCATAATGAAAAACTAATTCTCACCCATCAATTGAATCATTAGTGATACTACCATAGAGCTAATCCGATTCATACCCAACATCAACAACAAGAGTCGACACACCTTGTCGAACATTGTAGGCAAAAATGACCCAAGGAACATACTTCAATTTTCTTTTACGCAATTGTGGAGCACCACACAAGATAAATTCCTCGAACTCATCATTCAAACTCAAGTTCATTGCTCCAAAACTCTTCACTCCAGGATTTTGAAACTACATAATATCATCATTACCATCACCTACCTATAATTTCAAATTCAAAAGCCTCATTGATCAAGGCCATTACACCTTAAAATCCAAAACTAGATTGTAGTTTGAACCATTAAAATTGGAAATAATGATTAAAAAAAAGTAGCCTCAACCCATAATTGAAGAGTTTTGATTTTTTGAAAATTAAAAAAATTGAAACTAAATAGTTTTTTGTTTTTAAAAAAAATACTATCAACCATAATTCATGACTTTTTAAAAAATTTAAAAACTAGGCAACATTGGTCCAAACTACTTGGGGGTCAAGCTTGCCATTACTTGTTAATAAAGAAACCTTGATGAGTAGAGTAATTAATCATAATTGGAATTTGAACAAAGGTGCACAATAAAATAATGCATGGTGTGGCCTAGCTACCAAGACTTTTACAACCCCTTGATTGTTAGACCACAATTCATGTTGCAACCCTAACTTTAGGTTCGCGACCAAGGCAAAGGGGTTGCAAAGTTGCGGGCCAAGAGGAAACCTGGGAGTTAAGGCCCGGGAGTTAAGGCAAGAGGAAGCCCGGGAGTCACATCACATACTCCCAGGAGTGTTAGAAAGTGTGAGGGAGTATGAGGGAATGAACCCTCACACTCCCAAGGCAATTCCCACTTTGGGAAATGGAGTCCCGGTGGACTTCTGAAACTTCAGAGTGCAATTGCAAGGGTCAAAACTCAATGTTTTGTGACATTCTTTATATCATCGGAAAGATCTTGGAACTTAAATGTCTAAAATGGGCTCGTATTGCTCATTTGGACATCTAAAATGTAAGTTATGGCCAAAAGAAGGGCCGAGAGGCAAATTGCCAGTTTGACTCCCGACCACAAAAAGTTGGGAAGCGACCTGATTTACTTAGCTGCAGGGGGCGTGTCACATATCATTGAAAAGCTCTCAACGAGAGCTATAACTTTGCTTTAGACCGCACCTCAGTCGGAGGTTTGCTTGGAAAGTTATGGGGCTCCAAAGTCGCAGGAGTCCCCGTTGGCGAGATTTCGAAACTCCCATTCGGGAGTCCCAAGAAAAAGAGCCATTTGGATGTAGCCTCCGTGGAGAGCTGCAAAGTATACTATTAGGGGGAAGGTGGTGGCTTCCCCAAAGTCCGGGCCGTGATGAGTCTTATGTGTCCGTGTTGCCCGTGGTTCGTCCTAGCACCAAGGGTGCTCCAACTATGCACTAAACACTTTGTGTGGGTTGTGTGCAGGCCCGTGTGAGTGAGTGAAGCTTGTCAACTCTTCCTAGTCCCATCTCGGAGCTCCAACATGCCCCTTTACCCCTCAAAGTGTTGTGAGCTAAGGAGCGTGCTCCAACTCCTCCTTCTTCCTCTGTGTTCCATTTGGACCCACATTTGGGTCCTTTAAAGAGTTGGAAGTGCGTCAATTCATGTCTTGGGATGACTTATTGTTAGGATTCACCCATGACGTAGGGATGAACCTCTTCATTAAATTCCAAAAGACAAATGCTCATATTTGTGGCACCAATCCTAGTAATTCTTGGTGGTTTCCAAATTTTGAGTCTAGAACATAGGGTAGGTAAAGACAAAATGGTTTTAGAATAAGTTGCCAACTTGCAAATGACAACCTCCACAATATTAGTTCAAATCTAAAAAACTTATATCAAGAGAACAATAACAAAAAAAAGAATCTAAAGGAAAAGGTCAATTTAATCCTAGTTAAATCAGAGTTAATTAATATTTAAAAAATATCAACTACCAAAAAGCTAATGAACTAACGACTTGTGAACAAGTTCAAAATTTAGAATTCGAGGTGAATCACAATGAATTTTTTTTTTCATTTGTGCCAAAAAACAAATTGGAGGTGATTGGGCAAAGGGGGTTGGAGGTTCTAATGTGGCCAACCCCACAACTACTACTATCAAACCTAAAAAATAGGAGGCAACTTTTCATAGGCTCATGCAACCACAAGCTTTTTTTAGTGATGAAACTTAGCCTTGTGAGAAAACAAACACCCACCCCAAAGGGGAAAGGGTCTTAAAAAAATCAACCCATACAAACTTATTATTTCCAATAAATGGAAAACATCATGAAAAAAATAAAAATCAAATCAAATAAATGCTCTATTCAAAATCTATTTATCCAAAAACTATTCTCCATAAAAAATAAGTATTGTGAAATTACATCAATATGAAATTACACAAATATGATAAGGGGTTTTTCTATGATGTCCAACCAAAAAACAACATTGAAAAGTGTAAACACATGGACAAGAGCCACAAAATGATGCAATTTTACAAAGCTTTATTGATAAACAGACCATACATGTGGAAAATGTACAAAGGGATAAAAAAAAGGAAAATGGAAAATTTGTAAGACGTCAAGTTAGTTCAAATTAGATGTTAAAATTTATCCATGTCAAGAATCAACCGCTTATAGTAGGACTATCGTATTTTATCATATCTAAAATCACTTACTTACAATAAGTCGACCATGGAGATGGGAGGTGTGTTTTGAAGGGGTGGAAGTTGACAAGTAGTTAAGCCTATGGCTATTGCCCAACTTAAGATGGAAGATGCTTGTAGTCTTTGCAATGTGATGAAAATTTACCAAAGAAAAATAACTGAAATAGAAAGAGGAGGGCCCTTTAGTCATTTCAAACTCCAAATGGCATTGGCACAATTGTGTAAAAACACATCCGTTTGCTTGTGTAAACATCCAAATACCTCAACTACTAAAGGGAGGAATTGATCAATGGGGTGTTGATCATGATAACTCCATTATTTGGTTTGAGCCACATTGGAAACAACAAATCCTTGGGTGATGTAAGATTGGGAAAATAAATTTGCTCATGTTGAATCAACAATGAAAATGTCAACTAAGGTGCAAATGCCATTTTTGGTGAGCACAATGTCGATTTGTCTACAAAAGGAATTGAACATGTTTGAAGGAAGCACATGCAGTTGTTCTCACCTCATTTGGAAACCAACATCCCACATAATGGTAGTAAAGGTGTCGTGAATTGCATCATGGGTTTTTGTGCGTTTGTTGCCAAGAGCACAACATAAGAAGTGGATACCCATATGGTTGATGGGATGTGTGCACATGCATCGAAAGACACCTGCAATTGAGGGATGGGGCAATCCAAGTTGTATTTGAAGTGTTGTGGAAAAGACCGGGGAAGTTAATTGAAAGCTTGGGAAGATTGGTTAAACTGTAAGCTAAATACTCGCCCCTAGGCCAGAACATGATAAAATTCGGGCATGATGGGTTTCAGATATCTTGTTGTAAAACATGTTGGAAAAGGTATGATGGTGTACACATTATGAGATGGAATCTTGAATTCGAACAATTTGTTGCTTGATGAGTTATTTAAACAAAGGAAAACATGTGCAAGCTGGGGGCGTAGGAGATCACATGCCACTTTGAGGTGTTGTTAGAACGGGAAGGTGTCATTGTTAATTTGTGTTAAAACTTCAAGAAGGAAGGGACGCTAATCAACCCTAAACCTAGTTGCTATGATTGAACCTATAAGGACCCAATTCCTTAATAGATTGCTAGGGCAATGGCAGCGGTTGGTATAAGCCTAATGCCATTGAAAATTATTGAGAAATAGGCTTGTTTACAAACTAAAGGTCCTTTTGGGTTGTCAAAGGATTTTGACCCAAAAGGCTCCCAAACACTTCAAGGAAGAGGAGTGAAAAAAAGAAAAGGATTTTATAAAGGTGGAAAATGAATGTGTACATTATAAGAGATATGATGGCCATTGCATGAAACAATGAATTATAATTCCAAAGGCTATTTGAACATCAACCATTATAGGGAGAAGGTCCACGTCAAGCATTTTTTAACAAGGAATTTTTTATGAACGATGATGTGAATGATGAGGTGCCCAATGGAATTCCCAACATTTTAATTCCTTCTGATAGGGTGGTAAACTAGGATGGGATGTTGAAGTTAGGTGGTAGGCCAAAGGGTGACCATGCTACACATTTATGGGCTTGGATAAAAAGATTTATTGTATGGAGTTTGGTCTAGAAATGTTCATATGCAAATGATACAATAGAAAGGGGATTTATGATGTGAATGTTATCTACAATGGATGGAAGTAAACAAGAAAAGAAATGATTGGCTATAGAATATAAAACCTTAATGTGGGCTAATGCAAATAGTGCCCCTCCCAAAGGATCACCTTGACGGGCTCCCATGGTAAAGGGGATGACAATGACATCGCCTTCATGATTATGGTGATTATAAAACTTGGGAGACTCAAATGCATAAAATGCATAAAATGCACGAACCTAAGAAATGAGTTGTCTGATGTCCCCACCTGCTGCACAAAGGTTTTGAAATATGACCTTTTTTGACACCGAATTGAAAATGTTTGCCACATCTAGCTAGAGAACAACCCAATTAGGGTAAAGGTCTAAGGTGCACGTGATGTTGTGGATTATTATTTCACAACCACCTTTAGTTGCGACTTCGAATTAGTGTGGGGTGAAATGTGTTGCAAAAACATCACAAAATTGAAAACATAAGGCATGACCTGTGAATCGATACATAGCTTCCCCCATTGTAATGGGACGAACTTTGCTTGAAGGTTTGGTTATAGCTAAAAGGCAAGCCACACTAAGGACATGTGTAATTCGATGTGGAATGCGACCTTTAATAATATAAGAACAAAGTTGAAATAACTAAGGGAAGCCACTTATTGAATCTTTTGAGTGAAAATAATCTTGGAGGTGTTAAAAAACCATCTCAAAAAAACCACTTGCTAATAGATGGGGCATGCATTGATGGAATAATGGGAAAAAAAGTTTTGATGAATTCATAAATTTTTAAAAATGTATTGTGGAAGGTGCATTATCAACAATATGATTTTGCCTCAACAAAGGAGGCACCTTATGTAAAAAGATTTTCATTTTCATGAACCTTAATTAGGCATAAAAAAAATGAAGAACTTTTAGTGTTGGGCCCCTCTTCCCCTTCTCAAATGAGTGACAACTGGTTACAATTCTAGGAGTTTATTAATGCTAGGCAAGCACCTTGGAATAAATTGTTTTGGGAATTTGGGTCAAGTGTTAGGCTCCCACCTCACAATAGGCCTTCATTCCTAGAATGGCATGTTTTCAGTCCTTACCAATGTTTAACAATTTTTTACTTTTATGAAAAACTTCTAATTTCAATTTTAAGAAATAAATTAGAATTATCTCAATTCTAGTTTCACATGTAAATAGAACCAAGAATCATCTGAATCCTCGAAAAGAAAAAAAGAAAAAATAAAATAAAATTTTGGTTCAGAAAAATAGACACAATCCAATTTGACTTTTACTGACCTAGACCAAAACTAGTTGTTAACGACAAGTTAACCCCCCATTCTAAGGCTAGAATGATTCAACACCCACCAATGCACCAATTTGATGAAACTTGTTGTGGGTTTCATTGGTTGGATGAAGCTTTATTTTTAAAAAGAAATTCCAACTTCTTCTTTGTCTTTTTTTTTTTTCTAGAACTCATAAACCTTCTTTTTTTTCTTTTTCTTTTGGTTGTTTTTGTTCTCTTTATCATTGCTCCTCTTCATTTTTTTCTTCTTATTCTTTTTTCTTCTTTTTCTTCTTATCCTCTTCATCTTTTATTTCTTCTCTTTCTCCTTGCTCCTCTTCCGATCTTTTGTCTTGCTCTTTTTTCTTTTCTTTCTCCTTACTTCTTTTCCTCTATTTTTTGTTGTTGTTGTTTTTTCTTTTATTTTTCCTTGCCCCACCCTTTTTTTTCTTTTTGATCCTCTTCCTCTCTTTTTTCTTGTTATTTTTTCTTATATTTTGGGAGCTTTGGTTTCAAGCAAGATCAAAATGCAATGTGCAGACATGTTTGGAAAAACAAGACTTACTACAAAAACGCAACAAAATTTGGGAGCTTTTCAAATGAGATTTTTATTTATTTTATTAATTTATTAATTTATTTATTTTTGCGTTTCTGTTTGGTTTTTTTTTCTATTTTTTCTATTTTTTCCATGTATTTTTCCCCTTTTTTGCAGTTTTTTCTTTTTATTATGTCTTTTATTTTGGTTTTTTTTCCCCCCTATTTTTTTTTTCAATTTCTTTCAATTTGTGTGTTTTTTTAAAACATATTTTTCTTTTGTTTTAAGTTTGTGTTTTTTTCTTTTTCACCAATAAAAAAACCTTGAAACATTTTATTTAGTAATGCATGTTTGTATTTGTGAATTAAATTGTGTGGAATTACCAAGGATGAATTTGTGATCAACATAATTCATCTTCACATCTAGTAAGAACAATTGTACACATATCACCATGTTACAAAGGTGATCGAAGGATTTGTAACTTACTACCAAGTTCATGACATTATAAATGAAGAAGCTAATGATAGAAAGGGATCTTCTATGAAGATGAACTAGCATGTCATTTACTTTTTTTTCGTATTAACATGGACTTGTTGATCTATAATTTTTTAGACACATTTCTTATGGTTTGGTGCATTTGATGTAGTTTATCTATACATAGAAACTAAAAAGTTAATTTATGCCATTTGGTATTATGGCAACCAATTTGGCATGTGAATGTTTTTCAAAAGATTTTAATGAAATTTTGAATTTCAAGTTTACTTCAAAATTTGTATTGATTCACGTAAATATTTCCTCTTTACAAATTCAAATTTTGTTGTGTTGGTTGAGTAAAAAATAAATGAAATATTAACAATAAAAATATCATTTGTTTGGACATGCGATACCCACATATAAGTATTTCATATTGCATTCTATTGTGTTTTCACCTAATAATACTTGCATCAACAACCCAAATTGTGTAACATTGTCACCCCACAATACTTGCATTGTGTTCCCAAAATTTTCACTAGTTTTTTTCGCCAACCATGCAAAACGCACATCCATAATTATTAAATTGCATTTTGTAGCATTGGCATCTTGTAATACCCAAATTGTGTTTTCAAATTCTTCATTAGGTTTTTTGGTCCACTATGCAATACTAGGTCCTAAAATGTCCATTGTTGTATTAACCAATTACGTAATATTTGTATACCTACATGTTTTCCCAATTCAAAATTCGTTTATATGTGAATATGCATGTGTCATGTTTGACATGTGGTTTTGGCATAATACCAATGTGCGTATTGCGTTCTGAAATCAAGGTCCACTTGAGATAGGCTTGGACCAACAAATGTTGGTTTTGGCATGACCCTTGAAGTAAGTATTGCATATTGGATAATTAATACAAGTTGCAATGCCTGCTTGGTTTTCTAATTCAAAACTGTTATAGATGTGGGTATTATATATTGGGTGACTAGTATAATTCGTTAATGGTGAATGAAGGTATTGCATTGTGATTTATGGTGGGTTCATGGAATTTATCCATCTAAAAAGGCTATTGCAAAATCGTTTCAAAAGTGTGTTGAAGTTCCATTCAACCCGAAATGCATTAATTTTTGCAATACCGTCATTGACGATAATCATCACCTTCCATAGTACCTTTAGGATTTTATTGTGTGTGAGCAATACCAAAGAGATAATGATTTAACCAAACAATAAAAAAGGTTTTGATGAAATGTATAAGTAGCGCCAAAAAAGACATTAATTTTGCCAAAATGTAAAGGCTTAACCAAAAGAAATATTGATTTTGCCAAGAAAAAGAGGTTTAACTAACAAATAAAGGGGTTTTGCCCAGATGTGGAAGTTTAACCAAAATAGAAATAGAACTTTTGGAATGATGGTATGAAGGTCAGGGTGGAGAAAAAAACAGCCCCCAAAAATAACTCATGGGTCAGAAACCCAAAAAAAGTTGACTAGTTGAGGCTGGATCAGTAGGTACTGGTTCACTCTGAGCCCTTTTCCCACAACATTTAACCCATTCTCAGTGCGTCTAGTGACAACAAAACCTCAGAAATGGTCACTTGAAGCCTACGCCTAGGATGACAAGTACTTGGAAAGCGCATGGACACATTGATTATAATCTGCACATGAAAGTTTTGTAGCCTCTAGTATTTGAGGGGTTTTTCCTCCCCCTGTCCCTTCTTTTTGTCATAATGGTCGGTAGAAGAGGAAATGATCTCCCCAACAAATCTGAATGTCTTAGATATGTTTATGAGCTTGGAGTTCAACTTGTTACACATAGTTGTCAGGTGTTGGTCCAATATTGGTTCCTTGAAAAGCTCATGTTACCATTGAATGATTGGATATCCCTAATGTCCCTGGACAAAGGTAGTGCTGTTGAGCCTGTTACACATGTGGAACAACAGATGTGCCTAGTGCATGTTTTAATCTCTTGGTTCCTTTCGCAGTTAGTCCATACTTTTTCAAAAACATGACTAATTGAGTTTTGAGCATGTATGGAAGTTTGTTTGGACATCCTCTGCAAATCACCTTAGTGGTTTTTTGGCATGTGAACAATCAAATGAAGTTCTTATAGGTATAGAGCAGAGTTTTTCCAACAAGTTTTGTATATTTTTTGACAAAATTTTTTGGGAAAGTTTTGTTTTTTTCTTGTGTAAATTTTACTAACTTTCCTGTTTTTTTGGGAAAAGTTTGCCAAGTTTTTTATATCACAAATTAGGAGGAGGAAAAAAAAAAAAAAAACTGATGCAGAGGGGGAGGGTTTTTCAGCCAGCCCTTCCACAAAAACACGAATATGCCAGCTAATAATGATTGGTACACTGTGACTGGTACGGGAGCAGGCTGACCACCACAGGCCTAGGTAATCTTGCA
>Ga0116229_10015448_pt1 | contig 10401 bp, 12 predicted proteins | sample S1TSphgellanicum_3_FD_87313 | JGI IMG/M metagenome (GOLD analysis project Ga0116229, IMG submission 87313) | Host-associated microbial communities from peat moss isolated from Minnesota, USA - S1T2_Fc - Sphagnum magellanicum MG | ecosystem: Host-associated > Plants > Peat moss > Unclassified...
CAGCACTCGAACAGGCACTCAAATGACTTTTCAGAAACCCACCTGCAACAAGATCAAGAGAAACATCCATTCTTAAAACTATATCCAATACCTCCAGGGAGCCTTGAAGGTTTACAGATTTTCCTCTACATTTTTATTGAAGGTTTATACACGAACAGCTTCAAAGACGGAAATTATGTAATCTGAGAAGATCTTAGTGGTAGAGAAAACCGGCGCCCAACAAACGTCAAGCCACATGGACCTGTTGTGCCTGGATCACCGACGATGATGAGCTTGAAGGCTGGTGGAGGACAGTGATCTACAGTTGTGAAAGCCTTCAACAAAACAAAACCAACAAGATTATGCAGCATCGCAGGAGTTAGACGAAAGATCAGTGTCAAAATGTGTATTCCAGCCAAATCCAAACATTTGTATTCCTCTGATGGAAAATGCTAGAAACTAAAGTGCACCATGCAGTAACAATAGCACCAGCAGCAACACAGGGATTAGGCCCAGAATAATTAATACCCAGACAGGGATCACCCGCGACTCCTGGAATAATACGGAAGAGGCTATTTTCACAGCCCCCGCAATTTCAAGAAAAGAAGAAGCATAAGTAGAAGCTCAAGTACCATGGTTCCTACGTTTCCTGACCTCCAGCGCTGTGGAGGCCTCCACAAGATTCTCCTGCCTGCAATAAGAAGAACAACAACAACAAGATAAAAAACAACAAGGTTTCGAATTCTCGGTTTCTGATCTGTTCAGGATTTGAGTGCGAGCTTGGAATCATAAAAACAAAATAAGAATACTCACCAGCAGCAACTGTACTCCTTGAAAGCTCTCGTCTCAACAAGCCTGTCTCCCAGCACTACTGGCAATATTGAAATTTCTCGTCTCAACAAGCCTATCTCCCAGCACTGGGGGCAATATTGAGAAATATCTCCCAGCACTCAGGGGGCAATATTGAAATTTCTAGTTTTAACAAGCCTAGTGTGCCTAAACCTCCCCACACTACTATTATAAGATGTGTGAAAGGTTTGTTTTCCTGTCCTTCAAGTTTTCTCCTAATTATGGCTAAATTTGGTGCCCAATCTGTTTCCTTTTTTCCTTCTTCTCGCTTTGGGATTGGCCAAATCTTATATACATAAAAGAAAAAATTGTTTTTTATTTTTTTTGGACAACAACAACAACAACAACAACGCCAATGTGGATGTTATACTTGTAAATTTGCTGTATTCTCAGTTTCATATTCAATTTTGAAATTTTCAACCAGAGACTATTTTCAACAAAATATATCATAACCACTGTGGATGTTACTCTTGTAAATTTGTTGTATTCTCAGTTTCATATTCAATTTTGGATTTTCGGTACATGGCCGTTGACGGTGGGTCTTTGATCCTTTGTTTCCTGTGAAGGTTTGCAATCTTGAACAGGATTTTGAAATGCTTTTTAAAATAGAAATTGTGATTTTGCACATGAAGAGGGAGCCCCAAAAAAAAAAAAAAACAAACTTTCAATATGGTAGTTCCCTGAAAGATAAAGTTCCCTTTCAATTTTAAGCTCCCACCATATGAGGGCAAGGGTTTGGGATCAGATGCTCAAGAAATGACCCTGTGCACAAGATGGAGCAATTTCAGTGTGTTGGGCTTCCATGGGAACAGTTCCAACATTTAATGCACAAGGTTCCAGACGAATTATTGCAGCTGTACTGGTAGCAGCAGCGAAGATATATATGTAGCAGCAGTTGAGGCGCTCAGGAAAAGAGAAAAACAGGGTGAAACTCAGAAAATCACACCCCACTCCCGCCCCCCCCTTTGAATGCTAATGTACTTTGTTTTAGGTCTTTTTTAATCTCATCCTCTTTATGACCAAACTCAGGGTTACTGGTGCTGTATTTTCCTGACTTTACGGATAACTCTAAATTTCTCCATGTTATCCCCCCCTCCCCCCGCCTCCCACAGTTGTATGCGGCCGGTAATTTATTTTTATTTGAATAAGGGCCCACGCAAGGGAGGGAGGGCCGAGTGTGGGCACGATTTTGGTAAAGCCTATGGCCGAGGGATTTTACCCAGCCTGCGTAAAAACGTGTAGGACTTCCAATTTCAATTTTTTTTCTGTGGCACCTGAAGGGTATCCACCAGGTATCACAAAAAATGATTTACAAACAAAGGTTTGGTGTTTTGTATAGAAGAATGGTCTGCATGTAGAGCCTTCTCCTATGCAAAGAAATGGCAAGATTTTCTTTGTAAGGTCTCATGTGAGGTTATGCCTGAGAAGCAACTGAAAAATACAAAAGGGGAAATGACGGCGGTTCTTTGCAAAAGATTAAAAGGCCCACAAGAGATGGCATTTCGTTTTGAGAATGTACTCTCCGCCTTCAGGAGGCAAAAAAAGGTTACAGTGAGGAACTTGCAATTCAACTACACTAAAGAATAATCTTATGACTTCCCTTAAGAAGTCCTTTGGGATCATCATCACTATCCATTCCCATTAACCAATGGAGAAGACTAATGCTCTTTTTTTGGGCCTTGCCTACCAAGGCAATTAGGATATTGTGTTTAGATTCATTATAGAGTATAGTAGCTTAAGGGATTTTGGCCCCTAGGTAATTATAATAAATAGGTCTATTTTTGTTATATGAGGATTTTTGAAAGATGATATTTTGGCTTGTGTTGAAACTTGAGATTAGTTATAGAGTTATAATATCTTGAAGGATTTTGGTCTCTTTTAAAGGATTATATTTTTGCGCTTTGAAATATTTGAGTTTCCGTAATTTTTCTTTTGCCTTAAGATGATTACTTTTTAATGTAAATGGCAAGGCCACAGTGTGAAGCATATCCCTTGAATTTCCTGTTTACACTGACTCACTGCCAAAGGTATATTTTACTCCTGTTCACACTAACCAAACACACCTATCCAATATTCCTATTTACAATAACATAGTTTGAACCCCGTGCCTAATGCACAGGTGTGTGTGTATTTGACGATACATATTACAAAATTACAATTACAAACTACATTTTTGGTTAAACTAGTTGAATTATGTATAGAAATATGGCGTTTTTTCTTAAAACCTAATAGTATAATGGCTATTGAAAATTTCATTTAAATTTTTCTTAAAAAAGCTGCGTTGGAAATGAGATGTTTTTGGAAAAAATAAAATGAAATTAAAATGAGATTTTTATGGCTATGAAAATTTTCATTTAAATGTCACTAAACAAAGATTTTGTTGAAATTGAGATTCTTGGCGAAATTAAAATGATATTTTTATGGCTATTGAAAATCTCATTTCAAATTTCGCCCAAAAAATTTTACGTCAGAAATCACACCACTCCTGTTGCAGTGCACACTCTCAGAGCCTACACAGTGCGAAGAAAAGAGCGCGCGTTTTTCTGTTTTTTTTTTCCTAGTTTTTTCCCTTTTAAAAATATATATTTGTTCTGTTTGGATGGATGACGAACAAATGACGGGATGGATGACGGACGGATGGATGGAAAGCTTTATTTCATCCCAACGTCCTTTACTGTATCACCCTGTGGCCTTGCCATTTACATTAAAAAAGCGTCTTAAGGCAAAAGAAGAATTACAGAAACTCAAATATTTCACCATGCAAAAATATAATCTTCAAAAAATACTCCAAGAAAAACCAAAATCCTTCAAGATATTTTAACTCTATAACTAATCTCAACTTTCAACACAAGCCAAAATATCATCTTTACAAAATCCTCATATCAAAATAAACCTATTACCTAGGGGCCAAAATCCCTTAAGCTACTATACTCTATAATGAATCTAAGCACAATATCCTTGCCTTGGTAGGCATGGCCAATAAAAGGTATGGGTAGACTTGCTATAAGGCCTAGGAAGAACTAACACTATACAATATAGAGTGATTGTTGTTAATTAGTTGAAAAGGGGATTTTATTCAAGATTTTTTTTTTTTTTTTTGGGGTGATGAACCCGGTCGACCGATCCATCACCTCAAAAGAACACACACTCTTAGCAAACTTCCAAAATTGAACATGTCCACATGGTTCACATATGTAAATTTACAAAATTTTCGAGGTTGAACCCCGTGCCTAATGCATAGGTGTGTGTGCATTTAACAGTACATATTACAAAATTACAATTACAAACTACATTTCCAAAACCTCTTTATATATGACATTTCGCATGTATCTATCGAGACCTTGGCCGTTGAAAATCTTGATGTTTACACTACTTGCGACCCATGAAATAGCAACATACAACTGACCATGGGAATAGACTAGAGATGGCAAATATACCTCAACATTGTTCAATGTCTGACCTTGACTCTTGTTGATTGTGATCGCAAATGCTACTCGAATAGGAAATTGACGACGACGCAAAGCAAATGGCCAATTAATCCTAGAGGGGGACATGATGATGCGGGGTATGAACACACATTTGCCGCCATTATTCCCTATGATGATCTTTGCTTCAATGACACATTGACCCAATCTCTTGATAATCATCCTTGTACCATTGCACATTGCACAATCTTATTAATTGATTGAGATTGCACAACAAAAGGATTGGCACGCCCACTTTGAATTCCAGCTTATGATTTGCAATACGGCTGAATTGCAAAGTGTTTAGAAATTCCACCGAATATAATGAATCCATTGAAACTCCTACAGTAGCACTTGCACCTTCTTCTATTGGAATCAAAGAATTTGCGCTTAAGTACGTGTGCAATTCTTCAAATAGTGATTCTAGAATTGCATTGTTGACTTCATCAACATCAATATTTTTGGGGGCTAGAATGCTGCGTTACATAAGATACATGGCATCTCTAAAGTGGCATTGGTGAGCCAGATAGATGGTTCGGATTAATCCTCTTAAGCTGCAATCTTCTGCTGGTAGCCTCATATGGGATGGAATTTTGATCCAATCTAGATTGACACCTTCTTCTTCTACAATGGCAGGAAGATTACCGTCTCCAACATTCAACACCCATTTGGCAAACTCTCACTGCTCTTCAAAATTAGCTACCATGACTCGCATGTTGATATGAAAACGAAGAATTGTAACATGTTGCCAAAGGTGCGACCGAAGCAACAAAGCACTGACAATGTCTTCTTGTCCTCCCTTGGGAACAACAGGCAAGATCTGTCGAAAATCCCCACCAAAGACCACGGTTTTCCCACAAAAGATTTTTTCGGTTGCCTGTGCGTCATCTAATTACATCAAATCACGTAAGGTCCGATCAACAGCTTCAAAAGCTTGGCGATGCATCATCGGTGCCACATCCCAAATGATCAGATCAGCTTTACGCACCAACTCGGCCATTTTCATATGTTGTGTGATGTTAGAAGTTGACTTATTGTGCAGATCAATCGAAATCTTGAATCTTGAATGGGCAGTTCTGTCGCCCAAAAGTAACAAAGATGCAATTTTTGATGAGGCAACTGCAAGCACGATTTTGCCTTGCCCTCGTAGACAGGACAGAAGTGTTGTCCAAACAAATGTTTTGCCGGTTCCACCATTGCCATACACAAAGAATAGTTTGCCCTCTTTGTTTGTCACAGCATTCAAAATAGTTTCGTATGCGCTACGTTGATCATCATTGAGCCTATCTTCTACATTGTCTACATCTGTGGTCAATGAATGTTAATCATAAGCCAGCTCTTCTTGGACCAATTGGTTTCCTCCATGAACAGAAGGGATGTAATTAGAGTTGGAAAGTGTTGGAAAATCTTCCAAGTGATGTCCGTTGCGCATGAAAACTTGATCAATCTCATACAATGCACGATCCTTTAACACATCCTCAGAGAGGGTAACAGTTGGATCATCATGTTCGCAGCGTGTCATTGCTTCAATGTCATCATTCAAAGACTCCCAATGTGCATCCCATAGCTGTCTGGGATTCGTCACCTCACAAAACATCAACATGGAGGCAAACATGTCACATAGTTGTCGTCCTTAGGCCCAAACACCGGCTTCTTCCAAGGCTTGATGCCATTCATTGTCATTTGCAAGCAAACCCATTGCAATGCATGCATCTTTGAATGTGTTGTGCTCTGTGCCATCCATTGTCCACAAATGCTCGTAGGATGTGGCACCTTTGACGCAGTTCAGCAGCATTTACAAATAATAATGTTCACTTGATGTCGGGTGTGCATAATACATGCGACCAATGGCAAAGCCTCTCTTGCGCATTATCCATCGCTTCAACTTCCGATTCCACACCCGTTGTTGAAGGAATTGATTGAACGTACGGCTTCGTGCAGCTTCCGATTCTTGGTTTATTTTGAACCATTCTATGAGCATCGTTCTGGAAATGACTGACCGTGTTGCCACTTCCTACACATCATCGTTGTCGTCGAACAACACCATTTGTTGATTGGGCAAATGGTATTGCAAACGTTCAACGGTAAGAAACAACTCATGCATATCAAATTTGAAGATGCGTCACGCTACTTCCGATGTAGATACATAGCGATAGTCGAGATATTTTTTAATTTCATCGGCTTCGACCACATTCCCTTCAATGGCATTGTCGCTCTAGCGCGAGATCTCAATAGTTGCACGATCATATCCTTTATATACGTACTTGAATAGATATTTGACTACACGAATGGATGACGGGATAGATGACGGACAGATTAAGGGGAAACTTCATTTCATCCCGATGTCCTTTACTATATGTAATATGCAGTTCACTAATCCTTCTTCACTAAACCAGTGGATTCACTCAAAATCCACTGGTTCCCGTTCAGTATAATCACTGAATTCACTCAAAATCAAAATCCAATGAAATCATTTGTTGTATAGGAACATTAGTCCCTGTTCACTAATTTATCATATAAGAACACTAATCCCTGTTCATTAAACCATCGTATAGGAACATTAGTCCATGTTCACTAAACTAGTGGATTCACTTAAAATCCACCAGTCCCTATTCACCATAACCAATGAATTCACTCAAAATTCAGGGAAATCATTTGGCATATCGAAACACCTTTTGTTGTAGTGTGATCAGAATTCAACAATCATGACATTTAATGATTTATTATATTTATTCTTATATCTCAAAATTTTCAGAATCAAAAATTCAATTGCCAAATCAAAAATTTAAAATTATATTAATTATCCAACACATTAGTGCCGAAGCTGCCCAAGTATTACATTATTACAATTTGAGCCTGAACAAGAAGAATAAATCTTTGAGTTCTTTGTTCTTTCCTCCTTTCCAAACAGGCTCTTTGGCATAAGTACGGCAGTCCTAATTAAGCAGAGCTGGTCCTTCTCGGCCACAGTGAACCAACACCCACCATCACTGGATGCCTGTTATTACCCAGTTGTTAATATTTGATGTGTCCACTAATTCTGTAAGAAATAAGTCTCATACATAGGTAAATAGGTAAGAAAATAGGGAACTATTAAAGTAAGTAGATAAGGGCTGTTTTTACTACCACCTACCACATGAGCTAATGACCATGCTTAGCTATGGAACTGGAACATAACAGAAAACTGTTTCATGATCACTCACCATCCATCCAAACTGGTGTGCTGGTAGGTGTTCATTGTGATCGCAAGTCTGAATTGGATTTGAGGTGGAATTCCATGAGCAAGGAGGACTGCAGAGCATAGCTTGCTTTTTGTGGGTCAAAATTCAAAAATAAATTAAAAAATTGTGCATTTTTTGGCCTTTGCTAAGAATAAGAAAAGACATAAAAAATTTAAGAAAAAATAATCCTCAAGAATTGTGCATTCAATGACTCTCCCTACCATTTTCTTTTTCTGTCCCCCCAGTTTTCAGCAATGTTCCATTATTTATTATGTAAATGTTCCATCATTTTTATTTAAATGATGTGGCCCTGTTTAAGGGTTAAGATTAGAAGTGTTGGGAGATGGTGGGTGTGGAGCATAGTCTTGCATTATCGACTTTGTAACATCATAAAGTCAACACTACTAGCGCTGCTACTACTACTACGGCATCATAAAATGAACAACAATTTCTCTCTAGAAGACGTAATCAAGAAGTGATTTGATAGGACATTGGCGCTTGCTTTTGGTACCTCCCCTTAACATGCCACCCCAAACCATTTTTTGTAACTCCTTTTACAGTATTCTGAGGGTGTTTTCCTTAGGGTTAAACCCTACACCTTCAGTCACTCTGGGTTATTCACCTTGATTGCAGCCTCAGGTGCCTTCCCTCAAACTATGTGAGGTGCCCTCCCATCAGTTTCATTGGGTCAAAGCTTGGAAACTTGGGGGTGGCTACAGTTTTAACTTTCACCTCAAGGTTTACGGCATGGAGTGAGGATGTTGTTCCAACAAATTTCTTTTCTCATTTTAAAGCAATAGGTCTCTGATTTTATTTATTTATAATATTATAAAGCAATACGTTGGTTTGTTTATTCAATAGAAGAAACTCTAGTTAGAAGAAGCCACTAACAAGATGCTTTTGGACAATGATACCAATTTGTTTTCTACACAATTTTTTTCAAAAATAGTGGCTGACTGGAATTTTCATGTCCAGGTTTTCTTATCCATAGTGACACTCACTATTTTCTGGCGGGTTTGGGGTAACCTGGTCGATCTTCCCTTCCATGACCCACCACCGACTGACTGACCACCACCGACCGACTGACCGACCCACCTACCCACCAAACTGGAGTACCTAGTGTCCACTATTTGTTATTTTGAATGGGTTGCTAGTGATGGCCCATTCTTATGTTGCCACATGTTTAGAATAATTAGAAATCAAAAATTAAGTTTCAATTCATTGAGGCTGGTAAAAGCATAGTTAAGGCTAGTAGTTGCAGAACAAAGCCTAACACCTCCTGTTCATTGGCCACGTAGTCTGATTGATCCAAGTGAGTTGTTATAAGTAGTTTCTCACCTCATTGCAATCCCAGTTTTGGTTTTATGGCGTGGGGCTGGAAAAAAAAGAAGTAAATAACTTAACTTGGATGTGAGAAATATTTTTGCATGGTCCAATACTGAGCAACTCCACACGTGCACTGTACAACAAATTTTGCATGGAAAGGCGCAACAAAACCTAACATCTGATGTTGACAGGCTGGATGGTTTGATTGGCCCAGGTGTGCTTAAATACTGAGCACGGCTTATGGAATACTTTTTGCTCATTTCATGGTGTCAAATTTATTTGTGTAAGTTTTAAAAATTTCATTACAACTTTCATTATATGGTTTTTCAAGGTTACATGTGCAAGCTTTAAGTTTTTTTATAGTTACAGGTATCACTTTTCTGTATCATAGGTGACATTTTTCATGTTATTTTTCATAATGACATGTAACCACAAAATTTGTAACTCATGAGTTAGAGGAGGAAATAGTACCATTTGTACAAGCATAATCTTATGTTTCTTGAATCCATGGCGTCGAATTTGTTGGTGTAAGTTTTCAAATTTTTATGGTAGCAATTTTCATGGTTACAATTTTCATAATACGCTTTTTTGAGGTCACATGTGTAAGTTTTCAATTTTTAACTGTTATAGGTATCACTTTTGTTATTTAAGGTGTTGCTTTTCATGATTATAGATTCTATTTCTCATAGGGACATGTTGCCATAAGAATTTTAACTCATGAGTCAAAGGAAGGAATAGTACCATTTGCACAAGCATAATCTTATGGTTCTTCAATTCATGGTGTCAAATTGTTAATGTAAGTTTTTGGAATTTCTTAGTAGGAGTTTTCTTGGGTATGGTTGTTTGAGGTCACATAAATAAGTTTTCAATTTTCAATGGTTACAAGACTTATTTTGCATCATAGCATGTGTAATGTTTTTAGGTGACATGTTAGCATGAAATTTGCAACCCGCACAGAAAATGATAACTAATACCATTTGCACAAGCATATTATTATGATTATTCAATTCATCGTGTTAAATTTATTGATATAAGTTTTCAAACTTTCATGGAAAGAGTTTTTGTGTACACAATGTTCCCATGCATATGATCTAACCATATGTGTTTAGGATCTACTGTTTTTGTTTTTACAGTGTTTAAGAACTTGAACATTGCATATATGCAATAAGATTGTTCTCGAAATGATCAAACTTTGTGAACTATAAATGATATGGAACTCCGTGCATTCTTTCTTTAATAATCTCCTCGAGAGTAACTAACTCCTTCAGAGAAATGAGAATTTTGATGGAAGTGGAGTTTTGCATATCTACAATGGCTATAGCTCACTTCCTTGAATGCTTTCCATGTAATGCAAGTGTGTCAAAAAATCTAAATATAAAGGGAAAGACGCTCATTGTATGCCAAAAATCTAAAGAGAGTGAGTGTACTGTTAAAACTTAATGTATAGGGAACAATGCTTGTGTTAGGGTATTATGCACTCACAGCAATATGCTTCTGTCAGTGCAATATGCCCTCAAAACTTGATGGGGACTCAATTGGAACACAGTGGGAATAGCCTCTCC
>Ga0116229_10015449_pt1 | contig 10400 bp, 7 predicted proteins | sample S1TSphgellanicum_3_FD_87313 | JGI IMG/M metagenome (GOLD analysis project Ga0116229, IMG submission 87313) | Host-associated microbial communities from peat moss isolated from Minnesota, USA - S1T2_Fc - Sphagnum magellanicum MG | ecosystem: Host-associated > Plants > Peat moss > Unclassified...
TAATATTAGTTGATATATTTGATAAAATTGAATTTGTTTTATTTCCATAATAAAATTCTACATGTAAAATATTTTTCTTTAATTCAGATTTAATACCTATTTGTAATAAATCATTTTCAAATATAATATCACTATTTTTAAATAAAAATTTCTTTGTTGTCGATGAAGATGAAGACAATATCGATTGATCATAATAACCATTTGATTCATTTGTATCAAGTGAAACAAGAAGTCCATTTTGTTGATCTTGTTGTTGATTAAGATTAACAGCAAGTTTTGGAACATCTTCTGTATGTGTTATCGGTGTTGTTGTTGATGGTTCAGTATTTCCTTCAGCTTCCATTAATGGTTTTTTTTGTTTAAGACGAACAAGTAATGGTGATTGTTTTTCCGGATAAGGTGGCATGATTTCTAAAACAGTCGCTAATACTGTTGCACTACATATTTCACTTAATCGAAGATATTCAATAGCACGTTGTTGAATTTCAACATCAGAACTACGATAATTTGAATCATGACGAAGAACCTTTAAAAAGAAAACTAGATTTTATTCAATTAGTTCATTATTTTTTACTTCTTGAACATGTTGTTTTATTTCCGGAAATAAATTAATAAATTTCATATAAGTTGATAAAAGTAATGAACGTGTTGTTGGTGAACATAGATGATATTTTGAATGAAGTAAATCAAATTGAATCATTGGTCTAAAAAAAATAATTAAAATTGAAATTTTTTATTTGAAGTTATTTTTTTTCATCTTACATTGATCGTGGATCAAGTGCAATTAAATTTCCATATTCTCCAAGAATATATCCCGCAACTTTAATCATATTTTCATGACAAGCTGGAGCTTGTAAAGCTTCAAATGCTATTTTAGCTGCATAACTTTGAACATCATTTCGATTAACAACAACTTGAATAACACGATACCAAACTTCTTCAGAAACAAAATCACCAGCTATACGAATTAATTTAAGCATTACATCTAAATACCATTTATAATCAACAGCATATTTTTCACTTAAAATCGCAATTTTAAGAACCTAGAGAAAAAAAAACAAGACAATCGAAAAAAATTTATTTGAAAAATTCATTAAAAACCATTTCTTCTCGAATTGTATAATCAGCTGTTTCAAGATATGTTAACATTTCTTGTACAATATCCTCGGCATTTGATCGATCACACATAGCATAAAGAAGATCAACAGCACGTTGACGAACACTAACATCACGTTCACTCTAAATATAATCGAATATTTAATTATTTATTACTGAATAAATCGGTACCTTTAGGGCATTAATAACTGTTTCTTGATGTTTTTTAACTGCATCATGTGAAAATTCAGATGCAGCTAATAAACACATACTTTCTAAAGCAAGATATCGAAGATTTGTTTCACGATTTTGTAAAAATTGTCCAAGTTGATTACATGCACGTACTAATAAACTTGATTCACAATCCATATGAATAATTAAATTAATTGCTTCGAATAGAACAGCATTACGTGCATTTGAATGTTGAACTTTTTTTGATTTTAATGGTTCTTGAGCTTTATTAAGTATTGTATCAAGACATTCATTTAAACGACTTCGAACAGATGGATCATCTGGTGGAGGATAATTTTGTAATAATCGTAATAATTTAACACAAAGCCATGGTGCTGGAACAAAATAATAAGTATAATCTTGAAAATCCGTATATGATGAAGTAACAATTCTGCTTAAACGTGAAACAGCTAAATTAACACAACCTTTATATTCTTCTGGATTACGTTTAACAAGTGCATCAATTAAACTAACAGCTGATGTTGCTACACCTAAATGTTGATCATTAAGAAGATGAATAATTCGTGCAGTCCATTCTGTATTGATTTGTAATGATTCTGGACTTGTTCGATGAAGTCTTAATAAACAAAGAGCAGCCGATTGTTTAACAGGATCAATTGTATCTCTATAAAAAGAAAAAAAGAAACTAAGAAATTTAAATTTTGAATTTTTAACAAACCCTGAAATAAGTAATCGAGGTATTTCATTAGTAAATGCAGTTGCCATTTCTTTATCTCCAATATTTGCTACACATTGTAATGCTAAATTAATAAATATTGGATTACGACTTTGTATATCATTACGAATATTTTGTATAATTAATTGTTTCATTTCCATACTTGAATTCATAATAACAGAAATAAATAAATATCCCTAGAGAACAAAAAAAAACAAAAATAATCAATGACTAAAATGAAATTATTAGTTTTGAATACAAACAATTTGTTTTTCTGTATATTTATTTGAACTTAATAAATTAACGGCTTCCATATATCCAAAATCAATATCATGACCAAGTAAAAATATAAATAATAATTTGCATACATATTTTTTCTTTTGATATCCATCAAGAGTTTTATCAGCTAAATAAATAAAAAAACAAAAACGATGAAAATTTCTTTTGATTATTAGAAAATCTAACTTCGAAATCTTTGTCGAATGTTTGTTAATTCTTTATTAATACGTCGTAATTCGGCTTCACGACTTTTACCTAATGAAATTACATTAATTTAATAGGATTAAAAAGAAATTCATTTAAATAATTCTTACAATTTCGAATATCTGATATAAAAACAGCTAAACCACGCATCGCATCTCCACGTATATTTGGCATTTTATCGACACTAAAATAAACAATAACTAATCTAACCTAACTCAACTGATTAATATTTGCTTTTATTTGATTGGTTGTGATATTAGCGACATCAGTTATTTTTCAATGGTTAAACAATTCTTTACCAATTTTCCTTTTCCTTCTCTTCTCTTCTTTTTCATTCATCACTTTGTTAGAAGAAAAACATCCATTGATTTTTTTTCATTATTTCAATTTCCGGATAAAATCTAAGAAGTAAAAATGTCGACTAGTCTTGCATCAAAACCAAAACAAGAAATGACACCGGAAGAACTTAAACAACGAGAAGAAGAAGAATTTCGTACAGGACCATTATCATTATTAACCGATGCCGTTAAAAATAATACACAAGTATTAATTGCCTGTCGAAATAATAGAAAATTATTGGCACGTGTTAAAGCATTTGATCGACATTGTAATATGGTTTTAGAAGATATTACTGAATTATGGCAAGAAACACCAAAATCGAGTAAAGCAAAAGCGGCTGCGGCGGCTGCTGCTGGTGGCGATGCCAAATTCAGTGTATCAAAACCAGTTAATAAGGATCGTTATATATCAAAAATGTTTTTACGTGGTGATAGTGTTATACTTATTCTTAAAAATCCCAAAGCAAAATCGGCTGATTCAAACAAATAGATCAATACAATTGATGAATTCAAAAAGAGCAAAAAACCAAGCGTGTTATTATTATTTCTGTTGTTGTAACTCGTTTGTTTTTTTTTGTTGTTGTCATGTATTCAAAACATATTAAAGAAAAAGAAAAGCCGAGTGTTTTAATTTGTTATTTATTAATTAAGAATCTTACAAGCAGAAAAATAGTAGAATTTCATATGAATTACGAAAGATTAAAGAAATTTTGAGTAATTATTCGACTAAAATTTGAAATGAAAAAAAAAAATACAACTTAGTTACCAAAAAATATTTTCATTATAAATAAAAGATAATTTTTTCACAATGCTATCATTGATTTATTTTTCTTTTATTGTTTTTACTATGATAATCGAGACTATGCAGTTGAATGATTTACGACCAAAGTCATGCTTCAATTTCAATGGAACATCTCCACGTGGAAACAATATATGTGTAGTAAAAGAAGGGAACTATCCAACCGTTGCGACAGATTTGAAACCACAATGCATGCAATGTACTTTGAAATATACTGTTGATTATGATCACATAAAACCTAATTGTTTCAAGGATTTTGAATGTGCAACACTAATATTTGATAATAATTTCATGTTTGAAAAATTCTTCGGACGCCATCGTAATAAAATTCAAGATATGTTTCGAACTCGACTGTGGATATTGTTTCATCCTAATCTGGAGATAATCGTAACTAATTATAATATTACAGAGATTACGAGCATGTACATAAACACAAAAGTGGATCTGATCGCTCCTGATGTAGCTATATCTATTACGTTTAAGAAACATTCACAAGGTTTACCACCACTTACGATTAAAAATCAGACATATCGAATAGGATTCAGATCACTTAGAATTAACGTTCTATGTGATGATGGTAACAGTTCAGCGAGTTATGTGGTACGCAGAGGGACGTTGGACAATGATCGCTTCTCTATTGAAGACAGGTGTCCAGAGTTTCAATCTACAGAACCGGTGAGTTCTTATAAATATTATCATGTCGACTAATTAATCAAAACGAAAGTTTATTTCTAATAAATTAAAAACAAAACACAAACATTTCCGAACCAAACATATAATTAAAAATGTTATTAGCCATATCGCAGTTCTGTATTTGTGTTATCCTTTGTCTAGTTAGCAACTAGTATTATTACTACACCCGAAATGACAACACCAAAAACATCATCTACGGCAATAACAACATTGTTTACAACATCTAAAGCGTTCAGAATGAGAACAATATCAGTTACATCGCTAACTGGAACAAAAGCATCTGGAAAATTCGAAGAGAAAAAAACATCCAAAAAATCAATTAAAACAACAGCAAAATCTTCTAGAGTTACGACAACACTAAGAAAATTTACAACCAAAAAAACAACACCTTCTGTGACAACGATCATAACAACACAATCCTCTACAACTACAAAAACAACAACGTCGTCCACAACAAGAACAATAACAACAACATCATCCACGACAATAACAACAACCTCGTCCACAACAGCAAGAACAACAACATCATCCACAACAACATCGTCCACAACAACAAAAACAGCAACATCATCCACAACAACAAAAACAACGACATCGTCCACAACAACAACAACAACAACATCAACAACATCGTCCACAACAACAAAAACAACAACATCATCCACAACAATAACAACAACAAGAACGACAACATCATCCACAACGACAAGAACAACAACAACATCTACAACGACAACTAGTACAGAAATTGAAACTTCAACAATTACAACTGAGAAATCATTTACAGCATTCGATACATCAATCATTAATACACCACAATTATCGATATCCACATTAACTATTGCAATAACTGAGTCAACCCTGTCGATAGCTGAAACAACAACATCTCAACAAATACTATCCACAGAAATGATTGAACAAACATCACATACTACAACAAGTACATCTTCATTCATAAAAACAACTACTCAATTGATAAATACTATAGAGAAGATATCTTCGAAAACAACAATTCCATTTGATAAAACTAGAAATCTGTCATTCTCAACGTCTACATCAACTAAATCATCACACAAATCTCATCATATTCTTCGTTATATTCTCTTTAGTTTACTATTTGTGGTTATATGTATTACGATTACTGTTTTGCTTGTTTGTTCTCTGTATTGCTGTCGCCGACAACGGCATTTCGTTGATGAAGATTCAAGTACTATATTAGATCCGACCAATACAGATACGTATAGTAATACCAATAATGATACAAATCGATCAGAGAGTACATCAAATACATCTTCATTATTGTTATCAAAACAATACAACGAAACTAAACCATCGAACAGATTGAATATAAACTTAGGACCAATGTTTAATGATCGTACTTTTTGATGATTTTTTTCGAAAAACGTTTATTTTACGAAATGTGACAATCAGATGAAGAACAGGTTTTTGAGTATTATATCGAAAGATTGGTATCTCCGATAATAAACACAAAAATATGTGTTACTGTAAATCAAAAAATATTTGACTTATTCTTCATAAGCAATCATAATTGAATTAATATTCTACGGCAAGATGTATTCCATAAATTTTAAGATTTTTTAAAATCTAATTGAAATTCCAAAAGAATCTGCGGAAAATGTGACAAAAAAGATGTTTTAGAAATGCTTTTTGATTGTAGTGAACATCATTCGTCAAGGAAATATTGCTGATAAAAAGTTCTTAAGCAATTGTCTCTTATCTATTTTTAGCAAATAATGCTCTATGAACAGCTTTTTCGACTAGTTGATTGAGACAGAATCAAGAAACGTTTTATTGCTTTAACTCTTTAAATGTGAATGAGACTAAGTCGAATAATACAACAGGGAGCAAACTGATTTCTTGATTTCGCGGCTTCTGGAATTCTAGTAATTTCTTTAATTTCCCATGATTTCTATGACTGACATGAGACATCAGTTTGCTACCCCTTGGTTTTTTTATAATAAAATCTTTACACTTTGAATGAGTCTTGAAGTTTAACATCAGCATTATTAGCTGATGTAGAAATCCACACTGTATAAATACCAGGAGCAATCGTCCATTTTTGATTAACAACATTCCAGTATGAAATATGCTTCTGCGTTAATACTAATGTCACCTGTTCTGATTCACCTGCTACTAAATACACTCTTTCGAAACCTCGTAATACTTTTGATGGTTCTTCTGCTTCAGCAGGAAAACCAAGATACAATTGAGGTACTTCCGAACCACTGATTTTACCAGTATTGGTGACAGTGAATGTTATTTCATACGCAGGTTCATAGAGTCTTGAACTACCAAAATTAGCATATGGTCTCATTCGACGTTCTCGGTATTGTGATGAGGCAGAGTGTTTACCATTTCTAGCTTCTGAAATCTCAAGTTTTGCGAAAGAGAAATTAGTATATGAAAGACCATATCCAAAATAATATCGTGGTGTAGTATTATATTTATCGAAATGACGATAATCTAAGAACACACCTTCTGTATAATTTGATTCGTAAGTTGGGCTAATATCGGTACCATAATCAGAATCATTTTTAGCTAATGTAAAGACAAGTTTGCCACCTGGATTGTAATCACCAAAGAGAACATCAAGAATAGCTGGTCCATATTCTGCCCCAGGCATGCCTGACCATACTACACCCAAAACATTGGGAAGATCAATCCATGCTTCAAGATTAAGTTGTGAAACACTATTGACAATGACAATTGTATTAGCACAATGAGAAGCAACAGTTTGAACAAGTTGATCACCATTATTTAAAGCGTAAAGATCATGTCTATCATATCCTTCAGAAGAGAAAGCACTGATAAAAACAAGACATTTAGCATTACTAAAACCACGATCATGAAATGACTCGTTAATAGCAGTGTAGTCATTCTGATTGGTAACATATCGAATTTGAAGATGAAACTCTCGGCCTTTAGCCATAAGTGCACCAAGAGGATCGATGCCGTACGTCGGAACAACAAAGCCTGAACCTCCACCTTGATATAATACACCTCCTTGTGGTGCGAAAAGTCCTGTACCCAAGCCCTTATTAGATTGAGCTGCTGCGGCTCCATAAATATATAAGTAGTTATCCATCGTAATATTCAATGGTAAAATGTTGTTTGTATTCTTGAGTAGAATAATGCCTGCAGTACTGACTTGTCGATTAATCTCATAGTTATCTTCAACGACATTTCGATCTAAATCGATTGATGGATATCCTTGATCCTGTTCAAGAAGATAGTAAGGGGCTAATATTCGAACAATCATGCCATCGATTCCTGATTCTGGAATTGTTCCATTTTGAACAGCTGGCAAAAGTGCATAGCCCATCAGTCCATCATTTCCTGGCATATCTATATCTAAACCTCCCAAAGCTGAATCAACACCTGTTTTTGTTGCACCCCAGTCAGACATAATATTGCCTGCAAATTCAAGTTCTCCTTTCAACAGTCCCTTTAATGTTTTATCATTTTGACAAGCCGGTGTCCCATTGATTTGATTAAATGAACACATAACAGAACCAACACCAGCAGCAACACTCGACATAAATGGCCAAAGATAGATTTCATGCATTGTTTTGTCATCAAGATTGGTTGAATAACCTTTGGGAATACTAATATCGACTTGACTGACTTTATCTGTGATGCCATACAAACGATTAGTCTCTTGTTCATTACAGATGTAGTGTTTGGCCGTGGCAACAACACCTTGATCTTGAATACCTTGAACATAAACAAATGCATTTTCTCCGGAAAGATATGGATCAGAACCAAATCCTTCCCAGTTACGACCATGTCGAGCATTGCGATCAATGTTCATCATTGGCCCCAAAGCGAAATTAATTCCTTTTTCTCTAAATTCTTTGCCCATTGTAGCGGCACGTTTGTAAGCAAGATCTCGATCCCAAGTAGCTGCAATGTGTATACCAGCTGGAAAGGCAGTCGCATGTAGAACAGTGCCACCAACACCATTTGGTGAATCTTTAAAACAGAGACCATCGAATTTGAGACGCGGTATTGGCAAAACATTGCCGGCACATAGACCTACAATACCAGCTGTCATATTGCACTTTTCTTCTAATGTTAGCTGATAGACAAATGATTTGGCCATAGTGATAGCTTGATCCCATGTTCTACTTTGAAATTTAGGGTACTCATTCGATTCAGGACTAACTACGGTCGAGAAGGTAAATGAAAAACAAGCAGCGATAATAACCACGAAGAGAGGATTCTCAGCCATCTTGGCGACAATGTTTGATGTTTTTGTGTGACAGTGTTTATTTATATACAAAACGATATGTGGACATAGAAGACAGTTATGCTATTTCTTATCAGTTTCACCTCAGTACCAAGTACGTGTTTATAGTGGTTACTTTCAGCCATTGACAAAGTGATGTTCAAGGTATTCTTGCTGATAAAAGTATGTGGCGCTAGATATTTTAATTTTTTCCTGCATAGATCACAAAAACAACTATGAATATGCAACTTGCAGAAATGCTTTTATCTAAATTAAATTAAATAGAAGGTTAGAAAAGTTTATTGAGAAAAAAAACGACGCCTGCAAATGAATTTCTTTATTAGAATTGCTTGTTTCGTTTTTTGATGAAAGGCACAACCACGAGTTCTATTCTGTGCCAATTAATAAGTTCATTGTAGCATTAATTAAGATGAAATGAAAATGAGTTCTGACAGCAGAGTTTTGTAGACAGTTATATTGTTAGAAAATCGATCGCATTGTAATTCATTGAACCGAGTGAAATCTTATAAGGGGGGAGGGGCCGTGGCGCGTCTTGCTCGCTGCTCTTGAAATTTGCTAACGAAGTACCTCCCCGGTATTTGAAATTTATCTTTGATAATTGTAAGAATTTAGACTATATGCATATTGCACCCGCCCGCCCCACTTGGACTGTCAAGTTATGCTTCTGTCATTAGTGTCTAGTGCAGTAAACAACTCAGACTAATTACGAAGGAAAACGATAACTGTTTTGGATAATTGTTGGCAGCAATAAAAGTCGAAGGTTTACGATGACTTATGATCAGTGTATACCATAAGCGTGACAAATCGCCCTTATAAATTATAGTAATAGTACGGTCACTGTAAACCACGTTGTCGAACATTTTAAGGCGCTACATACGCTTACTGTAAATAGTTAGTTCAACGATCGTCGGTTTTCTATTGTATTTTCCGTAAACATTAGTTAAGGTCAGAGATCTGTATTCGTGCATAGGATAGAATACATCGAACTGACTTAAACCATCGGTATTGTTGTTTGGCACAATTGATCAGCACTACATTTAGCAAATGTGGTGAAGGCTTACGCAGTGAGTAGAGCTCTAAGTAGACACATGCAAGGCTATAGTCACAGCGGCATTAAATTTAAGGATAAACCCACCACTATAAGAAAAGTAGGTATGATACGAAACCTAAATAGGGTATCCAGAAATGAAGCAAATTCAGAGCTGTTTTGAGATATCGTAGAGAATTTCATGGTAATTTTTGTCGATTAACTTGACTGAAGATACGTAGGATATCTTAGGTTAGAATTCGAGTATTTCTGAAAGAGATTCGTTTCCAAGCCGATTCCAACTCGGAATGCCCTGGTTCCAAGTATAACTCGGCGAGCTCTATCGATTCCACTCGAATTTAAGGAGTGAGGTATGGAATCGATCAAGATTGTCGAGTTCTATCTGAAATCATCGTTGGTTTTGTTGAGATCAGTACAGGGGTAAATCGCGACGGGTTTTTATTAAGTTTAATCCACCTATATGTAGGAACAAAGGACTAGTTAGCGATTTTCTCAACAAAGACTCGTCGGAATCGATAGAAATCGTCGAGTTCTACGTGAAACCATCGTTGGTTTTGTTGGATTCTGCAAAAGGGCGAATCGCGACGGGTTTTACGTGAATCTGAGCATTGTTTACAATATTTTGCATTTTTCTCTGTAGGGGGGGGTCTGTTTTACAAAGCGACTACCGGAATCGATAGAGCTCGTCGAGTTCTACTTGAACCCAAGGCAAGCTGAGTTGGTATCGGCTTAGGAGCGAATCCCTTTCAGAAATACTCGAATCCCAA
>Ga0116229_10015453_pt1 | contig 10399 bp, 6 predicted proteins | sample S1TSphgellanicum_3_FD_87313 | JGI IMG/M metagenome (GOLD analysis project Ga0116229, IMG submission 87313) | Host-associated microbial communities from peat moss isolated from Minnesota, USA - S1T2_Fc - Sphagnum magellanicum MG | ecosystem: Host-associated > Plants > Peat moss > Unclassified...
ATCAACCGTTTGGCGCATGCCGACATCAGCCATTGATGCGGGCCCCGCCCGGGTCGTAAAACACGGGGGAGGTCACCTCGACTTCGAGATCTTTGCCGGGCATCGGCACGTACAGCGTCCGGCCGAGCAGCGCGCGGCCGCCGGCAACCACGGCGAGCGCAATCGAGTGGCCGAGCACGGCGCTGTAATAGGCCGAGGTCACGTGACCGATCAGCTGCATCGGCGCGGCCTGACCGGCAATGGCGGCTACCTGGGCTCCCTCCTCGAGCACGAGCTGCGGCACGCGCGTGCGCAGCCCAACGAGCTGCTTGCGCGCAGCGCTTTGCATCGAGGCTCGCTGCAAGGAGCGCTTGCCCACGAAGTCCGCCTTTCCCTTGCCGATCGCCCAGGACAGTCCCGCGTCGTCCGGTGTCACGGTCCCGTCCGTGTCCTGGCCCACGATGATGTACCCCTTTTCGGCACGCAGCACGTGCATGGCCTCGGTTCCATAGGCCGTGATGCCGTAGGCCTTGCCGGCAGCATGAATCCGCTCCCACACGGGCTGTCCATGATCGGCCGGCACGTTGACCTCGAAGCCGAGTTCGCCGGTGAAGCTCACGCGGAACAACATCAGGGGCACGCCCGCGATGTGCCCGCGCGCGACGCTCATGTGCGGCATCGCGGCCGCTCCTAAGTCGATCCCCTCGACGAGTCCGGCGAGCAGCTCGCGCGACTTCGGTCCCTGCACCGCGATCACAGCCCATTGCTCGGTCGTGGACGTGAGCCACACCCTGAGGTCGGGCCATTCGGTTTGCCGGTAATCTTCCATCAGGGCAAGCACGCGCGGGGCGCCGCCCGTCGTCGTCGTGACGTGGAAGCGGTCGGGTGCGATGCGCGCGATCACGCCGTCGTCATAGACGAAGCCGTCTTCGCGCAGCAGGATGCCGTAGCGCGCGCGTCCCACTGCAAGATTGCTCCAATTGTTGATGTAGAGCCTGTTCAAGAATTCCGCGGCGTCGGGGCCGACGACCTCGATCTTGCCGAGCGTCGAGGCATCGAACATGCCGACCGAGGCGCGCACGGCGCGGCACTCGCGCGCGACGGCGGCCTGCATGTCCTCGCCGGGCAGCGGAAAATAGCGGGCGCGCATCCACAAACCCACCGGTTCGAACTGCGCGCCCTGGGCTCGCGCCCAGGCGTCGATCGGCGTCCGGCGCAGCGGATCGAACAGATCGCCGCGCGAGGTGCCGGCAAAGCTGCCGAAGCTCGTCGGCGTGTAGGGCATGCGAAAGCTCGTCAGGCCGACCGCGGGGATGGGGACATCGAGCGCCTTCGCGACGATCGAGAGCGCGTTCAGGTTCGAGGTCTTGCCCTGGTCCGTCGCCATGCCGGTCGTCGTGTAGCGCTTCACGTGTTCGATCGACCGGAAGCCCTCGCGCGTGGCGAGCGCGAGGTCGCGAATCGTCACGTCATGCTGCCAATCGACGAAGGCCTTGAGTTTGCCCGGCGGATCGCTCTCGGGGAGTGCCCCGAGAAACCCATCGCTGCCCCCGCGGTCGGCGGCGACGGTGAAGTGCCGCGATCGCTGCGCGGCCGCCGCGGAAGACGACGCGCCGCGCGGTGCCGAAGCCGACGCGGCGCCCGCTGCCGAAGCCAACGCGGCGCCCGCTGCTGGAGCCGACGCGGCGCCGGCCGCATGACCGTCGGCCAGCGTCTCGGCGAGATCGAAGATGCCGCGGGCGGCGCCGGCCGAGCGCTCACATTCGGCCGAGGCGCCCGGCAGGAAGGCCTGGAGCGGTTCGCTCCACTCGAGCTTGCCGCGGGACTGCGAAAACAGGTGCACACTCGGTGTGTACCCGCCCGACATGAGCAGCAGATCGCAGGCCAGGCGTTCGCCGGGTTCGACGCGACCGTCGGTGGCCACGCGGCCGAGCTGAACCCACGCGACGCGCAAGTCTCCGCCGGTTGCGAGAACCGTGGCGGCGGGCAGCACGGGAATGCCGGCGCGTCGCGCAGCCTCGGGCAGGTCGCCTTGCGGTTGCGCGCGAAGATCCGCAATGGCCGCGACGTGAGTGCCGGCCGCATGCAGATCGAGCCCGGCCCGGTAGGCCGCATCGCCCGAGGTCACGAGCACCGCGCGCTGGCCCGCGCGCACGCCGTAACGGTTCAGATAGTTCTGCGCGGCACCGGCCAGCATGATGCCGGGTCGGTCGTTGCCCGGGAACACGAGCGGCCGCTCGATAGCACCCGTCGCGAGCACCACCGCAGCCGCACGCACCTGCCACAGCCGCTCGCGTGCGAGACCCGGATCGGGGCGCGCGAGGTGGTCGGTGATCCTCTCATTCAGGCCGACGAAGTTGTGCGGGAAGTACCCGAAGGCGGTGGTCCGCGCAAGCAGGGTGACGCGCGGATTGGCGCTGAGCGCCGCGACGGTGCGCAGCACCCAGTCGACCGCGGAGAGGCCCTCGATGGTCGAATGGACATCGCCGAGCAGGCTGCCGCCGAGTTCGGACTGCTCGTCACAGAGGATCACGCGCGCGCCGCGGTCCGCGGCCGCCGCCGCGGCGGCGAGTCCTGCGGGGCCGCCGCCGACCACGAGAACGTCGCAATGTGCGTAGCGCTGCGCATAGCGATCAGGGTCCGCCCGGGTGGGCGCTTCCCCGAGGCCGGCGGCCCGCCGGATCACGGGTTCATAGAGCGCTTTCCAGGCGCCCTTCGGCCACATGAAGGTCTTGTAGTAAAACCCGGCCGGGAACAGCGGTGCGAGCCAGTCGTTCAAGCGTCCAAAATCCGTCTGCAGGCTCGGCCAGCGATTCTGGCTGATCGCCGAGAGACCGTCGTAGAGCTCGACCTGCGTGAGGCGCAGATTCGGAGTCGTGCGCGCGGCGTCGCGGCTCACCGTGACGAGGCCGTTCGGCTCCTCCGAGCCCGCGCCGAGGATGCCACGCGGCCGGTGGTACTTGAATGAGCGCCCGACGAGGTGCACGCCGTTGGCGAGCAGGGCGGAGGCTAGGGTGTCGCCGTGCACTCCGTCGTACCAGCGCCCGTCGAATCGGAAGCGCAAGCGTTGCGTGCGGTCGACGCGGCCACCGGCCGCCGTGCGCCACGCGCTCATGGCAAGGTCCCGGCGGACGGGCGTCCCGCGCTCATGGCACGGTCCGGGCGGACGGGCGTCCCGCGCTCATGGCAGGGTCCCGGCGGACGGGCGTCCCGCGCTCATGGCAAGGACCCGGCCGGCGTGCGCCACGCGCTCATGGCAGGGTCCCGGCCGGCGGTCCGGCCGCCTCCGCAAAGGCCGCTGGCTGGGGTCGCGGCTCGCCGACCTTGTAGGTCGCCAGAAAGTGATCCGAGGTCGTGTCGCGCAGCGCATTGAAGAATCGGCCGCAGCCGTGTGCGTGGCGCCAGCGTTCGGCGTAGACGCCTTTCGTGTTGCTGCGCATGTATAGAAACTCCGCCCACGCCTGGTCATCGAGGGTGGCCGGCTGCGCGGGGCGCACCAGATGCGCCTGGCCGCCGTAGCTGAACTCGATCTCGGGCCGTTTGCCGCAATAGGGACAGACGATGATCAACATGGAGCCGCCTCGTTCAATGGGCCACGGCGGCCGCCGCGGCCTCGTCGATCAAATACCCGTCACGGAAGCGCTCGATCGTGAACGGGGCATTGATCGGGTGGGCTTCGTCGCGTGCGATCGTCCAGGCGAACACGTGGGCGGCGCCGGGCGTGGCCTTGAAGCCGCCCGTGCCCCAGCCGCAGTTGACGTACAGCCCCTTGACGGGCGTTTTCGCGATGATCGGCGATCGATCCGGCGTGACATCGACGATGCCGCCCCAGTTGCGCAGCATGCGCATGCGCCGGAACGCGGGGAACAGCTCGCAAATGGCGTCGAGCGTGTGCGTGTTGACATGCAGCGCGCCGCGCTGGGTGTACGAGGTGTAGGCGTCCGTGCCGGCGCCGATCACCAGTTCGCCCTTGTCCGACTGGCTGATGTAGGCATGGATCGTGTTCGACATCACGACGCAAGGGAAGACCGGCTTGACAGGTTCGGAGACGAGCGCCTGCAGCGGGAAGCTTTCGAGCGGCAGCTTGACACCCGCGAAGCCCATCACCACGCTCGTGTGACCGGCCGCCGAGACGCCGACCTTCGGCGTGCGGATGAGCCCGCGTGTGGTGTCGAGCGCCTCGACGGCGCCGGCCGCGTCGCGGCGGATGCCGGTGACCTCGCAGTTCTCGATGATGTCGACGCCGAGCGCATCGGCCGCGCGCGCGTAGCCCCAGGCGACGGCGTCGTGCCGCGCCGTACCGCCGCGCCGCTGCAGCGCCGCGCCGAGAACCGGATAGCGGATGTTCGCACCGATGTTGAGCGGCGGGCAGAACTCCTTCGCCTGCTCGGGTTCCAGCCACTCGTTGTCGATGCCGTTGCAGCGGTTCGCATGCACGTGCCGCTTGGCGACCTGGATGTCGTGCACGGTATGCGCGAGCACCATGACGCCGCGCGGTGAGAACATGACGTTGTAATTGAGCACCTGGGAGAGCGACTCCCACAGCTTCACGGAATGATCGTAGAGCGCCGCGCTCTCGTTGAACAAGTAGTTCGAGCGGATGATCGTCGTGTTGCGGCCGGTGTTGCCGCCGCCCACCCAGCCCTTCTCGAGCACGGCGATGTTGGTGATGCCGTGCTGCTTCGCGAGATAATAGGCCGCGCCGAGGCCATGGCCGCCGCCGCCGACGATGACCGCATCATAGGCGGGTTTGGGCTGGGCCTTGCGCCACTGGGGCTGCCAGCTCTGGTGGCGGCGCAACGCCCGCGTGAGCAGCGCGAGCGCCGAGAACTTCTGCGTACTCATGCCTGCTTCAAGCTTTCAAATCCTTGTTCTCGGGATCATACGGCGAATCCACGAGGATCGTCGCAGGCTTGCGCTCGCCCAGGATCTCGATGCCAATCCGGGTGCCCACGGCTGCGAATGTCGGGTCGATGTAACCGATTGCGAGACTCTTGCCGAGCGCATGGCCGTAGTATCCCGAGGTGGCGCGTCCGATCAGCCGGCCCGCGGGATCATAGAGCGGTTCGTTGCCGAGCGGGTCGGCATCAGCCACGTCGTGGACTTCGAGAGTCACGAAGCGATGCGGAACGCCTGCCGCCAGTTGTTGCTCGAGCGCCTCCTTGCCGATGAAGGGGCCCTTGCCCAGGCGCACGAAGCGATCGAGCCCTGCCTCATAGGGGGTGTAGTCGGGCGTGAGGTCCGTGCCCCACATCCGGTAGGACTTTTCCATGCGCAGGGATTCCATCGCGCGCATCCCGACCATGCCAATGTTGAACTCCGCGCCCGCTGCGAGCAGGGCGTCGAACAGGTGGTGCGCATACTCGATCGGGAAGTGCAGCTCCCAGCCCAGCGCCCCGACGAAATTGACGCGCAGCAGATAGACGTCCGTGGCGAGACCGACCTCCGCGACCTGGCCGCTGAGCCAGGGGAACGCCGCGTTGTCGAGCGCGGTGTCGGTGAGCTTCGCGAGGACGTCGCGCGCACGCGGGCCCGCGAGCACGAAACAGCCCCGGCTCATGGTGATGTTGCGGAGCGAGATGTCGCGGGTCGCGTCCCGCGGCGGCAGCAGACGCTGCAAATAGTCGCTGTCGTAACGCTCGGCGGCCCCGGCACTGACCACGTAGTAATGTTCGTCCGCGATCTTGGTGATCGTGAACTCGGAGCGGATGCCGCCGCGGCGCGTGAGGGCGTGACAGAGCGCGATGCGGCCGGTCTTGGTCGGCACCTTGTTGGCGACCAGGCCGTCGAGCCATGCTTCCGAGCCCGGGCCCGAGACCTCATGCTTCGTGAACGGCATCAGATCGATGATGCCGACCTCGCGCCGCATGCGCAGCGCCTCGGTGCCGACGTGCGCGAAATAGTTGGAGCGGCGGAAACTCCAGCGGTCCTTGGGTTCCACGCCGGGTGGGGCGAACCAGTTGGCGCGCTCCCAGCCATAGCGCTGGCCGAATACCGCACCCCGGCGTGCGAGCTTGTCGTAGACAGGGCTCGTCTTCGCAGGCCGCGCATCGGAGCGTTCCTCGTCGGGGTAGTGGATCACGAAGACGTTGCGGTAGGTTTCCTCGTTCTTCTGCACCACGTAGCGCTTGCTCGTGTAGGGGCCGTAACGGCGCGGATCGACGGCCGCCATGTCGATGCCGGGCTCGCCTTCGACGATCCACTCGGCGAGCTGCCAGCCGGAACCGCCCGCGGCCGTGATCCCGAAACTATGGCCCTCATTGAGCCACAGGTTGCGCGTGCCCCAGGCCGGCCCGATCAGCGGGCTCCCATCCGGCGTGTAGGCGATGGGGCCATTCACGATGTCCTTGATGCCGCAGGTCGCGAGCGAGGGCACGCGCGCCATGGCCGCCTCGACGTGCGGCAGCAGGCGGTCGAGGTCACCCTCGAACAGGCTCTTGCCGAACCAGTCGGGGACGCCGTCGGCGAAACGCGCCGGTGCGCCCGCCTCGTAGGGACCCAAGATCCAGCCCATGCGCTCCTCGCGCAAATAATAGGATTGATCGGACTCGCGCAGCACCGCGAGTTCGCGGCCGCCGGCCTGGCGGTAGGCCTTGAGTTCAGGCGACTCGTCATAAACGATGTACTGGTGCTCGACCGGGATCGAGGGCACGTTGATGCCGAACATCCTGCCCGTCTGCCTCGCATAATTGCCGGTCGCGCACACCACGTGCTCGGCGACGATGTCTCCCTCGCTCGTGCTGATCCGCCACTCTCCAGAGCCGGTCCGCCGGACGGCCGTGACCTCGGTGTGTTCATGGATCTCGGCCCCGCGCGTGCGGGCCCCTTTGCGCAGAGCCATGGTCAGATCGGCAGGCGCAATGTGGCCGTCGTCGGGGTGATACAGAGCGCCGACGATGGCAGGAACGCCGGCGCCCCCGCCGAGCTCGACCAGCGGCCAGAGTTCGCGCACCTGGCCAGGACCGATCACCTGGAAAGGCACGCCGATCGTGTTCGCCGTGCCGCAATACTTGTGGTACTCGTCCATGCGGTCGCGGCAGGTCGCGAGGCGCAGGTTGCCGGTCACGTGAAAGCTCACGTCCTGGCCGGTCTCCGCGGGGAGGCGCTTGTAGAGATCGACCGAGTACTTGTGCAGCTGGCCGACTGTATAGCTCATGTTGAACAGCGGCAGCAGGCCGGCCGCGTGCCAGGTGGAGCCCGCCGTCAGTTCGGAGCGCTCCAGCAACACCACGTCGGACCAGCCTTTGCGGGCCAGATGATAGAGCGTGCTGACGCCCACCACGCCGCCGCCGATCACGACGACCCGGGCATGAGTTTTCACGGTCGCAAATTCCTGAGCTTCGGTCTGCCGCAGTGTAGCGAGCGCGTCGCCAAAGAGAAGGCCATTTGCGACGGACAGCGACGGAATTGCGCCATTCTGCCGCTTGGGTGGCGCCGCCGGCCGCGAGTTGCTTACTGGAAAACGACAATACAAGATCAAAATGAGACATCGCCGCTCGTTTCGCTTGTATACTAGGCCCGCCGAATCGCCCCCAACGCTTGGAGTTCGCCCTTGGAAACCGCCGCGGTGCTGCGCACGTGCAAGTACGCGTTCCTGACACTGCCGAACTACTCGCTGATTGCCGTCTCCAATGCCCTCGAACCGCTGCGCATGGCGAACCGACTGGTCGGCCGTGACGTGTACGAATGGTCGATCGTGAGCCTCGATGGCACCGATACCGTGGCGAGCAGCGGCCTGACCCTTGCACCGACCCGAGCGCTCGAGAAGTTGGGCCCGGTCGACATCCTGTTCGTCTGCGGTGGGGTCAACGTGCGTGACGCTGTCTCGCCGGCGCTGCTCGCACAGCTGCGCCGGCTCGCCGACCGGAGGGTGCCGCTCGGCGCGCTCTGCACTGGCGGCTATGCGCTCGCCCGGGCGGGACTGCTCGACAATCACAAGGCGACGATCCACTGGGAGAATCTCTCGGCGCTGCGCGAGGAGTTTCCGCGCGTGCGCATCAGCGACCAGCTGTTCACGATCGATCGCGAGCGCTTCACCTGCTCGGGCGGCACCGCGCCGCTGGATCTCATGCTGAACCTGATCCAGTCGCGCCTCGGGCCGAAGGTCTCGCAATGGGTGTCCGAGCAGTTCATCGTCGAGCGCGTGCGCACGGACAGCGACCGGCAATACATCCCGCTGCGCGCTCAGATCGGGCTCTCGAACCGCGGCTTGATTCGTGTCGCCCAGCTCATGGAGGATCACATCGAGAAACCTCTCTCGCTCGACAAGATCGCCAAGGGGACGGGACTGTCGCGCCGCCAGATCGAACGCCTGTTCAAGCGGGACTTGCACTGCGTGCCGAAGCGCTATTATCTCGAGATGCGGCTGCGCCGCGCCCGCGACCTGCTGCTGCAGACCTCGATGCCGATCATGGACATCACGGCCGCCTGCGGATTCCAATCGCCGCCGCATTTCTCCAAGTGCTATCGGAATCAATTCGGCCATCCGCCGAGCGCCGAGCGCAAGCTGCCCGGCCGGGCGCACGGCGCGGTCACTGGCGCGACGCTGTAGCCCCTTTCCGGGCGCGCGGTGACGAAGCTGTAGCGAGACGACCGGCGCGAGGGCGTGGCGACTCGCGGGGGGCGCGGGGCGCGCAGTGTCGAGGCTGTAGCGCACCTTGCGGGGGCGCGGCCTCAAGGCCGCTACTTGAAGACGACGGTCTTGTTCTCGTCGAGAAACACGCGCCGCTCGAGCAGCAGGCGCACGGCGGTGGACAGCGCTCTGCGTTCCGAGTCGCGGCCGGCGGCGGCGAGCATGTCGGGCGTGAAGCTGTGATCCACGCGTTCGACGATCTGCTCGATGATCGGACCTTCGTCCAAATCGGCCGTCACGTAGTGCGCCGTGGCGCCGATCAGCTTGACCCCGCGGGTGTGGGCCTGATGATAGGGCTTGGCGCCCTTGAAGCCGGGCAGGAACGAGTGATGGATGTTGACGGCGCGGCCGCGCAGATGCTTGCAAATCTCGTCCGAGAAGATCTGCATGTAGCGCGCCAGCACGAGAAATTCGGTCCGGGTCGAATCGATCAGGTCGAGGAGTGTCGATTCCTGGGCCGCCTTGGTGTCGGGCGTGACCGGCATGTGGTGGTAGGGGATGCCGTGGCGCTCGGCGATCGGGCGCATGTCGGGGTGGTTCGAGACGATGCCGCTCACCTCCATGCGCAGCTCGCCGATGCGCTGCCGGTAGAGCAGATCCTCGAGACAGTGATCGAGCTTCGAGACCAGGATCATGACCCGGCTGCGCTGCTGCCCGTCGTGGATGTGCCAGTGCATCTGTTCGGCGTCGGCGACGCGCACGAAGTCTTCGCGCAGGCGCGCAAGATCCACGGTCTCGCCGGCCACGGCGCAGAACGTGACGCGCACGAAGAAGCGCTTCGTGAGAATGTCGTCGAACTGCTGCATCTCCATGATGTAGAGACGGTGCCCGGCGATGAATCCCGTCACCGCAGCGGCCGTGCCCATGCGGCTCGTGCAGGAGGCCGTCAGAATGTAAGGATGCGAGGTCTGGAATTCCATTCACGAATAGTATCGGGGACTCGAGCCCGAAGGGAAAGTCATCGAGTCCGCCAAGACTCGAGCGCGCGCGCAACCCGCGCAGTGCATTGACGCCCCCGCCTCGATGCCCCATATTCCCGTAGGAACATAGAATGAAACAGCAGCCACCAGCCCAGATGCGGGCGGCCATTGCCGAAGCGCTGCGCGCGCTGCGCATGGGGCGCGCCGCGACTGCCGAGCGGCAGCTACGCGCCATTCAGGTCGCCGCCCCCGGCGAGATCAACAGTCTGCACCTCCTCGGCGTCGCGCTGCTTCATCAAGACAAGACCGCCTCGGCCGTCCAAACACTGGAGCGAGTCGTGCTCGCGGGACCTGAGTTCTCTGATGCGCGCGTCGATCTCGCTCGGGCTTATCGTCACCTGGGCCAGCCCTCGCGCGCTCGCGAGGAAGTGCGGCGGGTGCTCGAATCCGCCCCTCACCATCACCGGGCGTGGCTCGCGTACGGCGATGTGCTCGTCGATCTCGAACAGTACCCGGATGCGCTCGTGGCCTTCGATCGCGCTCGACTGACCGACCCACAGCGGCCGCGGATCGAGGCGGCAACGGCCGCACTCCTGGCGGACGAGCGCCGCAGACCCGAGGAGCTGTTTCGCGAGATCCTCAGGGAGGACCCAAGTCACGTGGCGGCGCTGTGCGGACTTGCGGCGCTGGCATTGACTGCCGACCGTCCAATCGAAGCGGAGCGACTGCTGCGCCACGCTTTGCGGCAGTCCCAATACGTCCCGCTCGCCTACCGAGGGCTCGGGCCTGCGCTGGTGCGGCTCGGGCGCCTCAAGGAGGCGGAAGCCGCCGTCCGTCATCTCGAGAAGATCGAGCCCGACAGCCCTCA
>Ga0116229_10015455_pt1 | contig 10398 bp, 5 predicted proteins | sample S1TSphgellanicum_3_FD_87313 | JGI IMG/M metagenome (GOLD analysis project Ga0116229, IMG submission 87313) | Host-associated microbial communities from peat moss isolated from Minnesota, USA - S1T2_Fc - Sphagnum magellanicum MG | ecosystem: Host-associated > Plants > Peat moss > Unclassified...
CGCAGTTAGTGAGGTGAATCCGAGACGCGTCAATTGCTGGTTGAAAACTATTTCCAACCCCCCTCCGGTGCTCGCAAGAGCGCCTGAGAATTTCTGGAAGGTCCGCCCTAGGCTCGGACCTCATCAACAAGACTAAAAAGGATGGCATTCTTAAGAGCATAGAAAATAAGAGAACAGGAAATTTAGCTAGATTTGGCAAAAGAAATACGTGTGTTTAGAAAGAGGCTATTATCATTCTGCAATTTTTGCTACCCAATGGAACTCAGGATGTAAATCAGTCACATAAAGTTTTACTTGGATTTTTTGGGGATTAGGCAACTCAAAACTCAAAAAACACTATTATTTCGCCAATTTGGAAAAATAATTCGCCAAAAGAAAAACCTTGCCTGCAGACCTGCAATCTCGCCAGGGCACTGCAGCAAAGCAAAAAATTAGAAGGAACATTAAAAATTAATTGGGATTTCATGGTCCGCTCATGAGTTTTTGTTTGTAGCCTAGTGTAGAATATGTAAATCATAGGAATTTGTAAAAAAAGTTGTTATACATCCTTAGGGAGCCTTAGCCAAAACTGGCTGTAAACCAAATATGAAGTAAAAATCTTTAATCATCCTTCTATATTTTTTGGCTACACATGGAAAATCACTTATAGAAATCATGAATTTACTATATTTTCTGACTTCTGGCAATTGAAACCACTTTATTTTTTATTTTCAAAATTAAAAAAACACTTTTTGGCAAAATTTTGCCAATATATGAAGAGGGTTGTTTCAGACTAGTGTTTCCTTTTTCAAATTTGTGGGAGCTAGGTGGGTTGGGATCATCCACAAGAGGACTTAGCCAAATTTTGCTACACATCAGAGACCCCTCAAACCTTAAACCCAATTACCATACCTGCCTACCAAGTTAAGCTGAAATTAAATAAAAGGAAAAAGTGCCTAATTATCCATCTATCTATCAATACTCTATATGCCATATAATTATGGATTACACAAGATTTCATTCTAAATGTAACTGATTTAGTTAGACTTCAATTTTGGGATTTGCTTCAACAAGGGACACCAACTCACTGGAAAATCAATACACTTATTTCTCATCCTCCAGTAAGCTCTTCCTTTCAAGGTACTTGCTCTTCTTCTCATCCTTTTACCTAAAGGCCAAAGTCTAGAAAATCATTTGACAAGTCTTATCTGGAGTTAGGCTATAAAGTTTGTCTTTGACAACAATTTTAACTTCTGATAGCTTCTCACTAGCCTACCCATATAAGGCTGAAAGCAACATTCAAGAAATCTTGATTGACCAAGGAGCTCAAAGATCACATTCTTGTTTCCCCTTTCAAGAATGGGAAAATAAAATATAAGAATTGCAAACATCAGCTCTTTTGTATCTTTGATGAGATTTTAGAGTTCTAAGTTGGATGAAGATTGCACACTAACCATCAATCTCATCTCCTAGAGGTCACACACACAAAGGGAATTAAACCCAGAGCAATGAGGATGATGTTTTGTGCAATTGCAGTCTTATCAAGATATTGAACCTTTTCCATACTTCACCCAAAAAAGGGCTTTGTTAGCATGCATAAGTTGGTAATCATGCTTCAATCAAAGCTGGGCTCCTGATCCATCCTTTATCCATGCAGTGATAAAAGGTTTTTCACTACTGTAGTACCTTGGCATTTTGATACATATCTGTCAAGTAATTAATTAATTTTATTATTTTCATTTCAACAAATAGAAAATTCTTAAAGATTCAATATTTCCCTTCCAAAATGTATGTTATTTGAATTCTTATTTTGAAAATTAAACATTTCTGGAAATAGTATAATTAGTGTTGAAGCTGCCAAGGTACTAGTTGGTACTTGTTAATTCAGCATCCAGCTTAAATGTTCTCTCTCTTCTCTTTGATAGTTGTTCCAGTGCAGCTTTATCATGCTCACCTCCCATACACCCAGCCACAGTCTCAGCAGCTTCCATGATGCTCATCCCAATTATACACCCAGTGCAATACTTTGAAGGAGAAAAAGTATGGAATACGAACCAGATCATATTTGAGATAGACTGCATTGAGCTGCCTTCAATTCTCCTGGCATCTTCCACCTGTGGATTAGAGATGTAACTTCACGTCACATCTCACACTAAATTCATGTGTCCATCCATGCTGATTAAACCACTCAATATTTAGCTTGCACATGAATGATTTGATGGAACCCATTTTCTTCCCCTTGTCACTTAGACAAATCTGTAAATAGTCTGTCTACTTATCCTTGTAGAGGAAAGCAAGAAGCATCAAGGAATTCAAAGTTAATATGACTCTGGACTTGAAACTTTCTCTATTGTAAACTCAGGTACAAGTACTCTCAGATGTTGGTCTAGTATATAGGAGCTTGCTCCTGTTATCAACCGTGGTATAGCAAGGACCTGACAAGTCTGGTATCAGCTGAGGCAATACCAGGCTTTTTATACCAGTTCTGCATCCTAAGTATGTACCTGTGTTGTTCCATCAAAATAACCAGTCTTGGACCCAATGCGAGGACAAGACGGGTATGCAAGTTTTTAAAAAGTATCCAGTACCAGTATCCATATTGTTGACACTAGTTTCTCTTATTCTGGAAGACCTAAGAAACCCTAACCTGGCTGATATATGTGTTTCAAAAATGGAATACTCATCCAAAGCTGCTCTATTTAACCTCTTGGGTTACTCATAAACTTCAAGCAATTCTCATATGCTATTTGGAAATGAAAAAAGATGAACCCAGCCAGCTAACTCTCAAAGAGCAAAAGATTGAGTGAGGAGGCATTGAAAAAAATTCAGAAATTTTAATGGGTCATCTGGCTGGTGGGTGATTTTGTGTAGGGTAATACCCAAGGAATGGCAGAGTTCCAGAAGTAAGCACACACCCGAGGCTAAGGCAGGGGGTGCTTACTTCTCAAACTTGGCCACTCTGATGAGGTTGTTACCATGTAAAAATTGATCTGACTTTTTATTTTTTATTTTTCTTACTATACTCGGCAGGTATCTTGTGGGTATCACAGATTTTTTTTTTTGATGTGAAGCATTTCAGAAAATGGAATGCCCACACCTATGCCCCATGAGATTTTACATACTGAGATTTCTCTTAGTGTACGAGATTTTTCATACTGAGTTGCATCATTTCATACTGAGATTTATTAAAATGTCTTTACTTTGTGGATACCACTGAAAGAGGGGATAGGGGATGAAAGGGGCCCCAAAGATAGGGTGAAGACAGCGTTACTTTACGGATAACTCTATTGAGCTCAGAAATTAAGTTAGCTCTAAATGCTTGGCTAATAATCACTAGTCAACAGACTAAACCTGGTTACAAAAATATACTAGGTATCAGGCAACTTGTAAAGAGATTTCTCCCAAATAAGGACATTTCTAATTGAGACACTAATTAGGCTTGTGCTAAATCAGGTCACTTCTTTTTGTCGCCTCCCTAAACAGTCTTTGGAAGTTCATGCTTTAAATAATTTGTTAATTTTAGAAACTCTCTCCTTCCTCAACTGCAGGGGAGAATCCTGCCTCTCTGGGGAGTCAGGGTTTATTTTTCCCCCAATTTTGTGATCTTGCTAGCCACATTGGCTATTATTCACAAGAGGAATTAGTCAAATTTGGCTATTGACAAAAAATAGGAGTTAAGCATCGTTGACCAAGAAATGCATCATAATGAGCTCATTAGTTAGTATTTTGTGTCTTCCTATATTTGGCCAGTGCAGGTATTGATAGCCATTGTTGATATTCTATTTGCAAATTCATGTAGTCCAACAATTGATAAGCTATTGGCACCAAACACTTGTGATTTTCAAACCCTGAGATCTAAGTCAATTATATTTTACTACCAGCTCAATTTTTTTTGATATTTAGAAAACACCATACTACACCATACTTGTCTAGATCAAGGTTTTTTCCCTCTTTTTTTATATAGAAAATTTCACAAATTTCTCCAAAATTTTAGGTGAGAAAAACAAAAGTTTCCAAAGTTTCCCAATCTTTTTGTCAAAAAAGTGACAAATTTTCTATTTTAAAAAAATCCACTGATCTGTGTGTAGATTGGGAAATATATGATTCAAATGGGACCAAAACATGTCAAATACCCTTCAAATAAAAACATTTGATTGGATTAAATTGCTAGTAATTACTATACTTCCTGAGTCAGGTTTTCAATTGTTCAGACCTATGGTGTGGGAGTTATTGAATATTGAAAAATCTTATCAAATAAAATTCAGCAAAATTCAAAGAAAAACAAAGTAAATTGAGGGTGCACTCTTGGAAAGCCTTTGATGTGTGGGATTTCTAGAGGTGATTGCCTAAGTTTTTAACCTATGGTGTGAAAAATATTGAATTTTGAGAAATTTTTGTCATTGAAAAAAATATAAAAACTAGCTTTGAAAGGAGAAATTAATTGGGTAATGAGTTCACTTTTGCATCAATGGCACATGTCACATTAATAGATTTTAAATGAGTTTTGATATATTAAAATTTGGGCTTCGCATTGCTGATGATGATTAAATTATTTTGTATTTTTTATAATTAATTGTTTGTTCAAAAGTTAAAATTTTGTAAATTTCATTATATGTCATTTTGGTTCATTAATATTTTTCACATTCTTGATTTGATAGGCAAAATGTCAACAAAAGTTTGATTCATTAGAAAAATTCACAACAAAATACAAATTAAAAAAAAAAAAGACATTGAAAAAGTGTAAAAAAAAACAAAAAAAACAAAAGCATTAAAGGGTGCAAGACAGACAACAAGGAACAATTCTAAACTGAAATTTGATCTATGACAAATTATAATTTGAAATGATTCTTAAATTGTCTCACCAATGATCACCAAAATACCCATCTTACATTAACTAGTTCTGATAAAAAGTTCTAAAATAAATTATACTTGTGGCAAAATGTAGACCAGTTTTAGACTGGATTTGTTAAGATTACTTTTTCTGTGTACTTTACCATGCTAGAGTGAACCCATTTGGTTTGATCCTCCTGCTGCTGCAATTCATGACACTTCCCAAATTTTCAACAATTCTCAAATTTGGCGTCACATTTGTGTCTCTAGTGACTGTTGGTTGCAGTGAATCTGATGAATCTCCACATGCATCCAGATAGGAAGAAGCTGATGGGTGTCACCAGCTGCTGCTATGATACAATTTTGAAGAACTTGCATATTTTTATAAGTTGAAGAAAAGCCTAAGAAACTTGATTGATCAATGTCTCTGGAACTTTCCTTCATGAAGCTCAATAATCCAGATCAAGCTATAAAATACAACCTGACACTTTCAGAACTTCTTCTGTTACTGGCATTTAGTCTGTTTGATAAAAAACTTTGCTGCTTGTACATGATTCATTATAAGCAACTGCAAATTTGCCACTTTGTGATCTGCAGGAACAAAAACTGAGATCATATTATTGGATTTGAAAGAAGAAGGCTCCAGAATAGAGCTGTAGAATGTAGAAGAAAGGTCTGCATAAGCTCAGGCTGCATCCTGGACATGAGCTCACATCAGAGTCAACATTCATATGCACCTGCAAAAAATTTCCATTTTGTGATCTGCAGGAACAAAAACCTCACAAAGGATTTGAATGAAGAAGAAAGGTCTGGACAAGCTGAGGCTGCTCCTGGACATGAGCATGATCAGAGTTGGTCTACAGCATGAATTCTTTAGGGAAATTGCACAAATAGAATAGTTTTTGTGATCTGCATTTGTGGTATCAAAATCTGATTTCAGTAAATACTGGGAAGAGTACTACTGTGGAGATCTGTTAGAATATGCCTGCCAGGGTTAGTGTAACACAGAAGCTGCAGCTGCAACAAGGGATGAATCAATTGTCTCCAGCTATCTTAGCTTCTGCAAATCTTGGGAGTTGTACTGCACTCTACAAGGCTCACATGCCTGGATGTCATATCATCACAGCAGCTTCCATGATTCCATTCCAGAACAAACCCTAATAAGTTCCACAATGCACATGAATGCCTCCCTCCTAGATGGGCAGGTCCTGCATGAAACACAATTTTGGGTTCTGTACTGATCTCTAGGCTGAAGAAGAATCATGGCTGCTGCAGGCAGGATAGGAGGTCTCCAGCAGACATCTGAGCCTAATGCTGTTAGTGATTGAATTGAAAGAAGTGTTAGTGAAAACCTGGATTCTTAAGGACTTTGATGAAGCCCCAGATTAATAAGAATGTACCATGGCCCTAGCTTGCAAGCTCGTGGAGGGAACTCTAGTGTAGATTCTTTGGGATTCTCAAAGCTGCTGCAAGTAATTATTCCTGAACTTGGTTCTACATGAATACAGCTCAGGGTCCTTGAACAGTGCCTCCAGGGCCCTCTTCAGTTTTGCCCTAACTTTTCCAAAGTTCCTAGTGTCAATTGGAGCATCCAAAATCAGTTGCAGCAACCCCAGCAGCAAACGGCTTCTTCAGTTGGCAGATGATGCAGTCTAGCTGCAAAATCTTCTTTCTTCCCAGCAGGACTGCAACACCAAACGTCTGCATCATGTGCAGAAGCAAAGGTGCCTTTTTTTGCAAATTAGAAAAGGGGAAAAGCAGCTGATGAGCAGAGTCTCATGGGTGACATCGAACCTTGGTCACTGCTGAGCTTTGAAGTCCATGAGCTCTGATACATGATGAAGCTACTCCAGGTCCGGCAGAATCTGATCAGTATCCCAGCTGCTATTAGAGAAATGGATTCAAGCTGAACTCGAATGATCAGTCAAGCTGAGCCATGATGATCAGCCGCAGCGTTGCCTTGAAATACACAACTGATAATATTCCAGCTCCCTGCAGGCACTTGTACTCCAACTGCATTGGAAGTCAAGAGAAGCGCGAGGAGAACACAAAATCGTAAGAAAAATGCTGTGTACATGACCTAGTGCCTCCACCTCCACTAGTACTTTCGGACACTAGAGATCCGCGAGAACATATGAAGGTCTGGAGATCAAGCTTCCGTCTCGGTCTTTGTTATTTTCTAGGCCCCATACGGAGCCGCGTGCGGGTCTTCAACTTGAGCCGGAATGGAGCTGCTGGTCTGCTGCTGCTGCTGCTGCTGCCATTCATGTTTCTCAGCCTGCAGTATATTAATCTCGACTTGTCTCTCCATGCAAGCGCCCGTCTACAATCTGCACCCGAGACTCGGAAATGTACACAACTGCAGACGGCCCGACCGGGGAGATCCAGAATTCGCGGAATGAACTGCACCTGTGCGGACTACCAGCAGCTCGCAATACAGCAAAGGTCCTACAATAAACCAGTAGTCGCGGCAAACAGACTACTAAAACTTGCTCATGATCCGCATGCGAAACATTGCAACGGAAGTAATTCCTAGCTGAAGATCATCTTGCAACAACGCACAGCTAGCTAGCTGGAAACAAGCTCTGATCATGATGATACACCCGAGATAAAAACCTGTTTTGAAGGAATCAAACAGTCAGGAAACTCGACGCGGACAAGATCAGATCCAAACCCCTCAGGAGATCAGAAACAACAAGCTCAGGAGATCTCCTCTCTCTCTCTCTCTCTCTCTCTAGTCTCTCTTGATTCACAGAATCTCAAGCAGTCGTCCTCAAAACTAGGACTCCATGATCAATACATGAGCAGCTCTAGCTGGAGTTGCTTCTGGGTCATGATGCAGATGATCTTAAACCCCTGCGGCTGCTGCTACACAACCACCACCGCCATTACACGTGCACAACAGTACCAGTATGATCTTCAGGCAAAAACTGTGTATCTCTCTCTCTCTCTCTCTCTCTCTCTCGCAATGTTGTGGCACCTGGAGTGCAGGCTGCAGCTGCAAGGCCCCGCGTGGAAGAAGAACCAACCACACAAAAAGAACACAAAACCCAGAGGAAACTCTATAAATTTCCTTCGACTAAACAAACCTTAAAGGAACTCAGAAAAAACAGAAAACCCAAAACTTGACTCCAACCCTGGAGCTAAGAGGAGTTGCTGCACTCATCAGCACTCCCTCTAGTTCCACACAAATGCAAAACAACAGCAACAGCAGGAGGAGGAGGCGAGAACAAACAGGAAAGGTCATCTGAGAACACGAGTCCCTCGAAAACATCATGAGTCTCACCCATGAGGTCTCTCTGTCTGCCTCTGGTGGTGAGAGCTAGGAACCATGTTGGGGAACCATGTTTTCAAAAGAGAAGTTATGAGCCTTGAAAGTTTCAATGCCATGAATTCAGCTAACGACATCTGAGAACACTGAGTCTCTCCAAACATCATGAGTCTCACCTATGCCTCTCAGTTTGTGTACTGAGGGACGGAGGGAGGGAGGGACCATGTTTTCACAAGAGAAGAAGTTATGAGCTTTCAAAGTTTCAATGCCATGAATGAATTTAGCTAATTACATCTGAGAACATGAGTCTCTCAAAACATGAGAGAGCCTCACCCATGTCTCTCAGTTTGTGTTCACTGAGAGCCTGGGAGGGAGAGGAACCATGTTTTCACAAGAGAAGTTATAAGCCTTCAAACTTTCAATGCCATGGAATTCAAGACCGAGTAGAAGAAGAGCACATGAGACTTGTCTTGTCTTGGATGGAACTACAAGGAGAGGAGAGAAGTTCATGATGTTTTGACATTTAGTTAAAAGTTATGAGCCTTCAAAGTTTTGGTGTCCTAAATTAGGGATCAAGTGAGTGCTATAAATAGAGAGCCATGAACCTTCAAAGTTTTAGTGCCCTGAATTAGGGACCAAATCCTTAGATGCTAAGGATAATATAGCCATTCAGGAGCCTTCATTTAGTTTTGGTGCCATGAATTTGGGATCAAGTAGGTAGGTAGGTAGGTAGGGATGGGGGGACCAAGTAGAAGAGCACATCATATTCATGTGGGATGATTCTAGGGAGCTGAAAAATTGTTCACACAATATTTAGAGCTTTAATATATACTTTCACAAAGTTAATATTTAGAGCTTTAAGATATGTTCTCACAAAAGTAAATATTTAGAGCTTGTAAATATGTTTTCACAAAGTAAATATTTAGAGCTTGTAAATATGTTTTCACAAAGTAAATATTTAGAGCTTTTAAATATGTTTTCACAAAGTAAATATTTAGAGCTTTTAAATATGTTTTCACAAAGTAAATATTTAGAGCTTTCTAAATTTTCAATGCCTGAATTAGGGACGGAGTAACTAGGTGCTGAGGGTATAGCCATGAGCATTTAAAGTTTTGGTGCCATGAATGTGGGACCAAGTAGATCAGTTGGTGCTACTAGGGATGGGACCCATGGCCGTGCTGCTATTCAGGTATTATGGTACAGACAAACAAGCATGGAGGGAGGGCGGGAGGCAGGGAGGGGGCAATAGGTAGCACCAAGAGACGTGGTAGGTTAGACTCTAGAGAGAGAGAGAGAGAGAGAGAGAGGGTACATATTTTGCATTGGGAAGAGTAGCAGCAATAATATTAATTAGTAGTAGTTGTGCCTAGTAATGTTTTTTAAATGGATACCTGGCAGAGATTTCCCAGATAGAGCTAAATATAGGTTCTCTACAACACGCAGTTTTAAAGTCAAAACACTCCTTCATTGCCTATAAACTATGGGGCATGACCGTTTGACCCTCCCCTCCTTGGAACATGGCGTTTATGTAAGGACTACTCATTCACTTGAGTTTATAACGCCTTAATGTTTTGAAAATAGATAGCACGATTTGGACATAAATAAGGTCGTTTCCAATTATACAGAAAGAGGTATATAAAACACCTTGTATTTCATATTGTTTCATATAGCTTGCACCTTGTGGGCCAGGGCGAATTGACCCCCACATTGGGATCATGGTAAAAACCCAAACACACATTTAAATGGCCATATTAGGTCCCAAAATTCATAGATTTGGACTCAGGGACCCTGATTTAGTCTACGGAGATGATATTTATGAATATTTAGAATATTTATAAGCAATTTAAATGGGTTTTGGAATTTTTATCATGATCCCAATGTGAGGGTCCATTGGCCTTGACCCACCTTGAGGACCTTGCTCAGAATATAAAATACTAAGTAAGTAATTTAGAGCTACCTGAAAAGGCACCAGGACCTTTACCACTTTTGCACCCTAGGGTGGAGAGTGTTTTTTTCAATTTTCTCATGTTGCACCAAAAGTGGTGATCAGCCATAAGAGGATTTAGTCAAATCTGGCTACAAGACAAATGGAGTAGTACAAAATCTAGGAATCCTATTACATGTTGACAAATCAATAGAATTCATTAACTAATTATGACCATTTTAAAAGAAGAAAGCTAGACATCAGCCCAAAACCTCCAAAAATCTTGGCAATTTTCATTACTTTCTTTTTCCAAATGTGACGATTTTCTTGAAAATTTTCCAAAAGGTTCCCTTGACCCTTGAGACTTTTTTTAAATAGCAAGTTGGAGAATTTA
>Ga0116229_10015457_pt1 | contig 10398 bp, 7 predicted proteins | sample S1TSphgellanicum_3_FD_87313 | JGI IMG/M metagenome (GOLD analysis project Ga0116229, IMG submission 87313) | Host-associated microbial communities from peat moss isolated from Minnesota, USA - S1T2_Fc - Sphagnum magellanicum MG | ecosystem: Host-associated > Plants > Peat moss > Unclassified...
CTACCTATGTGCTACTACCTACTTACATGTACCTACCTACCTTTGTTACTTACTTACTATTTCTTACAACTTACCTACCTCCTCAACCTATGCACATAAGTATCTAGTTCATACCTACCAACCTTTTTACCCTATGTATGTGTTCTAAAATGACCATAGTTCTTGAAGGAAAAAAAAATTCATGAGGAATTGCAAGGAACTAGGATGCAACAAAGACCATGCATAATCATGTTTCAACAAATTCCTTGATTCTAACTTACAACCATCATGTCCCAAGGTGATGGTAGTGATGACCAAGGTTTGGTGTGTCCCCCTTTTTTTTTCTTTTTTTAATTTTTTAATTTAATAAATTCTAGGGTGGAAATTTCTTGATATTAAAAATTTGCGAATTTTTCTTCAAATTTATTATTATTATACAAATAAATATTTTTAAAATATTTATTCTAATTTCGTTTATTTTATTTTGGGCGCAAATGAAAAAACTCGTTGCAAAGAGAAAGGAAGTGTTTGTATTCCCCCACCACCTTCAAAACATTAAAGATAGATAGAGAAAACAATGTTTAGTACTAACTAAGCTTCACAAATGGGTGTTTCTTTTCCCCAACCTCAAGACATTACTCAATAAGAGCAAATATCACAACAATCATGACCCAAAGTAAATTTTGCATTGTTGTTTGAATTGGATGTATAGTGTTTATAGTTAGTTTTGTCATTGTGTACAATGTTATTTATAAATATATATATATATATAGCATTTTTATTTTTTTATTTTTCACATTTAATCACTTGACGACAAAAGAAAAAATTAATATGACCGATATGAAGGATTTTTGTGACAAAAAATGTGCCAAAGTCACCATATTTTGACAATAGGTTCGAGCATATCATCAAAATATAACAAGCTTCTTAAATTTATTTTTTTTAATTTTTAAATAAAAAATTCCTCTCTGACTTCTAGTAACCAAATTTTGTCTTATTAGTATCCTCTTGTGGATGATCCCAAGTAAAGTGTTAAGCTACATCAGAAAATTGAGTGAAAATTAATAATAAAATATTATTATATTATATTATATTATATTATATTATATAAACCCTGGTTGGGACTTCCGAGGTTTGTGGGTCCTATGGAATGGAATGGAATGGTGTTGAGAGACTTGAGACTCGGAAGGAAGGAAGTAACTACTCGTGTATTTGGTCTGGTTTGGTCTGGTCTGGTCTGGTTGCAGCTGAATGTGTGTGGCAGGCAACTCACTCAGAACACCCCCATGTCTTCAAAATGCTCTCAGAGAATGTCTCAATTTTTACTATTTTGGCATTGTCCAAGCCAGCCACTTCTTAATTATTTTTTAATATTTTTTAATAATATAATATAATATGTTATAAAATACTATACTATATATTATTTTTTAATTTTTTAATTTAAAATTTATTACTTTTCAATTCTCATTAGGATCTTATACACTTATTATGAAGGCTTTTTATGATGTTCGGGGATTTAGGTGCTACAGCAACTGCAAAGCCTGGCAAACATGGGTATCTCTCTTTCTCTCTCTCTCTCTCTCTTTCTTTTTGTTTGTTTGTTTGTTTTGGAAGGTGCTTTTGTGGATTAGTTGAAAAGCTCTGTCACCCAAGTCAGAAAGGCTCATAAATTTATTATTTTATTTCCTCCTCCTCCTCCTCCTCCCCAACAACTAGTGTAGTAAGTAAGTAGGCCTAGCTAGGCTAGGCTAGTAGGAGTTTGTGCCCCCCCCCCAACTTACAAGTTGCAGAGAAGCAAACCTTTTTGGCTTTTGCTTTGGGAGGAGATATGCATCTCTCTCTCTCTCTCTCTATCTATGGTTTTGTGAGCCCACCACAATCCTTCTCTTTCTTACAACATCTTTTGTTGTCTTTCCATCCTCTTCTTTTATTCATTCTCCCAAGAAAACCTAAACCCCCTTCCCCCCCCCACCCAAAATCCAAAAATACCCAAACCCAAGGTTTTTTAGAATTTTGTTAGATTTGAATCTAAACCATGTATTGACAACTTGTTGAAATTGAAACCCAAAAACTTAGACTAGGGTGTTAACCTTTTGTTTCTCCAACTACATTAAGTACAAGTTATACATACCTATAAGAAAGACATCATGCCAAGCCTTGGTGGTAGTAATGTATTGTTACTTCTATTTCTTTGCAAAGAACCTCACCAAAAAAAATAATGCAAACATTAGACCCAAAAGAAAATTGCAACTCCTTGGTAGATGTACTTCGTTGTGAATTACTATTAGTTCAATGAATTAGCATCCATGTGGTTGTTGCCAATCCATGCCATTGCCAATTCATTGGTTCTACCCTCTTCCTTGCACCAAAAACAAAATCCATGAAAATAGTAGACTATATATAACAATTAATACACTATCTTCTTTTATTCAGTGCATTGTGCACTAATTGGACAAAATTAATATTACAAATGATTTCTAATTTTAGTTGCATGCAAGGTAGATGGAATGTAACTTGAACTTCAACTATATTCAGCTACAAATATTTTGGGAAATTTATAGATTGAGAGGTTTTGTACATCCCAAAAAAATGCTCTTGGAACCACATTAAAGGTTTTATTTAGAAAATCCAAAAATTCCAAAAAAATAATAATAATCTCAAAATCGAGAATCGGATTACACCAATATCATTTTTTGTGATTTGAACATACCATTTAAAATTGGTATTGATTTTTTAAAAAGATTCACTCCACTTGACACTAGGATTGGATTTTTTTAAAACTTTTATATCAACTTAGTCCTAGTATTAAGGTCCAAGGTTGATTTTGGGTTGGTGTGAGCCATTGATGACACCATCCCTCCATGTGCTCCAATCTCATTGGGGTTTTAAGTTGTTGGTTAAAAACAAATTATTGTGAATGCAAATATCCCAAAAAAAACAAAAGTAAAATACAAACATTAACAATGGTGTTTGAGAACTACATACAATGATAATATAATGTCATTTAGTTCATTCATAACCTATATATTTATTGTCCTTGACCAAATTATTTCTATGATAGTCTTGCTTTACTTATATGATAGTCTTGTTTTAGTGTGAATAATGTTGTATAATTTAGTCTTGTCTTAGTAGTAATGTACATGATTCACATGGAATTGGAATTGGATGAACATCCATCCATTACAATGCTTATAAAAATCATGTAAAGTTGAATGACTTGGGCATTGAATGAGGTGCCATCCCAACAAATATTCCCTATTAACAATATGCATGACATGGCATTTTCCATATCACATCAACATCAATATAGTAAAAGATCAACTTGCAACTTATTTACAATTTACATATAAAGTTGAAAAACATTGACCAAGAATTCATGAAAACATGTTAACATGTTTAAATCTTTGTCCATTTACAACCAAATTAAAACTAGAGGTAATTTCTGACGTGGAACCTTGTCATTTGCAATTACTATCTAATTATTTTTTCACTTGGCAATATTATTTTTAAATGTCAATGTTTATATTGGAAAGTTGCAAATTGGTTGCAATTAGCAACTTATTTACAACTTATTTACAACTTACATCTAAAATCAAATAATGTTGACCAAAAAATCACAAGAATCAAATGACATTGACAAAAAACACACAAGAACATGCTAACATGTTTGAATGTTGACCTTTTTACAACTAGATTAGAACTAAAGGAAAATTTTAACATGGAATTAACTTGGACTAAAGTATCGACACACATTGCATGTGAATATCATGCTAGGTCTTTTGGGCATGGAGTTGCATGGTGGTGAAGTCTTCATAGACAAGATTTTTCCTACTGGAGGTAAATATATACTTGGTATTGATATTAGTGCAACCTTGGTATGAAGTTGGTATTATTCCATGTGCTCACCAAGTAGGTGATAGTATAAAGTTAATATTGCCTCAAGTCATACCAATCTAATTAGTTCAATTTAATTTTAGGACTAATATTAATCTATATATTCATGTTTCAATTAAGCATTTGCCCAACATTAATCAGAACCCATTGTCATTTCATATGAATATTAGACTTCATCCATAGTACAATGTACAACTTGTTTTATTACTGCCAGCATTTTATTCAAAAGAAAATCCAAAACTAAAGGTGAAATTCCCCTGAAAACCAATTTAATTGAAAATATTAATTTTGAATCCTTTTTTTTTTAATGTGTATTATTTGCACATCTTGACTTCTCAATTGTTGCCCAATTTGGGATACTTTTCAAATGATTATAATAATTTGACAATGATTTATAATCACATCTTTCAATTAATACAATGAAATGTCATTTTTAAAATAAATTATATATCTTCATATAATCATTGGTTACAATTTCACCAAATTGATGCAAATATGTTATTTCATTTTTATAAGTGTTTCAAAACCCAACACTCCCAAGTGGATTCTCATTTTGGGAATGGAAAATCACAAGTCATGCAAATGTTTTTAGATCAAGTGTTGGGGGACCAAATCTTATCTAGATTGGGTCTTCTTTAGACCATTGGAATTTCTTTAAAAATATTATAATAAAATGGGGTTGCATCCCCCCAAAAAAATTATGTAATAATAACTACAACCATTTGAAAGATGATAATCAAACTACCAAAACGACTCCTAGCCATTCAAATGACAATTCAAATTATCATATCCAATATTTATTAAGGAGCTTCATATGTTGTTGGAATTTTATTTTTTAGGCACTACAAGTTTTATTCAAAGATCTTTCAATTCGAATGTGACACTCAACAATTATGAACTCCTAAACTTGTGGGATTTATCATTTGTCACTTTTGAAATTTTTCAATTCATGAATTTTTTAAAAAAAATATTTGGATGTAGTCCTTATGTAGAATTGTAAAATATATTATAAGAAAGGAAGATGACATGTTGTAAGCTCCACTTGTGAAGTTCATTTGAATCCCATATGCAATCTCCCACACCTTTTTTCTTTCTAAAAGATGGTTAATCCATAATGAGGATGAATGTTCATCCCCATGTTTACTTTTACATTTACTGGTACAACATTCATTTTGCAATAAAATTCATAGGTTTTACTTGCATGTGTACATGGGAAAAAACATTTAATTACCATCCCAAGTGCCAACTTTAGGCTTTAGGCTCAGGCTTTAAGTTCATGCGGTAGCTTGTTTCAAGGTATCTCTACTTGATGACCTCATTTCCTAAGGGACTTTAAGATTTCTTACAACTTATACATTTATTTGTTGATGCTTCACTTCTCACTATTCACAAAACATATGACTAAACTCAAGTGGTCTTAAGTTTAGGTGTAAATTTAATTTTCATCATGTTTTTTTCCCTTTCAATGAAATATGATCATGGGTTGAAAAAATCTTTGTTAATTTCAATCAAACTTAAGCTCTTGATGCACCCTTAGGTTTGTCAAATGATATTGTTAATAAATAATTTCTTCAATTTTCAATTCATAAAATGAAAACATATGGTGCATACATTCATCCAATGTATGGATGAAAAAAATTAATTTAATTTAGTACATGTTTTTAATAAACATAACTTCCATCAAAATTATGAATGTTTTATTTTATTATTAAATTCTTATGAATAATTTGTTTCCCCATATTTTTGATTAATTAGAACTTCAAGAAGCACAATATAATTATATATGATATAACATTTGTTGAATAATGTAATGTAAATTCCATTATAGATGTATTTCATGGCTATGGTTTAAAATGCCATTATTTTTTTTAAAATCTTAACTATATTACCATTATTATGCTAACACACACCCCATGGTCATTGTTGTGTTTTTTAGAAATTAAATTTTTTTTTTCTTTTTTTTCAGGTAAACTAACCCAATGTCATTCACAATGGGTTTTTTCCTCCCCCTCCTCTAAAGGTGCCACAACTTCTTTCAAACTTGTTTATAATTGTCATTAGCAACAATGGGGTTTTCTTTTTCATTATTCATCAAGGGTGTTATTATTTTCTTCAAATTTAACCAATGTTGTTGACAATAATGGGTTCTGAATGTTTTAAACATTTAAAAACTACGTAATGTCATTAGTGATAACGAGTTTTTGAAATAAACTAAAATTCAATTTTAGGCACCTTAAAAAACTTTATTCAAAAAATTTATTATCATAGATGACAATGGGTTTTTTTTTAATTATTTATTTTCATAGCACCCAATTTTCCATGAAATAAATATATAATGTTGTTAACAACAATTGGCCATGGGGGCTGCGAGGGGGAGGGTGACATTCATTTCATGACAATAATTCTTAATTGTTTAACATTGTTCATGAAAATGATTTCATAAATAAAAAATATTTAAGTCATTTTGGTCCCATCATCATATTTTTCCTTATTATCACAATTTCATTATCCATCATTATTAAATGACATCCAAGTTTGAGATATTAATATTTGGACAACAAATGAAGATGGATATAAATATTTTTGAATTTATTTATCTTCTAATCATGGATGATAATCCAATGATGTATTTATTTAATCCAAATCACAAATGAAATTCATCCATGCAAAATGACATTCATCCATATGAAATCATTTGTCTATGGACATATGGATCCATGTAGGTGGATTAAAATCACATTAAACTTTAAGTTCCAAGCTCAAAGCTTTAAGCTCAGGCTTCACACTCATGCACAAGCCATCCATAAATACCTTTAAGTTTGTTAAATGATATTGTGGATAAAGAAACCTATTGATTCCCAAGTTTATAGTTAAATGCAAACTCAAGGTCATGGGAGCTCCAAGATGGGAGCAAATGAACACAAAAAGTTGAAGTAATTTTTTTAATAATATACACAATTATTTTTTAAATGACAATTAATGTAAATTTGAACCAAAATGATGCACAAACAAAGTCACAAAAGACAAACATTCACATAACTCACCATGACTCAAACTTGGGAGGATTCAACATTTTCATCCATATAATATGACTTACAAATGAAAACAAAAACCACATTGGATTGACATAAAGTTTCAATTCTCAAGTTATGAATACCACTATTTTGTGGGCTCATAAATCGTTCATATGTATTTTAATTCAAAAACTTTGACAAAAAAAAAGTGTAGCCCTTGAAAATATATTTCAAACAACATAGCACAATCCCCAATTGGAGGTGATTTGACCCCTCATTGGGTGTTTTACTAATTAAAAATCGAATTGTTAGTTTGAATTGTCATCATTCAATTGAGCGTAATTTGTGTTTTATATTTCCAAATTCAAATTTTAGATATTTACTATTGAAGGCCTTTCTAACAGTATATATAAATCTCAATTTGGACAAGGCTAAATTATTGAAACCATGTCCCAAAATTGTGGGACACCCCAAGATTTCAAATTATCATGTGTGGAAATCCTCTTGGGAGTTTTGCATTTGCATTGACTTTTTTATCACAAGGGGAATGTGTATGGGTGCATCCCTTGCTTTAATTTATTCCTAACTCATTTTTCCATTATCTTTTCCCAACCTTGGTCGCAACTTCAAGGCTAAGGTTGTGACATAAGTGAAACCAATGAGATGATTATAAAAAGAAGACAAATATAACTATTAGTCTTAAGGCAAAGAGAACTTGAGAGAGAAAATACAAAGAAATTTAGGCATTTAAAAAAATTCAAAGATAAAATAGATATAATTTTTTTAAATGACACAAATTTGAAATGCACAAAAGTCAAACTAATCAAAACCCCAAACTAATATGTTTTGAGAATTATTAAATTGTAAGTTGAAGTTTTGTTGTAACCTCTTCCCTATTTATAACAACCTATTTTATTATAACTTTCCATAACTTGATGTTTGTCATTCTATTTATTTAGCATTTTAGTTTTGTATCAATTTTGTTGGGGCTATCAAGGATTATGTTTTTTTTAATTTTCAACTTCCAAGTTGAAGTAATTAGTTATCTTCATTTTATTTTCCTTCCAAAACTTCAATTTTCATGAATTTTTGTGGGTGGAGTTTTATTAATTGGCTCAATGATTTTTGAAAAGGTGGTTTTTTCTTTGTTTATTTGATCTTTTTTTTTATGGTAGGTGTATTAGCACATGTAAATGGGGTCACAATAGTTGTCAAACTTATGACTCCACTTTTAGCATGGCCATTTGCTTTAAATGCATTTTTAAAACTACAAATGCATTTACGTATTATTGAGGAATTTGAAGGTTTTGTGAATTTTGAAGAGTTTTTTTTTATGTTTTATATTTCTTGTTGTCTTCAAATTTTTATTAAGCTTTCATTGGCTTCGAATAAGGGCTTCTTTTGCAAAGTAAAAGTCAAAGATGAAAGGTATGGCAATATGTACACGCAACATGGGATTATTTACAATGGAATTCCCCCCATTACACTGGAACATGGATTTGATGATTATGATAACTTGTGACTATTGTCCTAATGTGTTCATGTAGTCATATTCTGTTTCAAGTCATGACCATTTTTTCTACCATAGTCAAATTTATGATTATAAAACTATAAATATGACTATAAATGCAAGTAGTTGATTTGCAATTGACCTTGTTTATGTGCACCTTTGTGAAAATTAACATATATTTATATATATGTTATTATCTACATGAAGTCTTATATTCTTTTGGATTATTTTTGGTTTAGACGAGGTTTTGGATTCTTTTGGAAAATTTGGAATTAATTGTGCAAATATGATATGATTTTCAAACTTTTTGCCTACTTTAAACAAATATAGTCTAATTTAGTTTAATTAAGTAGCCTAACTTAACCTAATGTAACCTATTTTAACCTAATTTAGTCAAGTTTAACCTTCTTTTTTTTTTAAATCCCTAATTTAACTTAATTTAGCTTAATTTAATCTAGTTTAATTTAAATGGCCTACTTTAATTTAATTTAACCTATTTTTGCTTAATGTAGCCTAATTTAACCTAATTTCACTTAATTTAGCCTAAGTAGCTTAGTTTATATTAGTTTAACTTAGTTTAACCTAAGTTGTTTTGTTTTGTTTAATTTAACATAATTTTAGTTAAATAGCTTAATTCAACTTAAGTAACCTACTTTAACTTAATACAACTTAGTTTAACCTAATATCAATTAGTTTAATCTAATTTAACCAAACTAGCCTGATTTACCCTAAGTAGTTTAATTTAATTTAGTTTAACCAAAATAACTTAATTTAACCTAAATAACATAGTTTAACCAAAGTAGCCTAATTTAACATAATTTAGCTTAATACATAATCTAATTTAGTTAAAATAACTTAATTTAGATTAAATAATTTAATTTAAATTAGTTTAACTTAATTTAATTTGTTTAGCCTTAGTAGCCCAATGTAGTTCCTTGTCTAAGTTAGTTTCGCTTAATTTAACTTTGTTTAATTTAGTTTACCCTAATTTAACTTAATTTAGCCTGGTTTAACCTAGGGAAACCTATGTTTACCTAAGGCAGCCTAGGGTAACCTAGGTTAACCTAGGCTAAGAAATGTTATTATTTATATTTTTTGGTAATTAATTTTATTATAAAAACATGTTGTGGTGCAATGGTTAAGGACTTAAACCCTCCAATTGAAGGTGAATGGTTGGGTTCAAGTCCTCGCCTTGCAACTTGTTTAATTGTTACATTTTTAACATAGGTAGCTAACGTTGCCTTGGTGCCTTTTTAGTCTAGGTTATATAGCCTAGGTTAGGTTTTTAAAATTAGGTCACCTATCCTTAATGTCCTAGGCTAGGTTGCATAGGCTATAAATTTCTTGAATGTATCCTAAGCTACCATGTGGAAGGAAGAAATTAATCAAAAAATCTATATTTTTATTTTAAATATTCAATTTCAACCATTGGATATGTCGTCCATGAGCATGGTAAATATGACTATAGTCACAAAAGATGTAATTGCAATGGCAAAATAAGGCCCAAACTAAGGATAATTTTATGAATAATTTTAATACATTTGAAATTTATGATATGAATTTGTTATGAATTTAGGATGTGTGTTAAAATATTGGTTCAACCTCTTGTGAAAAGATGAAATATGTTCATTCAAAATGTTACATGTAGATCAAGGCAAACATATCCTTAGGTGATATCATTAGGAACATCATACCTTCATTTTATTATACCCATCATTTTTTTTGAAATATAAGAACACTTAAATAAGGATTTTCATCAAATTTTTTTATAAGTGTATTTACCAAGTTATATAGATTTTGAAACCTCAATAATACCAATAGTATTTTCTTTTTGATGTTCATGATCATTACATTTAAAAAAAAAAAAAAAAAAATAATAAAATTGTTTTTTTTAACAAAAAACACAAAGAAAAAAAAAAAAAATTAAATTTTTTTTTTTTTTTTTAAATGTAATGATCATAAACATCAAAAAGAAAATACTATTGGTATTATTGAGGTTTC
>Ga0116229_10015458_pt1 | contig 10398 bp, 6 predicted proteins | sample S1TSphgellanicum_3_FD_87313 | JGI IMG/M metagenome (GOLD analysis project Ga0116229, IMG submission 87313) | Host-associated microbial communities from peat moss isolated from Minnesota, USA - S1T2_Fc - Sphagnum magellanicum MG | ecosystem: Host-associated > Plants > Peat moss > Unclassified...
CATATATTTACAAGAAGATGCAAAATTTGTGCAACATTTGTTCATTCATAGGTTCATATTTCATTTGTCAACACATTTATCCATGTGTCAAACATGTTTTCAACACATGATATTTGTGTGTAAAATGTACGAACCTATGAATGAACAAACTTTGCATGATTTTCATTATTAATTTGTTGCATGTTAAATTTATGATATATAGTCACATGTTTTAAACACCCAACCTTTGTCAATGATGTTAACAACTAAAGAAAATGTGTTAAACGTTGTCCCAAACATTCAAAGATCAAAAGAAATGTTAACAATTGCACAACTACCTAGGGCAAATAGAACATGAATTTCCATGGTCTTTGCAAGGCAATTCAAGATGTGGTCATTCACAAGCTATTTGTAAGTGGTGAATCAAATATTTAGGTTTTAACAAATCACAAGTTGACATAAGGAAGGCAATTTGACAAAGGAAAGCACTTCATACCCTTCATGTAAATGATGAAGCCTTCAATGAACTTTAGTTGAAAAGGGTCATTTATCCTATTACCTCAATGACCACAAAAATATATAATTGTAGATGGATGCACTACATGGCATTTTCTAGATTTTTTCTGTCTCCTTCCACACAAGCTTTAGTAGATTTGGATTCAATTTTTAACTTGGCAAAGTCCTTTGCATGTTTGTTTAAATAATGTATTTTCATGCAAGTGCTAAACAAACATGCAAAGGATGGGTGCAATAAGACAAAGGTTATATTGCCCAACCCCTTCCTTGACACCCTAGGTGGTGCTTTAGGTATTTTGTGAAATTTTAAGAAGAGGAAATAGTTGTTGTGGCAAATGATGCACCTCATCACTTGCACAACTTGTACATCAATAGTCATGAAGAGAAAAGAAACCCACATAACACTATTACAATGGTGTGGCATTCAAAATGTCAATTCTTTGCAAGAAAAGCAAAATGTACACCTTCCATGTTGTAACTTTTTTCATTATTCATACCTCGTCATGACTTTTGATAGCTTGTCACAAATCTAATGTTGTTTATTTAGGTTCTTGCAACTCACCCAATAATTTAATGAATCTTACACCACCTACCTCATTCGCAATGCAATCTTCAAAATCTAAAATGGAAAAATGAAGATTTTTTTTCCATAGAAAAAAACTTGTAAGCAAAAAAACCAAGTCGGTTATACCCATTGAAAAAAATTGCACCTATGACAAGATTAGTTGTGAGAGAAAACGAAGGCACTAACACCAACCACCAAATTATCAAAAGGAAAAGCACATAAGTCATATTTGTTGCTTATTTGGTTTCAAATCATAAGCAAGCATTTTGGGACACAAGCATCTTGTAGTATGTTGAAGACCTAGATCCATCACCATCCCCAAAATTAGCATTAATATCTTTCACCTTTAATCCATATCTAAATCCATTGCCCCTTTGAAGCATGAACACTAGTATCACCCACAATATTGTAAAACCCAATATATAGGTCAGTATGGTATGAGGATTAAAACCCAAATCAAATACCCACCCTAGTATGAGTATCATATGGATATATATCCAATTTCATACTTGACAAGTATGTTTTTTAATACCAACATATAGACTAATACTATGTATTTAAATTGCATCATATATACTCATACAACTTTGGTGTGTATATATTACATAAAATGATGTAGTTTGGAGAAACTTCCAAGAGTATAATGTATTTGGTGTGGATTTTGGAAAGGACTCTAGTGAAAGTGTTTTATGTGCACTTTCTTTTATGTTAAATAATAATTAGTTAAGTTTGATATAAAAGATTGTAGCTATTTTTGGAAGTAGTTTTGATACTAGAAAGAAAATGTAGTAGCCTAAGGTGAGGGTATATATATGCCGATAGAAATGATGAAGACAAAGAAAAAATTACTCGGTCAAAGTTTTGGAATATAAGCACTCGGGAGGGGGCAATAACACACTTGGAGGTATCTCTTTTCTTCATGTGCAATTCATTTCTCTCTATTCATTTTCCCGTAAGAGTTCTCTTCTTTGCTTGGGATTTTTTTTCTAAAGGTTTTTAATAGTCAAAACCAACATGGGTCATTTTTTATAGTTACATTTGATATAAAAGATTATAGCTCTTTGTGGAAACAATTTTGATACTAGAATGAAAATGTCATAATTTAGGATGAGGTCATATGTAGATGGAAAAGATGATGACAAAAAGAAAATTACTTAGTCAAAGGTTGGGGATATAATCAAGATAGGGGGCAACAACACATTTGAACACATCTCATTTGTTTGGATGTGATTATATTTTTTCCTATTCATTTCTCATAAAAGCCCATTTTGGGGGACTTTTTTGGGGGTTTTTAGTACTAAAGATTAAAGGATTTTTCTTTATTTTTCATTTAGTTTTCTTATTTGGAAGTTACCATTTGAGGTTTAATATATATTAATTGTTGGGTCTCCTAGTATGTGATATTCATAATAGTATTAGTTTGTTCAATTAATCCACATTGTTCAACATAAAGATCATTTTGGGTGCATCCATGTTAACAGGAATCACCCTTCCCCCTTTTGGTGATTATTCATCTTGGAATAGTCTTGAAATATTTCAAACAAAAATGTTTAGAAACAATTTTTAATATGTTTTTTATATTATTATGTCAAGGTTTATATTTTAAATTTGATTTCCAAATCTTTTCAAGTCTTCAAACAAGGTTTTCTTTTTGTTTAAAAATAGTTGCAAACGACACTTTTAATTGCTTTGGATAGCTCACAAAATGGGCTATTAGTGAATTGAATTTGAATCTAAAGGCAAACCCATCCTTAAGTGATACCATTAAGAACCACCTCAAGGTGATTGCAAGCTAAGTTGGTTTATTTTCAGCAGATAAATCATTCCCTAAAGGTTCATAAAGTAATGTCAAAATGAATATTATAGTCTACTATGATATCATTAGTTAAATAAAAAAATTCATGATATTTAGTGAACTTAAAAATATATATTTAAAAAAAATTTAAATAACATTTTAATGTACATGTTAAGAAAAAAAGATCAAATCCACTACAAAGTAATTATGATATGGAGTTATGAAAATATGGCCCATTTCAAGTCATCGAAAATTCCATAATTGTTTTTTGGTTAATTTTTTTCTAGCAAAATATTTACATCTACATTTTTAATACTTTAATATATCATATAATGAATCCCTATAAATTATTCTAAAGGGTGAAAACAAGGTAAAATATGCCAACGAGAAATACTTGATTTATTTATGGAAAATATCCATAAATTAAGCCTTAATACATTGAGCCAAAATACTTTTCCATTTTTTTTATACTAAAATTCTTCAAACTTTATATGTAGTTAACCATAAACTCAACGGAATGCACTATTCCTTTAATATGAAAGTTAAAAAGGTTTTGAATAGGTTTTTTCATGTTTATGCCATAAATGTGATTGTGAATACTTGTATGAGATTTTTTTGGCATACTTTACCATGCTTTTGCCCTAAATAAAAATCATATACAAAATGCATGTATAAAGAGGTACAAATAAAAAGTAAGCTGCAAGTCCATATTTTTCAATTAAATGTTTTTAACTACTATGTATTTGGTGGATATATGTCATATTTTTTTAATATAGATATATTCTTATTGGAGTTTAAAATTTAAATATATTCACAAATTTGACATATTGTTGAATTTATGGTATGTTAATAACATGTAAATGCATCACATTTAGTAAAATGTTACGTTATGACACAAAAAATGAATCATCCTACCTTGCAACCACCCTTCACCAAAATCCAAGGAAAGGTGGACCCAATTTAATTTAATTAAAATAATTTAATATTTTTAAATTGTCCTTTTTATTTTTGATTTGCATCAAATGGGCTTTGTGTTTCCCACTTATGTACACAGTATGGAAAAATTATAGACATTTACATAAACATACATAAAACATTGTTTTTAAAAAATGTTATTAACATGTGTTCTTGATATTCTTGACCCATTATCACTAAATGTCAAGTTGCACCATTATAAATTGTTTTTTTTGGTTTATCAACTATAATCACTAAGGTATGGCCCTAATTGTTGATTGAAACAAAAAGTGTGGAAATTACTACAAGTTTGAAAACATGAATGCAATGGCCTTTCAAGACCTCCTTGTTTTAACCTTCAAAAATTGCTCAAAAATTTGTAATTGTTTCAATCCACTATATATTAATCAAATAAAAAAGGACCATTATAAGCCTTCTTAGAAATAGGATGAAAAAAGTGAAAATACATGATCCTTTTGTGTTTTTGAACAAAAATTTAAAGTGTTATTTTTAAAAAACTTTTCCTCATTTGGAATATTAAACTTAAATTTAAATCCAATTTAAGTTTCAAATTCTACACAACCTACATAATCTTTTGACATAAAATTTGAAGTGAAAATTCTTTAAGTGATCCTATGTTGTCTTAAAGTTTAATGAGTTTAAGAAATTTGGGGTGTGATGTTTTTAGTGGTACCACCAAAGGATGGGTTTACCCCTAATTCAAATTCAATTTAATTTAAATTGCATGTAATGTCATTCAATATGTTCATTCAAGTGGAACTTAATTTCCATAGGGTCAATTTATTTATTTCATCAATTGAGATCATCTGATTGTTAATTTTCATGTGTAGTAATGTGAAGCTCAAGATATATATATATATATAGATTAATTAAAACTAAATAATTACATAAAATGTAGGGTTGTGCATTTTTTAAAAAAAAGTTATTATAATCTACCTAAATAATCTCAAGTTTTAAAAAAAAGGTTTAACATAATTTAGTTCTAATTCATTTTTTAAAAAGGTCAATTGTTTGGTCTTGGTTTTAACAAGACATTAAATCTTTGATTTTGATACCTTAAAGCTCAACTTATAACTTGGACTTGAACTTGCTTAAATAAAAAACCTAACAATACTAGTGATGGGTGAAAGTATGATTGGGTGGTACCATAAAAAATGTCACACTATCATTTATATGAACCACCTTGATTTTATGAATGATTTTTGCTTGTGTGGTATAATATTGATGAACTTTTTAATAGAATTTTTTTAAAAAATTCTAATTGAACATTATATTATTAACTCTCATTAAACCATTTCTCATTCAAAACTTCATGTTCTTATATGTATTTTTAAACCAAGTATAAGTCTAATTGCATACAAACTTAGGATTACCCATACTTTTAAATGGCAACATAGGTGTACATTGATGCATAAGTTATGAATTATTCTACTATACAAGTTAAATAAGCTAGTGTTAAAAATAGGCTCTCAAAAATTCAAAAGTGAACCATCTAACCATACTTTCACTCATTCTAGTTCCAAATCCTTCAAAAAGCAAACCAATAAAACATCAATGGTTTTCATAAAAGTATTGACAAATGTCAGTAATATCCAACCCTCATTTCTCGATTCTTTCTTTGATTAAAAGGAGAGCCACCCAACATTGGTGTATGCAAGTTATTGAGCACACATTAGCAACTCCTACTTGATGTTTAATAGTGTTCACTTATTGCAATAGCCTCCTAATTTAAACATGCAAACAATTTAGTAGTGGTAATACAAGGTTTAATACTTAGAATTGGATGGTTTTTTATGTAGCAAGTAATATCAAATTATAGATCACCTTTTAATTGTTTATTGTTTACTGTTTACAATTTTACGTCCGTTTGGGACCAGAGAGTCCATTAGACAAAAGGTAGATCATGGAGGATAGATTGTCCTCTGGTACTGGCAGCATGCCACAAACTTGGCTAGGGCAACCGTGTTTGTAATCTGCATGAGTTCAGCAGAGTGTTCATGTGGGTGAAGGGCAAGGTCAAACAAAAGTGTTCCTTAACTTTTTGTGTATTTGGATAAACAAAGAGTAGGTGTTTTTCATCTTTTACCTTCCCAAGTCGTAGCCTCGACAAAGCCTCTCTACGTCTGCACGCCTTTCCATGCACCTAGCACTACCTCAAGTTGCATGTTGCCACACCGAAACCAGGCTAGAGCTTTCCACAACTGAACATAGTTGATGTCACACAAGTATTTTTTGCTCTCGAATGACAGACGTTTGAAGCACAAATATCTTATTTACATGCTGGTCCCAATCTTGCGGTTAGTAAAAAACTTTTCAATGAAAGCCAACCGCATATTATCCTTCACCCTTTTTACATTCAACATTGTGTGGAGAAAACATGGAGGGGGTGGGGCCCCGACCTCTTGGTTGATTGGGCCTCTCGTCATAGATCTAGCACCAATCGGCTGCACTAGCTGTAGTGCAACCAATTTAACCATCTGAACTCCCACTCATACGTTGTGCATGTTGCACCAAAGTACTTGGCTTTCTGCCCAACTTCTTGCCCCTGCTAGATGGGTTGAATGTATGTGCATTGTCCTAGGAACTGTTCCCAACGGCAATTGAGTAATCCCTACCTGGAGCGCATGGGTCGTTGCAAGCTGAGGTGCCATTTCCAACGGTGATTGAGTTGGAGGCAGAAAACTTGCCACCTCCTAGGGTTAAGGCTTCCCATGCCTTTCCCAAGATGCGATCTTTAGTGACTGTGCTCACACAATTATAGTACAACAACACTTGTCCCCATGCAAAGTGTTCAAAGGGGAATGTGCCAAATTCTGCCAGGACAATGGACGTGTTGGTTGCTTTTTGCACCCCAAATAGGCACTTGAAGAACCCTCGGTACATTATTTCAATAGCCTTTATTTTCTTGGAATCCACCCAAATTTCACAGGCATAGCTTGCTGTGGAACACACCAACATGTTGAAAAGGTCACAATGTAGCTTAACATCCATAATACGTAGCTCCGCACAATGACGATTGAGTGCGAATAATAAACGCCTATTGGCAACTACTAAATGTTCCACTGCGCTGTCCAGGTTTGGGGTGGTCTTTAACAAGATCTCAAAGTATTTTAAGGTCTGCACATGTTCAATAACGTCACCTTCAAACACAAAATTTTTGCATGGGTCAACAGAATTGAACACCATGACTTTTGTTTTTTTCATGTGCACTGTAAGTCCACGTTCAACACAAAATTGCTAGAGTGCATTTAACTGTTGTTGTAATCCCACCTCTGACTTCGACATCAAAACAAGGTCATCTATAAAAAGTAACAGCCATACGTGCATGTCTGTTAGGGTTGGTGCATCACATTCTCTGCCGTCCAAGTGCCTTTTTAGGGCATCCAAATATAGCCCAAACAGTAGGGGGTTGAAGGACTACCTTGTTTCACACCTTGCTGACATCTAAAACTAAAGGTGACACCCTTGTTAGGGTGGTTGATGCGTACGGTATCCTTGACATACATCGCCTACAAGCATCACAAGAAGTGTCCCTCCACCTCGAGGCCAGCCAACACCTGCCATAGCACTTCACGTGGCACAATATCAAACGCCTTTTTGAAGTCCATAAAATAGCAATAGAATGGCTTCTTTTTTGCCTTACTCTGTTCTATTAGAGTTCGCAATATGAAAAGTTGGTTAGTAGTGCGGTAATCTTTGTGAAACCCAGCTTGACCCTTGGCACACAACCCATGTTGTTTAGCCCATTTGTTTAGCCTTTTGTCAAGGATCATAGCGAACAACTTTGCTAGGATAGGCCTAATCATTATCCCCCTGTAGTTGTCAAATTCGGAGTCATCGCCCCCTTTAAAGAGCGCGTGGACCACCCCAGTGGAAAGGGCTTCTGGAAAGCCTTTTGCCAGAAAGCAATTGAACGTTATCAATAGTGGCATGTGTAACAACTTTCTTGCATCGAAAATGAACTCAGCTTCATACCATCCAAACTGACAACCTTATTCCTTTGTAGTTTTTTTAGCGCTTGAAGCAGTCCAGCAAATGTGATATCTATGTTCAGGGTGTGGCTAGGTGGAGGTTCGGTCACCTGAGCTGAGTGATCAGTTCACAACTGTATGGGTGGCGGAGACTGATTAACTAGCTCGCGAAAACCTTCCAAAAGCGTAGCTGCATTGATCTTGTCCACAACGGGTGCCCTTGGTCAGTACTTTTCCAGAACGAAAGTGCATCCACTTTAGTAAGCACACACATATGTTGAACTCTTACAATTTCCCAAAAAATTCTTTTAATTTTTAATAAATTTTTGAGTACTTTCCTAATGTTTAGCGGCGTGTGAGTCAGGGTTGACTTTCAACTAGAGCCTTAGTTCACGTTTTGCTGTACGGCAGTTAGTGTTAAACCAAGGCTTATGGCAGTGTCTATTTTTGCAGTTCCTTCCCAAAGGCTTGCTGCCAAAAGTAGACTTTGTTGTAGCACCCACGCACTACCGCAATAGGTCAACTAACTCGTCTGCCCCTGAATGCCTAATCGAGTTAGCAACCCACATGTTTCCAAAACTCACTATTAGGGCAAACTGATACTTTTCAACTTTTGATTTATTATATTTGAAATTAGGCAAGAATTTTTTTGTTATAATTATATGTTGTGGTTCAACAAAGTTGCAATCGATGCTCAACCATGGGCGCAACAACCTGTGGTTAGAGTCTCCCCCCATCGCGTGATAGCAAGTGTCATTTATTATCACCTCGAGGTGTGTAACATTTTGCCAAATTGCAAATGAGCGAACAATATAATCGACAGTGTTGTGCCCCCCATTTGCCAAGCAAGTGAACTCCCCTGATTCATCACTAGATGTCCGGCCATTGAGGATGAGCAACCTAGTGTCACAACATAGGTCCAGGAGCTCACAACCCCAACCGTCAACATTGGCGTCACAATTCTGTTATTTAGCCATAACGCTTGTTTGCTCAATCTCAGCAAACTCAAGCGCCTGTAACAGTTCACAAAGGTCGTTAGTGTCAATGGTATCTGGTAATGTTATAATACATGCATTAAAATCCCCTCCCAAAAGTATTATGCCCCTAAAGTTTGAACTTCAACAATATCTACTGCCAGGTTTTGGAACAGGGATTTGTTTTCATGTTTGGAGCCAACAAGGGCAGCATACACCATGCATATAAACAAATCAAGGGCAGCACCTTTATTGACCCGTAGCCATAGATAAGAATTGTGACTTCCTTTCTTCCACTACGACAGGTTTGGGTTAAGGTGGTTACGAAAGTAAACAACAATCCCCTCATTATGTTTTATTGCTTTTGTTTTTCGTAGCTGTACAGTCCGCGTGTTATCGCAAGTGAGTCAAACCCTTCAACATGTGGCAAATGTTGGCCTGGGAAGTGCCAAGTTTCGGTTAATAAGACGAGGTCAACACCTTGAAACAACTCTAGTATTTGCACCCCGGTTTCCGGTTTATTTACACCACCCCCATGCATGTTCCATAATACCACGCATAGGTCTCTCTGCTCCCTGCGCCCCTAGATAGAGGAAGGCGAGCAAATCTAAGTGACGTCAACGAAGAACTCGACTACACGCCAGAAGGCGCGCTTGTTTGTAGGGATTGTGATTAGAGCCTAGACATTGGGCATTTAGGACTATGAAAAAGTTCAAAATTTTATAAATTGACTTAATTTAGTTTGGAAAACTTCAAAACTTTCATCTTTCATTTATTGCCAAATTTGGCTTAAATCTTCTTATGAGTGATGATCACCACTTTGAAGTTTTGGCTCTATCACAAAATTGAACAAAAAGAAAAAGAACCCAACACATGCATAAAGAACCTATAATCTTTTTTTAGGGTAAATAGAGGGCACCTTAATTACCACAAAAATACAATTTATGTCTCAACAAAGGACAACCCTTATCGCAAAAGATGCCATCCTCTACTCTCAAATGAAAAAGAGCTATCCATTTCTCCACAAGATGCATGATGCATTCTGTTTAGTTTACTTATAGGTATCAAACTCTGTGCTTAGACAGATAAACTTGCTACGCTCGATTTATTAAAAGAAAAATTCTACCAAGATCTTTACATTGGGTAAGGAACTTGAACATGGCTGTTCTGGGAATTCGAGTCCTGGGTCTCGTGCTGAGCTCGTGCCTTGCATGGGACCCCTATTCATCATTTGTAGAACAGCCCCATTCTTGGTCCTTATCCTACAAGTGGAAGGCCATATGTGGCACCAAGTTATTTACCAAATGATGAAGCCAGAGTTTTGGAGCAAGGGGCCAGCCTGAAAGTACAAGTTGGGCCCTCAGGGTTATATGTACTTCACTTTAACAAGGGGTGTGTCAGTCACACTGAGGCCTTGCCATTTTACATTAAAAAAGTATCTTAAAGCAAAAGAAGAATTATGGAAACTCAAATATTTCACCAGGCAAAAATATACCTAACTTCAAAAAATTATCCTCTAAAAGAAACCAAAATCCTTCAAGATATTATTATAACTCTATTATAACTAATCTCAAGTTTCAACACAAGCCAAAATATCATCTTTCAAAAATCCTCCGATCAAAA
>Ga0116229_10015460_pt1 | contig 10397 bp, 3 predicted proteins | sample S1TSphgellanicum_3_FD_87313 | JGI IMG/M metagenome (GOLD analysis project Ga0116229, IMG submission 87313) | Host-associated microbial communities from peat moss isolated from Minnesota, USA - S1T2_Fc - Sphagnum magellanicum MG | ecosystem: Host-associated > Plants > Peat moss > Unclassified...
ATATATATATTCAGTTTGTGGGTGTTTCTTATTTTACCAATTTGTTGGAATGTGGAGTCAACAAAAACATTGAGCATGATGGTCAATCCCAAACAAAGAGTTGATGTGTAATCAACAAAAGCCTCACAAATTTCCTTAATTGTCGCATTGTGTGTGTGTGTGTGTGTGTGTGTGTGTGTGATTAGACAATTGAACGCCATGTGTTCATTGATCAAAGTTATTATTATTATTGGATATATTTGTACTCAAAGATGAATTGAACACCTTGATTTTCTCATTTTAACATGAGATTTGTGCTTGATCCCATTGGGTTCGGCCTTTGTAAAAAATTGTCAATATTTTTTTAGTGTGGATTTTTTCCTTCATTTTAAAAATAAATAAATAAATACATACCCATTTAAAAACCCCAAATAAGGATATATGATTAAGGGTTAATTAGACCTTACCCATCTACCATAAACCACAATTTTATCATACTTTGAACCTATCCTAATGAAGAACATTTAATGGTAATATAGCCTTACCCAATGGCCCTTACATGAGGTCATACCAAAAATATATGCTCACACAACATTGGTGGGAACCAAAGTTGCAAGTTTTTCAATTTTTGTAACTTACAACTAGGTAAAGGTAGGGTATATATATATATATATATATATACTATTGACCAATAGTTTGTAAAAATCAAAGAATTGCGTCAAAGATTGTTGGTTCTATGTCAGCAAAAATTTTCAACATTTTCCAAACTCAAAATTAGAGGAACTTGATATGGTGTTGAATAGCTCTTTTCAAAGGCTACAAAATGGTGTAATGTTGTGTTCTATTTGCTTAACTTATGCAAAAAATTATGAACCTCCAAAGTCATATGACAACAAAAGAATCTTGATTTTGGTTTTTGATGATGGGAGTCTTAAGAAATTTTTCATTTAAATGGAGGCATGAAAACAAGCTATATAGTGTATGTTCTAGGGAGGAGGGTGATTTCAATAGTTGACAATGGAAGTTTTTAAAAAAAATCATTTTGATGTAAACATGAGTGCAAGCTATAGCCTACCTTGTAGATAAGGAGGTTTAGGGTTTTAATTTATTGCAAGCTTCAATGAATTTTTTTGTTGAATTTTTTTTTGGGGGACAATTTCTTGACTTGAAAAATCTGATTTCAACCTAGGCAAAGGAATTTTAATAAAAAATAAAATAAAAATCCAAGCTCACCACCAGACTTTGAGGGAAAAATATTCGTTCTCGACATATTCGGATTTAAAAGTTGGGCTCCTTTCCATACTCGACATTACTAAGTGTAGTACGGATTCCATCTACGTCACCGGGCAATGGGGACCCAAAAAGTAAATGGAATGCGTGCTACACTTAGTGATGTCGAGTATAGAAAGGAACCCGACTTTTATATCCGAATAGCTCCATATTTTAAAATATTTTGATGGGTTTGAGGGAAAAACTGAAGTGACTACGGTGGCCAAGGCAGTTGAACGATTTTTTTTTAAAAAAAAAATTCCCCTCTTTTCAAGACTTCCTTGCTTTGTGGAGGAGTCTTGGACATGAGCCACCAAAATCTCCGCTCGAGAGATTCTCGTCGTCGTCTCCCCCGGCCATCTATCTATCTATCTATCTATGGGGCCCCTTCATACCTTGTACCCAAAACCAAAGTTTTGAAGCCCATTTCGATTGAATAATTTGTGTCATGTGACACTTGTGCACCGGCCGGCCCGTGACACATAATATCCAACCTTGTTGTACTCTCGACTTTTGTTTCTTCCTTTTGGAAAGTTGCTTAGCTAACCGACCTTGAACATTATAGGGTTTAAACACTTGGTCAATTGCATGGGGGGTCCTAGTTCACTAATTGTTCACTTGTCATTCACATTTCTCATTACAAATTCATTGGAGTGAAATTTCATTACGAACGAAGAATTCATTGTAGTGAAGTTTTCATTACAAATTCGTTGTAGGGAATTTTTCATTACAAAATTTTCATTGGAGTGAAGTTTTCATTACAAAATTTTCATTGGAGTGAAGTTTTCATTACAAATTCATTGTAGGGGATTTTTCGTTACAAATTCATTGTAGGGAATTTTTCATTACAAATTCATTGAATTGAATTGTCATAAGTTTCATTACAAAATGAATGAAATGTTCCGATGTATTGTATTGGGCCCATATTTTCTTTGTAATTTTCATCAATAATTTTATCGTGTTTCCATAGATCACCTTTTATCTCAAAGGTTGTAATATTGGACATACCCAATGGCTAGAGTATGTCTCTAACTTGGGCATATATAGTCCTCATGATTTTTTCCAATCTCAATTTTTTCTTGATTGTCGATTAGTGGTCCATCTAATCTAATAGCATTGTAAATTCGGGAGCTTAATAACTGGATTGCTTGTCAGCCATGTATAGTCAGTCATTCAAGCAAAACATGCCCTCAAGGTTTTTTTTTTTTCCCCCCCAAAAAAATTGTCTTTTTAAACCAGAAAAGTGGAAAATTCTTTCAATTGTAATGTGAATTCAACTAATTTTTGCTAAAATTATGCAATTATTTTTTTTAAAAAATTAGAAATTGAAAAAAAAAAATTCCCCCTGATGTCCTGATCTAGACTGGATGCAAAATTAAAAGGAGCATTGGAGGGGTTTCCAAGGGATTGAACTAACTTATTTAGAGGGGAAAAAAATCTAAAGTTTGCATATTTAGAGAATAGGTTTTAGGTGATTTTTTACACAAAGTTTTTTTTTTAATGTTATGTGTTTCAAAGGCCAAAAAAGCTTTTTTTGATGATAAAGATAAAAACGTCTCAAAATTGACAATTAAAAATTTCAACACATTCACAAACACAAAAAAAAAAAATTAATAATAAGTCAAAGAACCCAAATTATTTTTTTATCATCTATCAATGACAAAGATCAATACTTTCCAATATAATATGGTACTTTCAAGTTTAGTTTGGCATTGTATCAACAAATAATCTATTAAAAATGATGCCAAGTTGTGACTAGGTGGTAGTTTTTTTCTTTTCTTTTCTTTTCTTTTTTTTTTGGTGCACAAATGAAGAAATTCATTGCTAAGAAAGAAAAAAGTTGTGACTAGGTTTGAAAGAAGGCATGTTCTTTCCTTGGGTTTGCCTTTCCACAATTCAAGCCATGAATAGCATAGAAGCTAGGGCACACAAGAGCTTGATGCACATAAGTTAGGGCACACAATAATAGTGAAACACACATGGCACATCATCTAGACTCTAGAGAACTCTCATTAGTATGAGTGTCTTATTATTAGTATATTTGTGATGATAATCTTAAAATACCAATTGGCAAACCCACCTAATTCATAAATTTGAAAAATAGAAACATTGATCTTTCATTGCATGTAATGTTGTTCAAGTGGTTCTCATTTTTCCAAAGAAAAAACTAAATGGACCAAGCAATTTGTAAAAAAGCCAAGGAAGCAATTTTAACCTATAATTGTGGTAACCAAAGAACTCACCAACCTTAAATTGCCCTTTTTTTTGCTGGTTCTTCTCAATAACCCAAGACCAAATGTTATAACAAAATCAATGAATTGCCCATACTCTAAAGAACTCAAAACTAATTTTATTTCAAATTCTCTTCAATGTTCACACATCCAACGATTTCCCATGGAAAAATAATATTTTATAATATTTCTTCTTTTGTAGATGTATTTGATTTTAGTATAGAAAGAAAGAAAGACCTCATGCGAGGAATTCCATTGCAATTCCAAAAATCAATTCATTTTAAGGTCAATAAATATAGGGGAAGGATACGACTAGAAACCCTTCCTTGTTTCAAGGTGTCTATACCCAAGGGCTAGTAGCTCAAATGATGGGCACCAAAAAACAACTACCCTTTTCCATTAGAAAAACATGCCTTTATTTCATTCATTTCAAAATTGAAGAACTTGTTCATGTTCTTCAATTTCATAACATTTGTGGACATTTGAATTCATTTGATTTCAAAAAATAATTAAATTGGATGAATTGTTTATAGGTGTTTCTACTTTAGCCCATTTGCAAAGATAATTATAAATTATAATTTGATTTATAATTTGACTTTCCCCCCTAAAATTAGAAATTCAAATTTTATAATAGACAACATTCCAATTATAAGTGATTTTTTTTTCTCCTTTTCCCTCCTTTCCCCCATTTTAACTCTTCATGATTATACAAAGGGTTACATCACAAACTTCCCATGCTTCATAGTTGTACAAATTTCTTGGGTAATTTAGTTTTCATAGGTTCATATAAACATTGCACGAATTATGTGTTACGATTAATATGAATGATATTAGTACGATTTCAATATCTTAAATATTTAAACAAATGAGACATTGTTTTTGAATGATATAGGAGAATGTTCATGTTTTATACACAAAAATTAAATAGTTTTATTCAAAATTACATCACAATAATTGTACAAATTTAATTTAATTATAAAATCAAGACATCACAAGTGAAAAATACATCATTTTTATAAAAATAATATGTATATTTTTCAGATCATATTTAAAGCCCACAAATTTTGCACGCACATATTGTTTTACAATTTTCTCATATATTTTATTGAATTTTCGTAATATATTGTAAGTTTGTTTGAAAGACCCATAACTTCACAAAACATCTTTAATATTACAATGCAAGCCCACTTTGTTATAATTTACATTGAAATATTTTCCATGATTTATATAGATCACTTGATCTTGACATGGTTTGATCTTCAAACCTCACCTTAAAATATCTAGACTCTTTAAGAATAATATTTCCCAAAGTGGGAATACTACTTGGGTTGTTTGGGATCTTTTTTGTATTCACACCATGCAAACAAAATGAGATCATGTTTCATTTTTTTGGGCTCATACCAGGCCTTAAGTTTATTTGTAGCCCATCATGCTTTGGCTTGTTTTAGTCTTGACCACAAGCCAAATTGATGTCATGACACATCAATAGTTGATAGTATTTTCATTTCAATTCATTATAATTTTAGCAAGTGCTTACTAGGTGATGCACAATTGTAATTGATATATGCCCCAACTTAAATAATCTTCACTTAAAATTGGGTTCATTATTTTTTTTTTCCCAATAAGGAATAATATTTTGTTCATTATGGTGGTTGTTTCATAATATTTGAATCAACGTAGAAATTTTTATTTTATTTAGAATAATTTTTGTCATTGAAAATGAATTAAAATTTAGAAAATGGTTTTTTGACAAATCAATGTTTATTCATCAAATTTGCCCTTTTTTTAACACTTTCACATCCCAAACCTTTACACTTGGGCCAATAATATTTGTTCACAATTGAATTTTTTTGGAAAGTCATGTTTCTTAGAGCCTTGAAAATGCTTTAAAAAAAAACTGTATCCCTTAAAGCTATGAAGATCATCCCATTTGGGCTGTCCACACTCGTACATGTTAAAATACAATAGATATTTAAGTATCTTACTCAAATCAATGTCAATTGCACATAACAAGGTTTGCATGATTTAAAAAAAAAAATCCAAAGCCAAAATAGATTCAAATCATAAATACAAATTATTATTTTTAGCTTAGACATTTGAATCCATTTGCAAACCAAATACTAATCCATATTACCTTATCTTGGGCTTTCCGACAATATTAAGAAGGCAATGAGGGTCCCCATGATTTGAGAGGGTTAAGGTGTGGTCGCAAACAAAACAAAACAAACACCTATCTTAATGTGTAAGATACATTTAAAATGATACATTTAACTTGAATGATAAAATTTAATTTGAGGGCATAGTTGATTGAATGAAAAGGTTTATAATGTGTTCATGTAATGACACATTCCCAAGCTCAAGACTAAAACATAATAAGGCCAATAAATTCAAGGTGCTATTCATAATAAAATTTGGACTTGATATTCCATGGGATGCTCACGGTTTTCATGCATGTTTTCCCTACGTAATGTGTCGTCAAATAGATTAAAAATGTATTGAGTGTTAGATTCTTCGCTCTTAGCACATGCCCAATAGTTTGGCAACCATTTATGTTCCTTTAGTTTAATGTTTCAACTATTGTGACTTAAAAAGGAAATTATGATTTTAGTCAATCTATTCTTAGTTTTGTTCTTTGCACTCACATTTGCATTGTGTGTTTGTACTTTGCATGTTGAAGGTTGATGGATATACAATTCGTAGTAATTTGACTTTGTTTTTGCTTGTAGAACCAAGAAAGTAGAACATCATCTAGTTTAGGTGTGATGGTTGAAAGTGTACATGCGTCATCCTTGTTGCTCAATTGGACACTTCCATCTTAGGAGACATTTTGTATAAAGAAAGTCCATTATGAAACATACTTTCTACCAAAGTCAAATATGGCTTGGAGATCAAATAATGAACAAATATTAGAGCATCTTTAGCAAAGGAGTCATTTGCTCCTCTACCAATGTTTATCACATCCAAAGACTTGGAGTAATTGTTTTCCATTCTCCACCCATAACCTTGAAAAGCAAGACACCATAAGATGAAGCAATGTTTAATTGCTTCAACCATGAGCAAGCAACCTATGAAAAATTATCATTTTAACATCTCGTGGGCTCTTTCAGCCATGCCATCACGTGATTCTTTAGCATGTCAAGCTTAGACCCAATATAGAAAATGCCCCAACGTGACAAAAGCTTCATCTAGATTGTGGCATACAATGCCACCGTTGGAGATGCTTTTAGATTACATTATAGATAGCCAATGTTTAGTCACGAATTCAACAATGGCAACAATTTGGAAATTATATTCACACCCCATGTCAACATAAAAATAAGTCACAAAGTGGAAAGGTAAAAAAGTTGAAATTTTCATCAATAGGAAATGTTGATTCCCATATATTACGATTCAAAGTTTTAAGACTTCAAGCATGAATTTCTGACGTTTAAGAGGTTGAATTGGAAGTGTGATTACTTTCATATCTTTGTCACTTTGACGTGTGTTTGTCAAATAATTAATTTAAATTTGAAAAATTCCATCTTGACAAATGAGAAATTCCTAATTATTCCATCAGATTTTTTAGTTTCATTCCCAAAAACATATATTTGAAATATAAATAAATAAATAAATAAATATATTGAAAACTTCAACACTTCTGAACATAATATAATTAGTGTCGAAACTGGCCCAGGTACTATGGTATTCTTTGCAGATGCCTTCTTAGAGATTCAATCAAAGTACACAAAACTGCAGCTTTGACACAACTGAGTTGGGGGCATGGTTTTCTTGTATAATACACTTGAGGGCCCACAATATTGGCATGTGACCCACAAAATCAAGTCCCCCAAATGGGATATTTACCAAACCTTCTTCCTAATAGTAGATCCATCTAATATCTAGCATATATAGTTGATGTGATATGATACAGGCAATGTTGATGAAATTTATAATAATAATAATAATAATAATAATAATTCAATTTTTAGAAATTAATTAATTAAAATTTAATTTAATTTAATTTAATCAGATTTTTTTGGTGAACTAATTGGTACCTATCATCCCAAAATCACACCATATTGCAGCAAAACAAAATGAATTGCTTTTAATTGGCTGGGCCATACCAATTAGCCCAGGTGGTGGCATTTACAACCACTCGCATTTTGTATTAATTTTTCATGTTTATGGGTCGGGATGGAGAAATAATCAACACTCTATGTTTGCATTTGGTAAACACTAGTATTATGGTCATTTGACTTATTTTAAAAAGAACTGCCCAACATGGGTAAATACTTGTAGAGGACTAAATAGGGATTGTGGTTGGAGATGCTAAGTTATGAGCATGGATTCTAGGCACACTATAATGAAATTAAGTTTTGCAAGTTGATATCCTGATCACTACTAGAGATGGTTGTTGGGTATTAGCGGATGTTTGTTGTTATAGTTGATCTAACATGCCCAAATGTGCAGTGATAGTCATTTGTTGTTTAGGAGAAAACAGGATTGTATGCTGAGCATGCATTAGGAGATGAGTTCATTTCTTTTGCCATAAAAATGTTGTGAATGTTTTTATTCATGTTTTGATATATTTTTTGACGACTTGTGCTCATGCCACTATAGCCCATCACCAATGGTCCTCTTGAGTTCCTTCCTGTGATGCTTATTTCTTATTATTGAAAACATGTGTTCATAGCCCTGTAATGTTTAGGGTTTTTCAGCCTAGCAATTTTGTAGTGTGCCGTCGTCACACTTGAAAAAACATTCCTCGTGTCTTTCACACATCACAGTTAGTGTACCTCCATCACTAGCTGATTTGTGGCAGATAACATTTGTTTAAGCTTAATGGTCTTCTAGTTTCTTAGTGTATTAGTGATGTTTTGATTTTTTTGTGCTTTCATTTCAGCAATAATCTCTAAATAGGTTGAGTTCCCTACAACTAAGTTTCAAAGCTATCTTCTTGTTTGAACTAGGTTCAATTCTCTAGAATTTAGGCAATCAGCTTTTAGTGTTTTTTTTTAATTTAAAAAAAAAGTTTTTGTCTGGACCTCTCAGGAATTCATTAATTAATTAGTGCCAAACATGAGTCATAGGTATGACAATAAGTGAGTGCAGAAATGGAAAGTGGACCTTGAATTTGTCCATGTAAAGCTATTAGGCTATGTCAGGTCCTGCTTGAAAGTTTGGCTCTTTTCACTTCACTTATAGGAAAACAGACTAATAAGTTAAGCCCTCTTTGAAAGTAGGCTGCACATTGGGTGGTGGGGTGCCTGCAAGAGCACACATGAATGAATCCAGGTCAACTGGGCTATGAGAGGGCAGTTGTTGTGTACATGGTGATATCATCAAACTGGAGTGCACAAGGCATAGTTTGTACCAAGTCAGATAGGTGCACAAAGTTCAAAATTTACCCACCCCTTTTCATCTTCAACTGGTGGGGTTAGGGTTAGTGTTAGGGTTAGGGTTATCTCACCTACTAGGTAGCTTGACAATTAGGGTCCTTTTTTAGTCCCTTTTTTTTGTTTGTACTGCAAAGCTGCTTTTGTTGGTCTTGCCTACCGAGAAGGCAGGCAAGGATATTGTGTTTTAGATTCATTATAGAGTATATATATAGTAGCTTAAGGGATTTGGGGGGCCTCCTAGGTAATAATAATAGGTCTATTTTTATATGAGGATTTTTGAAAGATGATATTTTGGCTTGTGTTGAAACTTCAGATTAGTTATAGAGTTATCATATCTAGAAGGATTTTGGTTTCTTTTAGAGGATTTTTTGAAGATCATGTTTTTGCATGGTGAAATGTTTTGAGTTTTCATCATTCTTCTTTTGCCTTAAGATACATTATAATGTAAATGGCAAGGCCATAGTTTGACACACCCCTTGTTGTTGTTGTTGGGCTTAAAAGGAAAACAAAGTTTCAAAAATATTTCAAGGGGAGTGAGTAAGTTAGGGCAAAATTTTTAGGGCAATTTAATTTGATTTTTTTTCTCAGAATTTCCATTAACAAAACAGAAGAGGCCAAATTGAAAGTGTTTCCAATATTCAAAAAAATTGCCATTAAAAAAAAAGGCTGGATGGAGTGAGTGAGTGGATGAGAGGAGGAGGACAAAGGTACCATCACAAGTGATACAAACTAGCAAGATGAATACAAAAGCCTTCTCTTCTTTGGATACACAAACAAGAAAACCCAAGTGGTGAAGGTATTATGCTTTCTAGTATACAAGGCAAACATTGAATTAGCCTAAGGCATCTTACAATAGGCAAAAAAATTTATAAAACATCTAACAATTGAGTTTCACCTTAAAAGCTAAAATGGACATTTTTATGGCTTTTAAGAAGGGAAAAAACAAAAAAACCTTTCATTTGCCCTTAGAATCTTTCCATGGGAAATATAAAGAATGCAAAATACAAAGCATTCGCAAGCCACAAGCAAGGGAGTAAAAGAGTAATAAACCCACACTCAACCAAGATACTTAATTAACAAAATTTGGCACTCCTTGCCAAATTTCCATCCACAAAATCAACCTACTTTGAACACCAAGATACCCAATTAACGATGATGCCTAAAGCAAGGAGTGTGTAAACTTCCAAGTACAAATCAACATTATTTTGTATAGCATCATCATACACAAATCTAAGAACCTTAGAACAAGTTTGTTGTGTCCTCACTAACAAGACGTGATTCAAGACTCTTGTAAAAACTTATGCGGTTTTTTTTAGTGTTGTTGTAGGTAGCCTTACATAGCATAACCTAAACCCTAAACCCTACACATAAGAAAAAGACATCATCATTCATTCTTGCACAAACTTCTCAAGATGAAAAGGCTCTTGGGAATTTTTTTCTCACCACCACCAACATATGATTCCCAGTGTCTCTTCTCCCTAGAAAAATTAGAAACAAACCAATGTGCAGTTGCATGAGGTGGGCCTGAAGAAGAAGAAGA
>Ga0116229_10015462_pt1 | contig 10397 bp, 7 predicted proteins | sample S1TSphgellanicum_3_FD_87313 | JGI IMG/M metagenome (GOLD analysis project Ga0116229, IMG submission 87313) | Host-associated microbial communities from peat moss isolated from Minnesota, USA - S1T2_Fc - Sphagnum magellanicum MG | ecosystem: Host-associated > Plants > Peat moss > Unclassified...
AAAATGACAAATTGGTACCTTATAGCAATTCACAGGTTGACAGCAAAGTCACATAGCTTTGCATTCAAGAATTGACTTGTAAAATTGGGAGGACTTAGTGAGCACATGTAGATGAAACAAATGTAATGAAAAGCTGCTATTGGGGCAGAACCTGTGTGATCCCAAGGGCCTACAGGAAAGAGGCGTTTTGCATACATACATACCTGAGAGTAGGTCCACCATGCCAGCAGCAACATAATTGCTTATGCAACATTAATTTACATGAAGTTCAGGGTTTTAAAATAAAGGAAAATTGAGTTTGATCTGCAAATATGCATAGGAATCAGGATACAATGCTTATTCTAAAAGGGTAAATATAAATTTATAAATTATAAATTTATGAAAAAATACTTTGATTGGTTGCTCATATTGATTGGTCCATAATATGTGCTGCCATCTAGTTGTTGATCTCACTATACAAAATTCAAGATTTCATGTTTATGGGTATGGATGGGGAAGTTATTGCACACTATTTTGCACATGGTAGCCACCTCTAGAGGCTCACTTGTTGGTTGGGTGAGGATGAATTTAGTTAGAACTCTGAGCATTTCATTGATGGGAAGTCTCTTCCTTTTAAAAAAAAGTTTTGTATCTGTCTAGAGGGAACATAATTTACATCTTTGTAGGGTACAATAATAATATCGGTTTGAATTGTGAACCCAATTTGCAAGTGATAGTTGAAGAGTTCTATTGGGTTGATGAGGAGGAGGAGGGCCCATCACATTTTCAAAGAGTTTTTTGTGGGTATTCATTCCCATTTGTTGGAGTGGGCATTGAGCTTTTAGAAATTTTAGGACTATCTATCTATGTTCGAAATTTTTGGGTTTGTTTAATTCATCCCCTATTAGACAACAAATTCATTTGGTGCAATGCATGAAACCCATTATACTTCCAAGTTGTGTACAAGTTTGGAACCAACATTCTGACAACTGAATTAACTCAAAACATTAAATCTACTATTTATTGTATTAATTAACTAACATGCAACATTATTGTATTAGTTCCAATCAAATTCCTCAAAGAACTTAAATCATATTTGACCATATATAAGGAATCTTTAAACAAAACTACTTTAGCCAACCCAACCCAACCCAACCCATCCCAACCCAACCCAACTATTTTGGACACTTTTGCTCGATGACCACTTCAAATCAAGTTGCCCTAACACTATCTTTACTTACAACTGACAATGGGCACTTCTTTGTTAAATATTTATTTATATTTAATATTTAAAAAAATGTCAATTTCTTTTTTTTCAGAATTTCAACGGTTGAGGAATGTGTGTGCAAAGTACACTATTGTGTGTTGTGTATCACATGTAATTAGGAACTCAATGGTTTGGACAATAAACACTTTTTTCTCACAAATTGGGAGTTTGATTCTCAACAATTTTCGCAAAAATTAATAATTTTTTTTCTCTTTTTTTCTGGCTAAACCTTTTGCAAATTATTTTCTAGTGAACATTAGTCATAGGTATGGGTTTCTTTTTTTTCTTTCTTTTTTTTTCCCCATTTGTTCAAACCAAAATTTGGGACAATAAAATTATTTATAAAGTGATCTTCTCTTTGAGCCTCACTTTACCATCTTATACCCACAATATCCCCAATCTAAGTCCTCGAGTATTTTCCCAAGTGGGTGCTTCCAAAATTTCCTTTTTTTTTCCAAAGGATTGAAAAGCCATCATTCTATCAAGTACTCAAACTTTGGATACCTATTTTGACCTTTGGCCCTTGTACAAATACCCTTAACCACAAAGATTTGGAAGGGAACCATGGTGACCCTTAGTTAGAAGGGCCCCACAATAGGCTTCCCCATGCAAAAGACATATACAAAACACACCTAACGATCCTCGGCTTTCAAACTCCAAATTGAGAAAAGCTTGGTTCATCACCTTCAACCCCAAACCTTCCTTTGTGGGAGGAATCAATCAACTCCACTTCACTTGAATTCACATATGAATTTTGCAAATTTTCATCCAAAGTTAGATTTTCATCCAAAGTTAGATTTTCTTTTTCCCCCTTTTACCACTTTCAACTTTCACACTAACAAGGGGCTCCAATCCTCATCCCATAATCGCTCTACCCTTTAAATTACATTCATCATAAGGATAATAAATATTAAACATCATAGTAAATTGGAAAACACATGGTGGGTTACAAGGTTAGCATGGTGAAGCCCAAGTGGATCCTTCAAGGATGCCCTAAATGGGTTTTAAGGACCCTTCACGTGACCCTAGAACCTAGGGATACCAAACTTTTGGCCTGTTTCCGGGTACATCACACAATGGCTGTGCTACCCTGAAAGGGAAGAGCCAATATTAAAGCAAAAAGTTAGCCTAAACACCAACTGGGAATTTGGGATCTCTTCTTTTTTGTCTCTTTGTGTGTATATATATATATATATATATATATATAATAATATTTTATTTTTAATTAATTTTTGGAAAATAATAATTATATTCATTTTGTCAATGTGGAAACTGACCCTAGGCCTACTATAGTTACATGGTTTGGTGTACACACAAGTCCATAATGCCCTTCCTAATGTCTTATATGAACCTTTGCAAACCATTGTTGGGGTATGTTCTATGTTCTGCTTTCTTCTCCCCGACCTAACCCTGGTTCGAATCCATGTTAACAGGATTTTTTTTCAAAATTCTTTTTTAACAAAGATTGGAACCAAGGGTTAAAATGGTAGTTAACCACTAGTCCTGATCGGCCACACTGAACCAGCACACCATGAAGGATGGATGAATGGTAAGTGATCAGGAAACAGCTTTCTGTTGGGTTCCAGTTCCCTAGCTAACCATGGTGGTTAACTCAATTACCTTTTTTTTTCTACCTACCTCCTAACAAACCACAAGCAGGTTGTAGGTAGGTAGGTAGGTAGGTACTAAAAACAGCCCTCAGCTATGTATAAACCCTCTACTTACAAAGAAGTTGCCTATTTTCCTACCTATCTGCCTATATATGAGACCTATTTCCTACGGAATTGGTTACCAAGATGAAACCAAATATTAACTCTGTTGAGGTTCATCCACAACTGGGTAATAACAGACATCCAGTGGATGGTTCTTAGTTATCGTTGAACTAATTCCAATTTTATTTTTCAGAATCAGAGTTTCTTCATTAAAAATAAATAATCACTGGGTCCATTTATTTGAGAAATTCAAAATAAAGAATTGTTGATTTTGGGTGTTTAAAAATAAATAAATCCATCAAAATCAAAGAATTGTTAGTTCTAGTTATTTCATAACCTCAAGAATTGTATGGTTTATGAAAGAACCAATGTTGGTTATCTTTTTATCGGTTTTTCATGTGGAATTGTGATTTTGTCAGGATATCAACATGCACGTTAGCCGGATATGAATAATGTCATAATTGGACTTTCTATTTATTTCCTAATCAACCTTATCCACAACCAACAAAGGTCCCTTAGGCAAGTACTAATCTTATTGTAGTCCTATATGTAGGGACATTAGCCCTTAGATAATTGTATATGCTATTACAATAGATAGATGATTGGATATGATTTATATGGGTTTAGGGTTTAAAGGCACAAAAAGAAGGTGAAGCTTTTTGTCTTTGTCAAGCTTTCTATCATTGTTAGTCAATCCCTCTTCTCAATGGTGGCTTTATTCACAACTTGAGGTCTTATGTGTCGTCATCTTGGCACTTTTTGTTGTTGAATTCATTTCATCAAGTTTTAAGCTTTTCTTTGTTCTTGCATTTCAAACTACAAGTTTCTTGCTGCATTTTGAATTTGGAGTTTTACTATTGTTACACGAGCTTCAAATTGTTGTTCAAGCTCCAAGCTTTGACATCTATTGCCATAATTCAATCTTCAAGCTTTGTTGTTGCATTTGAGCTTTAATGAATGATGTATTTTGACAATGACTACACATAACCTTCACAATTATTTCCTTTCCATTTTTTTCTTTTCAATGTTGTTTTTGTTTTCATGTAATTAATTGTTTATGAGCTCTTCTATTCTATCTTGTATGCAACAACTCCAAATTTTGCAAAATTCAAGCCATTGGGTTTTCCTTTGCTTTTTTGTCCTTTTCATCTTTCATTAGTTTTTTGGAGTGGTTTATGAACATCATGTGTTTTTTCTCTTTTGCATGACAAATACTATGGATTTTGCAAAAGCTTTAGACTCTAATTATTTGTATTTTTAGTCTTGAGATTTCATGTGTATTTGTGTTTTTGTACTTGCAATTAAGGTTTGTTGTTCAAAGTATTTTTATAATGTTTGACAATGAGGTGATTTTTGTTGAAAGTGTCGACGGAGTGGTGAAATAACTTGTGATGTGAACATGAACCAAATTGGTAGCTTGTCAAATGTTGAAAGTGTACACACACACAATGTGGCAACTACTTGTCAAATAATGACAACGTTCAACTTGGAACTATAAAAATTCAAACTTGGTAATGGAAACTAATACACAACATAACATCAATTTGTTGGGGTTTTTTTATATAGATGACAACTTGTCTACTAATCTTGAAATTCACAAATGTTGCGTTGTATCATCCATTAGTATTAACAAATAGTTGGAAACATTCTAAAGCAATTTAATTCCATTCTAAGGAAGGGAACCATCAAATATAGCAAATCAAACCACATTGTTCCCATGAAAACACTTATTGGTTCTAGTCATATTTGTTTAGTTGAAAAAAGAAAGTTACAACTAATTCAAAAATTTATGGTTGAACTTTTTGAAATAGGTCATAGCAAAAAGGAAGAAAAAGGTTAGACCAATAGGGTTTACAATCACTACATATTTTGGTGGAACAAACCTTTACAAGAATGATGATAAAATAAAACAAATGTTTGTTGAGGACCTTGTGTTTTATATTTGCAAAGGCTATATAAGTTTCTATCCCCATGTGAAAAATATTAGGCTACATAGGTTAGTGTTGTGTTAATGCCCCTACATTGTATTTCCTTCTTGTTTATTTTTTATGGAACAAATTCATCCTATAATGGTTGCAAAGACCATGAACTTGCATGTGCTGCCAAATTAAAAATTTGCATGCATTATTATTTGAAGTTTTGATCTTTGAATGTCCAAAAATGGGGTGGACACATTTGCATTAGTCATAATTATTTGGATGAGAATTAGACACCTAGGCATGATATTGTGGGTTTGTTTGAAGTGCATGAAACTACTAGTTATGCCATGACTTTACAACTTTAAGCTTTATTGGAAAAAAATGGCTTGATTCACCATGTGATTGCTTTTGTGAAAGATGAATACATCAACCTTGAAACTATGGTTATAACATTGTGATCTATTATTGATTGTGAACCTTTGAAGCTTTTTTTTGTTTATGAAAGGTATTTGCATTGAGCATTTGTTATTTTAAATGCATGTTAGTATGTGACAAATGTTGACAAGGTTTATGTGGGTTTAAATTTGGTAAGTGTAAAATATGTAAAATTGGTTTGTAAAAGACAATTACATGGGAAAAAAAATTAAGCAAAGGGAAGCAAAAGTGAGAAAAGACATGCATTACAAGTGAAATGTCACATCGGAAGTTGAAAACACCTATCAAGACAAGGTTTGTTAACAAAGTTATAACATTTGAGGAGACTTTGGAATTTAAACAAATCATAATATTGTGTTATGGGAAGCAAAATAAATTGATTTTACAATAGAAAGTCCCAAAGGTCCAAGGGCGGGCATTATGGAAGCTAACATTTAGTGTTTGAATCATGTGGTGACTACATGTATGATGAATCAGTCAAAGGTCATTCGCTATTATCAAATGTAATAAACCTAATTATAGTTATGGAAGCTAAAACAATTCCCCTTGCTAATGGGAATGAACATTTGATTAGTTTGATGTGAAGCTTCATCTTTTGAACAAAACTATGCAACAAGAGTTTGTGAAGGTGTTCAAACCTTTTGTAGATTTTTTAAAAGCTTTTGAATCCCATCAAGTTCATAATATGTTAGCCTTGATGTTAGATTTTCATTTTAAAAATCCTTATGGATTATGGAAAACTTTGTGGGATCTTGGAAATGCAATTTGTTTCATTACTAAATATGATATAAAAAAGGTCATCCCCCTTTTGATGACAATTTTTGATCAATTAAACTTTACTATCCAAACAATGTTTATATAATGGACTCAATGGACATATTGTTGAAGTTGAAGAAAACGATATTAACATATTTGGTGTTGGAACATCCATGAAAAAGTCTTCACACGTGCATTTGTTATTGAAAAGTTATTTTAATCTAGAGGTGATCTATCCTTTTATATAAATGTGTCGATTTTCTTGCTTAGTGGTAGACCCATGAAAATGTTAGACTTGTTTCCAAACATATTCTTGGGATTCTTGGGTCTCAAATTGAGATTAAAAAAATTTCTAGTCTTGTTAGTGTGTTGACAACTCCAAGGTGTTATTGTTTACAAGTTGAAAATCTTGATAAAATTATCACCATGGTAAAAAAAATGGCCAAATGATTTGTACTTGAATTACATGATAAACATAAACTTCAAGGATTATACTAAAGATGGGCATATTCACAATTAGGTTACAACTTTTTGGACATAAGATTAAACTCCTTCAATTTTGCTATCTATTAAATACATAATAAACATGGAATCAATTTAAGTGTGTAAATATGGATAATTCATATGGGGGTGGTGATTTTTCACATGAGTATGTAGTTATGAATTAATATTTTGGTAAAAAACCACAAATGCATAAAATGAATACATAAGCTTCTATAGACAACTTGACATGTTTTATTGCATGATTATTTTTTACTCATGTGACATGCATTTTGGGCCACAAATTTCAAGTTTAATGAATGCAAAAAACCAACCAAATGGCCAAAAAAAATAGTCTTTTTCCTTACAACCCTTGTGGAATGAATTATGTAACCTTCATAGCATGTATGATCTAATAAAATGCATTTAATGAACATTGCCAGACATAGATGTAAGCATTTTTTAATTTATGAAACAAAATTGAAGTCAATTTCATTACTTAGTGTGTTCATTTTGATATTGTAAGATGAAATTGATATTAGGACAAGGATTCAAATTATCTAAAAATATTAAAAATGACATTATATTGTATCCAATTTATTTTCAGATTTTTGTATTAGTTTAATCAACATCATTCTAGTTATAAACATACAACAATCCACTATAATTATAAAATAATAAATATTGTAAAAATCCAAAATAATCCTTTGTAGTTTTTTTTTCATTAGACAATCATTTTGGGTACTCTAATTTTGAATATGCCTAGCTTAGGTTGTTTTAGACAAGGAAATTATGGATTGATTAAAGAATATGACTATATTAAAGAGCTAAAACTTGATGATGATTAGGTAAATTACCTTCATTGATTTTTATTTATTTGACCCTTTCCAACTAACCCTCTTTTGAAATGTCTATAGCTATTTTTTTCAACCATGTTGATGTTGTAAGATTTATTGGGCTTTTATGTGTCTTTTTGTTGTTAAAGAAAAAACAATTTAAAAATATATTCTTGGGTTTCTAGACATTATGTTTTTGTTCATAATCAACTTTTTAATGTATCCTTGGGTCCAGACATGATTGGGGTACCCCCTTTGAAACATAATGATTCATTTATAGGACTCCCAAATTCACCCTTTTCTTCATTTTTCCCATGATTTGTCTTACATTTCACTTTTTTTTCATGTTAAATGAAATAATTTTGTTCCAAATTTTATGCAAGCCTTTAAAATATCTATTTTTTTCATTTATGAAAGTGAAAATAATAAAATTTATTCAATGTGGACCATGTTTTATTAATGGCCAAAAATTTCAAGAAATTGATTTTTTGAAATTTTTTACATTGCAATAGGGCAATTGGTTCTTATCACATTCATAAATTTTATATACATTAACACATAAGGTGTTTGTGATAAAACTCATGGGTCAAAAAAAAGTTGTTTAGACATTGCTTATGAGTCTTTGGACTTTTTTTTCTCATGAGATAAAATCATGGATGTTTTTCAAGGATTTGGTAGGAATCCTTAAACTTGTTCAAATTTGACATTCGATGCATAAAATAATACCTTTGTAATGTATCTATTTATGAATAAAATCAAACTTTCAATATGAATGTATCAATAAATTTTAACAACATGTATAAGTGAAGGGATCTAGTGAATATAAAATGAAATAATCCTTTTGGGTACCCCAACCATACTTTGACCCCCTTTGGTTTATGGGGATTATATTTCTATTATTGATCGAACTACATCAAGTTTTTATACATTTTTGGGGTTCTGAGCATTATGTTTTTGTTGATGATCAAGTTGTAAAGCTTTTAGGTATATTGGGTTGGCGTGTTTTTGCAAGTAGCTTGTGTTACAATGGGTAGAGTTATTTATGGAACTTGGGTTTAATTCCTCCACACATGGAGTCGCAAACTTGTTGAAAGTTGATTTTGGAAATCAAAATCATATGCATAGAATCTAATGATGTCAAATTGGACCCCCAAATGGAGTTGTAGACTTGTTGAAGGGCTTTGAAGATGAAAATCACACCCACAAATAAAATGAGGTTAAATTGGACCCCTAGCATGGAGTTGCAAACTTGTTGAAGGGTTTTGAATATCAAAATCATATTCACAAAACTAAAAAGGTTAAATTAAACCTACCAAATGGTAGGGCAAACTTGTCAAAGGGTCTTGAAGATCAAAATGTCCCCCACAAAGCTTAACAAGGTCAAATTGGAGCCCCAAATGGAGATGTAAACTTGCATAAAGATTTTGAAAACCAAAATTGTACCCATAAAACCTATTGAGATAAAATTGGGGCGCCAAATGGTAGCATAAACTTGCAAAAGGGTTTTGAAGATTTCAATCACACTCATAAAACCTAATGAGATCAAATTGGGGTAAGGAAAATTTATAGTTCAAAAGTTTGAAAATCTAATTTACATCGCCCACAAAACCTAATGAAATCAAATTGGAATCCCAAATGGCAACATGTTCAAAAAAAAAATTGAATGAAGATCTCCAAGAGAGTTATAGACCCTTCATATGGGTTTTGAAGGTTGAAATTCTAAACAAGTCAAATGAAAATCACCAAGAGACTTCTAGAGACCCCGCCCTCCAAAGGGTTTTCAAGGTTGAAGTACTATCTATAATTTTTTTTAAAAATTAATAAAGCTTGCAACTTTTGCTAAGCAAGTAGGCGTTCAAATGGTGCCTTCCCCATTAGCCATCATTGGCACCTATGTGAAATTTTCAAAAAAGTTAACTCACTTACACATGCTTAGAGGTCCTTCACAACTTTTCAAAACTTTCTCGTTTGTAACTCTTTACACCTCCTTGAGTTGTTGACTTATTCTATGCACAAGCACACTACTTTCATCATCATTTGTGAAAACACTAAAACAAAAGCACATGAAAACAAAAAACACGAAAAAACTAAAGCAAAAGTACAAGAATATGAAAACAAGAAGCTCATTCATTTTGCAATGGGCAAACAAGTCAACATGAAACTCATTTATGCAAAATTAGAAAATAAAAATCAACTTCTTGGCCCTTTTGGGGCATTTTGTTATTTTTTGATGCCAAGTCTATCATTACAACCTATGTCTTGGACAAACATGGGCTTCTATTGTTGTGTTTGCCTAATGCTATGGAGAATTGTAATATGTGTTCAATTGCACAAGCTACATTAGTTGTTATATTCTACTTGTTGCAATTCCAATTATACTTAAAATAATTGTCATTGTAACAATTTTAAAATTTATTTTACAATACCATTCGTTCTAAAAAACTTCCTTATAACCAAGGTTTTTTAAGGAAGTTTTATATTTGTCATTGCAACAATTTTAATATTTATTTTACAATACCATTCATTCTAAAACCCTTCCTTGCAACCAAGGTTTTGCCACTTGGTGACGTAGAAAAAGGGCTTGTGACTAGTACAAAGGAATTGTTTTGGAAAAAATGTTCCAAAGTTGCCATACTTCAAGCCAAAAAAAAACATTGAACTTACCATAATCTAGACCAAAGGTTCTTGCACTTTGCAAGTATATAGTTGAGTTTCAAAAACTTTTCTACTTTTTTGTCTGACAAGTAGCCAAAAATGTGGACAATCGCTTGTCCACCTATGACACAAAATTGAAAAATAAAAATTCAAGACCCTTGGAAAATATTTTAAAGGGATTCCGTTGCATTATGGATATGAAACTTGAAGCATTGTACGATCCTATACAATACATAACTTATCATACGCTACTACATTGGCAACTTTCACACTAATTACATTATTTTCAGCAATGTTGAAATTTTCAATGCAAAAAAAAAAAAAAAAAAAAAAAAAAAAAAAAAAATTAAAAAATATT
>Ga0116229_10015464_pt1 | contig 10397 bp, 10 predicted proteins | sample S1TSphgellanicum_3_FD_87313 | JGI IMG/M metagenome (GOLD analysis project Ga0116229, IMG submission 87313) | Host-associated microbial communities from peat moss isolated from Minnesota, USA - S1T2_Fc - Sphagnum magellanicum MG | ecosystem: Host-associated > Plants > Peat moss > Unclassified...
AGCGAGCGCCTTTTCTGCGAGGGAGAGAAGAACCCGGGCGCATACGTACAGTACATATTTTGAATACAGTATCGGGGCCGTAATCGTACTTTGAGAACCGTAGTGTAGAAAACAAACCACGACTTAGGGTCTAAGAAGAAGAAGAAGAAGAAGAAAGATTTTCTTTTTCTTTTTCTTTTTTCTTTTTTCTTTTCTTTTCTTTCTTTTTATTTTTCTTTCCACTTATTTTCCTTTTGTTTCTTTTCTTCCCAGGCTTTGTTTGCAAGATAAGTGTTTTTTTAAAAAATAAAATAAATTGGGTTATCGTCCAATCCAAATTTGCCAAAAGGAGGTCACACAAAGTTAGTCGTTTTGGGAAAGTCATAAAAAGGAACTTAAAAAAAAAAACAAAACAAAAGCGGCCACGGAGTGTCTGTTACTTCTGCAAAGAGTTAAGACTTTGTTTTGCCGCCTCTTTCTCTTTCCAAGGGAAGGAAGTTGGGGTTTGGGGGGGGGGGATGATGGGGTCGATATAATTTTTTTTTTCTAGTGTGCTATTGAAAAATTAATTTGGTGCTTTTGTAAATTTAAAAAAAATATGTTCACACGTTCACACTACTCTCTGCAAAACCAAATGCATAGGCAAAACAACCCCCTAGAGAAAGAGAAAATAAAATAAAATAAAGGGGGACAATCTTTTTTTAGGGTTTAGGTTTTGGCTATTGACTGCTTTAGGGTTTAGGGTTTGGCCAAGCCTGTGAGACTTACTGAAGAAGCAGTTTTGCCATTTGGCCCATCTGCTATTTGTTGAATGGAGGTACCTATTTGACTACCTAGGTATTTGAAAGCACTTTTTTTTTTCTTTTAATTAAAAATTTCCATCTTCCATTTTTATTTTTATTTTTGGCTCGTATAGACCTCAACTACCCTAATACACCTTATTGCTAGATAATAACTCACTTCCCAAAGAACAAAGCAATGCTTTGATCCATGCCATTACATAAAGAATCGTCCAGATTCAAAACATACTACACCTTCCTTAAGGCAATTCTTCTCATAAAATGCATATTCTCAATGCCTACAAAATGTCTCGCATGCATCTATCGACACATAACGTTTCTTTGGGAGTACAATTGAAATCTTTTTTTTTCCATTTCCCCCAGTAAAGGAAAAGTTGATGCAAAGAAAGTCATGGCCACCCAAAGGCCTGCTTATATTTCAGTCAGAGGAGGACATTAAATCAGCAATGGGTGCTCATTCGAGATAGTACAAAAGTATTGTCTGCTTCTTTTTTTATGACTGCCCAATTGCCTGATCTAGATGTGTCTGGTCATCACCCGACACATCTTGGTGTTGCCCAGACACAAATTTTGTTTCTTATTATACACAATTTGGACATGTAATAGACATTACGATGTCTCTCAGTGCCTATTACACACCTTAAGAGTGCATAATAGAACCCAACATTTGGGCATGGGCATCATCCATCTTTTTCTCAAAAAAAAAAGGATGGAGCAAAATGCAGACAATAAAAAAAAAAAAAAAAACAAACATTTTTAAAAAAAAAAAAAAGAAAGAAGAAAAAACAAAAAAAAAAAAAAAAAAAAAAGCAAACCTTTTTATAACAAGTATGTTAAATCAGAAATAAGGAGAAATTGCTGAATTAACATCCTTGTTATCTAAACACATAGCATTCATGATGGTCCCAAATGCCATGACAAATTAATGAGGCAAGTAACTTTCAGATTTTATGTAAGTATCTTCACATGGGTCATAACTCATAACAATACCTTCAATGCTCCCACCATAATGGAACCCAACATATCACAATATTGATACTTGGTATGGGTGGCTTTCAATTTATGTAAAATAATCATAGAAGAAACATGTCAGGTACTATAACCCTTCTAGCCATCAAGTGTTAATATAATGTGAAGAAAGGCTCTTGAATTCATCATTTGTGTTTGCAACAACAAAGATTTGCTGTGAATCCAAGAGCAACTCCACCTTTGCTCAGTATGTGATCTTGCAAATTAAAATTGGATACAGAACAGTCAAAACATGTCCACTTCGCTAAGCAAAATGGTTTTGGCCCAGCATTCTCGCAAACTTTGCTTAGGCTGTTAAAAGGCACAGCAAAGCCTAGCACATGCCTGAGATGAGTGTAATAAATATGATCTGACTGTTGCTCCCTGTTTGTGATTGGCCAATCATGATGATTGGTCCAGGTTGTTTGCTATTAGAAGTTCCACCTATTTGGAGTCCCAGTTATGGTTGTATGGGTGGGGTTGGAAAAAAAAGTAGATAACTGCACTTGGATGTGAAAAATCTTTTTACAGTATCACATAGTGAGCATTGCCGGAGATAGTCTTAGATACATACCACATGTTGGGTCATCTTCACATGTAAAGTATAAAGCTTTCAGATGCAGCTTTGACTACTCAAAACCCCAAGTGTTAAAAGATGATTCTCAAATATTGAACAGGGCTAATTCAATCCAGTCAAGATGATGCAAATTTTTGCTTGTGTCAGGGGCCACTTGCTGTTGTTGCCTCTTGGGAAAGAAGCCTTTCTCTGAGCTCAAAAGTTGTCCAGAAAAAATAAAGCTCTGAGTCTCCAACTTTTTGATGAAAAAATGTGCTAGCTAGTTTCCCAAGAGAACAGATGGGTGTATCTAGGCAAGCTTCAATTGTACACATTTATACAGTTGAGTCAAATTGGATGCACCCTTGTACAAAGTCGTGGTGGTGGCAACAATGTCTACTAGCAAGCACAGTGTTGCAGTTGTCATCAAATGTGGCCCATTTCTTTCCTTATTACTCATCTGTGCACAAAAGGCAGTGTCCTTGTTCTTGTCATTAGTCGTGGGCAATGGCAAATGCATCTGTTGCATTTCTTTATTACTCATTTGCACCAGAAAGGTGTTTAATTGGTACATTGTAATTTGTAAGATTTATGGAGGCTATCAATCAATGCATAAAATATCAAATACCTTAGTACCTTGGCCAGTTCAACACTAATTATATTATTTTCAGAAATGTTAAAATTTTCAAAAATTATTTCTTTCAAATCAAAAAAGATTTTGAAGGAAAATAGTGGATATTTAAGAATATTTTCGTTTGTTGAAATGAATGTTTCAAAATTAATTAATTATTCAACAGACATGTGTTGAAATGGCCAAGGTACTATGGTATGAAGGGCAGTAGAAAAGCTGTTACCTAATAGGCTTCCTTGTGAAGGGATGAAGTTGGGGGAGGGTTTGTTGGGTGTGACTAACCCCAAAAAATCCAATGCTCTAGAGAGAGAGACGAGAGAAATTTCTCAACCAATTGTGTCGCCTAGTTGAGAAATTTCTCAAATTGTGTCACGTAATCTATTGAGGTGTGATTAATGCGCTTCCAACTCTACAGCATTTGCTGAGAGGCTTTTGCTTTTCTTCTTGGGTGATTGATTACTTTAGTATGGAAAGAAAGTGGAGAGGGATGGGTAACCCTATAAATTGATCACCTCATTAGATACTTTGTCACCTTACACTGACACCTTCTGAACTTCATGTAGATTATTAGCTAGGACAACAAATTAACATGTAGCAGCAAATTTGTCTGGAACATAGTCACAGTTTGACAAATAAAATTGCACAGGAGTCTTCTTTTTCCATTTTATTTGTAACCAATGTTACAATGTTGAATCCATTAGCTACATGGTTGTGATCATGTGAATTTCATGTTCGTAATTTAGTATCTCATATGATGCCAAATAAAAATGCCCACGATAGCACTTAGTGCAGATTAAGAGGCTGGTCCCTGAGCATTAGGGTTACCCATCCGCACAGATCCCATAAAAGAAAAAGGACTACCTACCCCCATTGGAGGAATGGCATGAGGCCAAGGTAAACTAAGGTTCACCCTAAAACCAACCTTCTGAGGATGAAAGTTTAGTGTATACCTTAGTACCTTGGCTGGTTCAACACTAATCATATTATTTTCAGAAATGTTGAAATTTTCAAAAATTATTTCTTCCAAATCAAAAAATATTGTGAAGGAAAATAGTGAATGATTAAGAATATTCCATTTGTTGAAATGAATGTTTCAAAATTAATTAATTATTTGATGGATATGTGTTGAAATGACCAAGGTACTATGGTAATGGAAAGCACAAAGGTTGTAAGGGCATTACCAAAATAAGGTCCTGTGTGAGGCAGCAGTGGAGAGAGAGCTGCCCAATTTCATCAATGCCCTCGCCTGTGTGCTTTACTGAGTGTAAAGAGCAACCTCCAATGATACCAGGAGGGTACCTGCTGGGTATCACAAAAAAATCAACACTAGGCTTTACAAAAATAGAAAGCCTGCAGGAACGGAACTTGCCATTTTCAAAAAGCCCCTTTCTAAGCTGTGCAAGGCGCTCTCTAGATACACTAGAGAAATCAGAGGAGGTCATTCCGTTCTTGGAAAGCCCAGCAGATCAGCCCGTTAGAAAATTGTCAGATTACTTCTTGCAACTTACATCCTTGAGAGAGAGAGAGAGACACACACACACACACACACAGAGCCGGCCCGACATGCAGGTTCTGTTCATAAGAGGTCAACTGGTGTGTACCTAAGGGCCCAATTTCCCTGGATGAAGTAGTTTCCAATGCTACTTACTACCTCCAATAACCCCCTTCTGGGAGTGTTGTTGCTGACCACAATCGGGTATGATATCATATACACAAATCTACGCCTTTGATGGTCTGACAAAGGTGGTTGGCAGAAGCATTCTCAAGTGTTTTGGTTTAAAGCCCCTTTTCTCTCCCCCAGCATGGATCAGTTACAACATGACTGCCCACGAATTGAAATTCTTTTGTTTTTCAAAATATGACCCAGTTCCTCTTCTGTTGCAAAATCCTTGGACTACTTTAAAGTAGATTTACTACTTGTCTACTTGTTGAATCTCATACCCATGTCATCAAATGTCATACCCATATCTTCAAATTTCATACCCATGTCCATACCTGTCCTTTTCCTTGTGTTTCACAAGGCCTAACTCGACAAGGATATATACATTTCTTCCTTGTTCCGGTTCAGCCTTCCAATTCCAAAAGGCCCAAAAGAGAGGAGAAGAAAGAAGCATCCTGACTGGGTGGGAATGACTTGGTTGTGTAAGAATGAACTACAACTGAGTTACCAGGGTTCCACCTTGGTAACCTCTCATGTAAACCCTCCTACTTCCCTCCTACTTCCCCCCACCGCCCCCCCAACATTACCACCTTAAGTGGGTAAAGCTGCAATCACACTGAGTGTTACTGCTAATCACTAACACTAAGCTAACATGAAATCATTTTTAAAAAATTAATAATAAATCTGATATCATTTAACATTTAAAAAAAAATTCACAGCAAATTAATGTTAGTTAAGTTAAGGTTAGTGTTAATTAGCACCATGATGATGGATTTACAACATCATCATGGTGTTTGAAAAACCTTAGCTGTTTTCACGGTCGTTCTCCATGTGTACTTGTGTTCCCACTTTTGCTTTTTTCTTTTTCTTTTCTTTCATCGTGAGAGCTTCACTCTAGTCATCGCAAGTTCCCTACTCTACCACAACTTCTTTTCTTGTTTCTATATCTTTGTTATCCTTGCATTCCATTCCATCACAACTTCCTTCTTGTTTTTGCAAGTTCGTTACCATCACATTTCACTCCATTGCAATTTCTTTTCTTGTTTCTTCAACTTCATTACCATCGCATTCCATTCCATCACTACTTTTTTTTGTTTCTGCAACTTTGTTACCACCGCATTCCATTGTCATTCAGGAATGCTTCTTTCAAGAATGGATATTTTCATTTTCATCTTTCAAGCAACGAAACCATTGTCGACTATTGGAGTTGCTAGTTGTTGGAGTTGCAAATCACAAGTCTCCATTATTAATAAATCATTGTTTTGTTGCATTTTTATTTATCTTTTGCCATGAACAAAATGTAAAAAAGGGTTTTTTTCATAATGTCATGCATGTTCTTGTTCCAAATTGTGGACAAGGTTTTGAACTCTCTAGATTTTAGGTTTCTTTTTCTTAATTTAAATTCTTTCTACTTTGATGCATTTGTTGCTAAAGTTGTTACTTAGTTCTTGCTAACTATTGCAGCATTCCATGATTTTCATATGTCCAGTGCTTTGTGTTTCCTATCCCATGGTCTAGATCATTGGGTTAAACCTAGAAGCATAGTGTGGTTCTCCCACTTCTTCTTCACTGAGTAAAAAGATGATAGGTGGGTTGAAAACTTCAGAATGACGAAATTGAATCTTCTTTGGATTGTTAACTAGATGTGACTTGTGTTGTTGAAATATGACACCCATTATCAAAAAACTATTCCAATTGATATATAGGTGTTGTGCGCCATCTATAAACTGGCACATGGTGCTAATTTTTTGGTGTGCAATGAACTTTTTGCAATTGGGAAATCAACAGTTTCCAAGGTTCTCCATGAATTTGTGATAGCTATGAATTTTGTTTTTAAAAAACTAATTGCATCGCCAATAAGAATAGAGATGGCCATTGTGATGGAGAATTTTAAACAATGGTGTGGGTTGCTTAACGTGCATGGAGCAATTGACAACACTCACATCATAATTTATAAACCCATCACCCTTTTTCCTGAAGACTATTATCATCATAAACTGGTGACTATTCCATACAGGTTCAAGTAGTGGTTGATTTTAACAAATTTTTTTTGGAATTTTATGTGGGATTTCCAGGTAGTGTCAACAATGTTAAAGTCTTGTGTAGGTCTACATTGTATTGTCATGCTCTATATCATAATCTATTTGATCTTAGCAAAGGTGTGGAGGGAATTTTTCCTTATTTGTTTGGGGGACAAGGGTTACCCGCTAATCAACTAGATAATGACGTCGTTCAAAGAAGATGGACAACATTCTATCTTTGAACTCCTTTACAATAGATAACATAAAAGAGGTAGGTCTATAGTTGAGAATATTTTTGGTATATTGAAAAAAACGTTTAGAAGGCTCTTGAGGTCTGAAATGCATGTCACCTTCATCCTTGACATGTTTATAGGTTGTTATTTGATGCACAACCTTCTCAAGTTTGAAGACAAGGAAAGCATTGGTAGGCTACTCCATATCATTGAATTAAAAGTTGTTGTTCATGGAAAACAAATGAACAAAAATGTTGTTGTTGCAAGTGATGACAACATGAACTAGTTGAAGGCCTAGAACTATCTAGTGATGCAATACAATGCAAATTAATTCAATATCTTGGAAGACAACAAAACATTAAATGATTGGGTAATTCAAAAAAAAATTCTTATGTCTTTTGAAAGATTTGATAAAAAAATCAAGTTCTATATGTTGTAAAAAAAATAATTAATTGTATTTTTTTTGTTTGTAGGCAATGACCATGTTGTATGGTTGGAAGCAAAAAAAATTTCATTTCAGAGAATTTTTTGAAATTCAACATGCAAGTTTACTTACCACCCACACCCACCATTTGAGTTTTTATTTTCACTCCTATTGGGATTATCAAATGTGTGTTTTGTTTCATGGTTGTTGTTGGCAACACCATATGTGAAAACAAATGTCATTACTTGTGTCAAGTTATTCAAAGCTTGAACCATGTCCATTTGTGTGGGATTGGTACCCAAGTTTTTAAGTACTAGAGTTATTTTTCCCCAAAAGAATTTTGAATTTCTATTCATTTTTTCTTTAACACCAAGCTTTTGGCATTGATACAATCAATGAACTCAAAAGAAAAACTTATAAGTGTTCAATTAGGTGAAATTGTGGTAGTGTTGTGCGCACATTAAATGGCAAGCCCCCGAATTGAAAATAGCTTGTGGGAGTGAGGTTTCTAATGCATGGAGTTATGAACCATGTCCTTTTAAGGCAAAGGGGGTTCAACTTGGATAAACCCAAGTCAGCATTATCTGTTAACATGTTTTATAATCATACTTTAAGGTGGTTGCCTAGGGTCACCGAGAGAACATGCCTAAACATGAAATTTAACCTTCATGTGTTTTGAAGGGGCCCAAAGAAGGAAAACATCACTTGGTAAGAGAAGCAAATTCAAGAGTGGCATGGTGCGATTTAGGGGATCAACATAAAGATAGACAATAAAATTGTCTAAAATTCCTAGTACATTTAAATGGGTCAAGCTTGGGATGTGAACTATACCTAAGTCAGAAACTAGCTACTTTCTTAAAGGCTTGAGGTGAGAGAAGGGCAAAAGGGGTGGCTTGCCATGACAAAGGCAACATGTTATTTGTGTTTATGAGGACGTAGACCTCTCGAAGGTGGGGGTGCATGACATGTCCTTTTGCTTAAAAGATGTTTTAAGCAAATGCGAGCCTCATATTGAAACCACCTTAGTGGGGCATTAAGGTGATATGGGAGTTAGGCCAAAAATGGCTCCGCAAGGTTTGACTTTTTAAAGAATCGAGATGCATCTAGACCTCGGGGTCTAGAGGGGTTAAGGCAGGAGCTTGGGTTCTCACTAGCCAAATAAGAAGATTGGGGGTTGTCTTTGGGATTATAGTGCAAAATATTATCCCCTTAAACCCTCAACGAACGATCAAGTGATGTCTTGAGTTGCCCATGGGGGTGAGCTTGCTAAAGTGCCTAGGAAGATTAGGAGTTGTCCCTTTAAAGCTTTGAGATCTCTGAAAGAAGGTTGGCCCCGAGACAACTCAGGTCATTTCAGCTTAAGTCCTTTGGACCAACTATGGGAGTTAGTTCTAGAAAGCCCCCGAATTAACCTAGGCCTAATTTGACTTAAGGCCATGTGGACCAGCTCTGGGAGTTGGGCCTTGGTTGGCTCCAAGTTAGGTAAAACTTAGTTTCAATAGCAAGGTTTAGCAAGTTTAAGTAGCAAGTTTAAGTCCATCTTGAAGGGTTGGAACTTGGGGACTAACCAAGTATGTTGTGGGGTGTGCAAGTAGCTAGAAGCTAAAGGAGTTAACATGAGAAGAGCTTGGCAAGACACAAGGAACGTAAGATGACAAGCCAGAAAGGCCGTGTCATCCTTCTTCTGGTAATGCTTTCAACCTATGGCCTTACCTTACTCACAACTTAAAACAACATGCTCAATATGTGACCCGGCAAAAATATTTCTCAAATCCAAGTTTAGTTATTTACTTTTTTCCAACCCCACTCATCAAACTAAAACTGGGACTGTGAATCAGTGATTTTTTTTTGGCGAAAAATCGCCAAATGGCGACACAGTTTTCTGAAAGCGGAATATTTTGTCACAAATTCCCTGTTTTTGAGAAAAAAATTCGCCAAAAAGCGACAGAAAGCTGGTTATCTGGGATGGTGTCGCCACATTTATGCCTACTGGCTACAGTTTTCAGAGTTTCTTGAAATAAATTCGCCAGTTAAGTCGAAATCTGCCTAGGGATGCTCGCCACCCTGGCTACATTAGGAAATTGAAAAAAAAAACACTGCTGTGAATAGGTGGGAGACTACTAATAGCAACCCCCTGGACCAACCATTGTGATTGGCAAATCGGAAACAGGGAGCAGAAGTCAGATCATATTTATTACACTCTTCTGTAGCAGGTGCTAGGCTTTGCTGTGCCTTTCACCAGCCTCACTAAATTGTTCCAAAAATGGAGGGCCAAAACTATTTTGCTGATCCAAACTGGCATGTTTTGACTTTCTTCGGTCGATTCTAATTTGCAGGGTTCACAAACTAGCACCCATGGAGCTGCTCTAAGTAACCAAAAAAATTCTTTAACCCTGTATATGGACAACGGTTATAGAATTAATTGTTTAGGGTTACATAGAGGGTGTTTGTATAGGCTTGTGTGTAGGTGTGCAGGAAAGATGGTTTGACCAATGAAATTGCTGGATCTGGTGATTTGAATTTTAAATTTTAGTTATTTTCAGGGAACTAACAATTCAATGTGTAACAGGGTTTAATAGGTTTGTGAGAAGTTTAAAGTACCAATGGACATGATAGAGAGGGATCAGCCTTTTCAATATTCACCAGAATATTAGTGTTGTGTGCAAGCCTGAATTTCTTTTTCTTTCAGCCAATGGGGCTACTGGATTTGGTGGCCTGAATTTGTTTTAAAAGTTATCTTAAGTGAAGGTAGAGTCAATAGAGTTATCCATAAAGTCACCTTGTCTTTGGGCCTGCTTTCCCTCCCTATCCTGTCTTTCAATGGTATTGGCAAAGTAATGAAATTTTATTAAATCTCAGTATGAAATACTGAAATTCAGCATCTTATGCACAAGGTTCGAGACTAATTATAGTCGTTGTACAGGTAGGAGCACAGAAAATATATGTAACAGCACTGGAGGCAAAGGAAAGACAGGATGAAACTGAGTTTACCACCAAAATTGCTAGAAAAACTAAATGGGGTCCCAATTATTTTGTTTTATAAAATTTTCATTCCCAGTTACATGGTTGATGTCCTATTATGCCA
>Ga0116229_10015465_pt1 | contig 10396 bp, 13 predicted proteins | sample S1TSphgellanicum_3_FD_87313 | JGI IMG/M metagenome (GOLD analysis project Ga0116229, IMG submission 87313) | Host-associated microbial communities from peat moss isolated from Minnesota, USA - S1T2_Fc - Sphagnum magellanicum MG | ecosystem: Host-associated > Plants > Peat moss > Unclassified...
GGGTTTAGGGTTTGACATATTAGACATGGTTCTCAAAAGTTTCAAAATATCTAATCACTGACCATAATAAAACGGTCGGGTTCTTTCATGAAAACACCTGATTCTTTCAAGTTTTTGAAACAAGTGACACTGGTGGTTTTTTGGTTCTGGTTTTTTCCACAAAAAACAACTCCGATTTTGATCTATGTAAAAAAAATCGAAACTAAAAAAACTGGAAATTTCCTGGTGTGGCATCTGTGACTGGCCCAAGTTTGAACTTTGTACTCAATTAACTTCTCCTTTTAAAATCAGTTTTTGTAGTTTAATTGAATTTCCAATGACAGAAACTGCTCACAATTAACCAATCATACTTTGTCAAACATGCTACATAATCCATACAAGCATCACAAATCCTTGTGCCAATTTTGGTCCAAAGGCCGCATGGTTGTATTTAAATTTTTAGCTTAGATGTTGAGTTCTTAGCTAAGCTAGTTGCAAAGTTCTTCAATTTCCTTTGAATATAAAGAGATAACATTGATATGGGTTTATGGTTGATAGCAATTACTAGATACACCATTCAAGTATCACATGTGCTAAAAGAGGGACTTTAAAAAATGCTCATTTCTTCACCCATCTGCCCCCAAAAAAAAATCATGGGTGAAGAAAATTGTGAAGAAAATCATTCAAGGACACAAATGGAAAAATACAAAAGAGACCAAATTGGACATCTTCATTTGCAAAACATGTTGAAGATAGGTCCCAATCTTCGAAATCTTTGTTGATGAAACATGTTAAAAGACCTCTGTGGGGTCTATTAAGGACTCCTTCTCAAGGCTCTATTAACGAACCCCTCCCAATGCTCGGTCTAATTAGGTACCCCACTTAATGGTCGGTTTCTTAGGGACCCTGTCGCGAGGGCCTGCTAAGGATCTCCTCTCTCAGCGTCGTCGAGGAGGCCAGCGTTCGGACGCAGGAATCGCAGGGCCTCGCAGTGTCCGTAAGATCTCTCTCTCGCTCACTCACGCATACAAAGTCTCAGGACTGCAAATCTACATGTCTCGTTCTCGGTCATGAGAGCAGAATCGTCAGGATCCCAGTGTTTGATTTGCTCCAGTGCAAGTGTGCAGTCGGCAATCGACGAGGATTTGCAATGAATCGCGACCTGGTTTTGCAGGAGGGACGATTCGGAAACCGTTCATGGGGCAGCAGCAACAGCAGCAGCTGCCTGCTGAAAACAGGGTGCAAGACAATCGACATGCACAATAGCAGCAGCAGTTGGGGATCGCATCAAACAAGGGATCAAATGTTCACGGGAAAATCGGGTCCAGGGTTGTGTGGGCCATGGCCTGTCTGTCTCTCCACGAACTGGACTGGAGTTGGTGTAAAAGTGCGGTCGGAATATGCGAAGCTCGGAGCGGACTCGCCGAATTGAGAGATCCCCATCAAAAAAGCTGCTGACACCAAAATGGCGGCCGGCCGGCAGTGCAGCCTCGGTGCGCTTTGGGTTTGCAAGCATGACGATCATTCAACTCCCAATCCCTTCGCCTTCGCCCTCTCACAGTCTCCTTTTTTTTGTCCTAAGCCTTATTCTTTTGTCTTCACTGATTCTGTGAAGACCAGCTCTCCGAAGCATGCGGAACCGATTTCGCATTCCCTCGTGCATCACACTCTGCCGCAGCAGCTGCCGTATACTGCACTTTCCATGATACCCGACGTCATAGCCAGCCAGCCTCTCGTAGTCGACAACCAGCTGCTGATCTCGTCACGACCAAATTCTTTCCGCGCTTGACGCTAAACTCCCTTTCGATCGACCAGTGGATTGTCGCCTGGAACTGGAGCATTCGGCTTTCGGCAACGTTGCATACGACAAAGACTTATTGTATGGCTGTTTTGCTGTCGATGGTGGTCGGCCCCAGCTTGACTGAACAAGCGGTACTACACTTCGGATTCTTGAGCACAGATCATCCCGTGTGACGCTGTCGCGGCAGCTACTATCTCGAATCTGAGGAGGAGGCCCAAGCTGAGCAAAGTGGTGGAGTGATCCTGAGGAGGCCAGAGACGTCCGGTGCGAGCTGATGGAATTTGCGATCAAGGCCGCGAGTCCGCAAACGGCGGCGCAGGGAGTGGTTCTTGTAGTACTGGATGTGAACAAGGAAGTCTCATCAAACGCACTCAACTGGGCCCTGGGACATGTTGCACGCAAGGGAGATGCCTTACGACTCGTGGGAGTTCTCACCCACATCTTGAATCCTAGTAAGAGGTCCCCACTAGATCAAGCTCGCCTACATGTATGCATGCAGAAGAGGTTTAGACTACATGCACCGGCACTATTGCAAGTTTCAAAGTAGTACCATGAGGAGGAACTGCTGCAGGAAGTCTAGCGTCATGATTATGGGTGTTTTTTTGTTGTTGTTGTTGTGTTGGGTGGTTTTTTGGCAGTGGGGTACAAATGCCGGGTGGATGAGAACAGTTGGACCGGAGCAAATCGAAAAATACTAGAGACCGAGATCGCCCACAAGAAGTTCATGCTTCAAAACATCGAAGATCTGGATGTTTGGTGTGAGAAGGCAGGGGTGAGAGAATCGTTGCTGCTACTGCTGTAGACATCTGATCATCTCTCACGCCTGCAGCTGCATGTCATCACTGATCAGTACTAGTCCGTCATAGCTAGCTTGTTTGCAGTTGTTCGCAATCGCCTTATGTGCATGCGCCACCAGTGCTCCAATATTCTGTTTGCTGTTGAACACTGATCATGCTGCAGGTTCAGTTGGTGATCGAGGTGAAGGCAGGTCTCCATCCCAAGCTCATTGTTGTGGAAGAAGCCAAAACGTCTGGAGCTTACCATGTTGTTATTGACAGGTACAATATGGTCAAGATGTGAAACCTTCAGGATTCCTTCTTTCCAGCTTCTGGTACACATGAGCTCCTATGGGTAATAGCAGAGCTTGTGCTTGCAGTATGTTCATGTGGTTCCATTCTCGGTCGAGATCAAGGCATTCAGAAAGAACTGGAAGGAAGCAGAACTGAGTTTTGGGTGGTGTCACATTGTGTACAGGACCATGAAGAAAGACAGGAAGTACTTCATTGATCATCTGACGTGCTTCGTGACGCGCGTGCGGAACAGCGGAGGCGTCGATAGCATTCGTTCCTTTGCCATCAGCAAACAACTGCCACCCGTGGTTCCTCATGGCGGCAGCAGCACACCACGATCAACACCAAGGTCCATACAGAGCACACAATCAAACGGAATTCCCTCTCGATCCGTCTCCTCCATGTTCTCGTCCCTCCGCGGCGGCGGCGGCAACTCCAGTTCCTTCGGATCCACCTCTTCCTCCTCGAGCAGCAGCATTATTAACGACACCAAGTCGACGGTCTCTTCGGAATTCAACACGTTTGATTCCCAATCAACAGGTCCGCCGACGGCCAGCAGCATCGCCTCGACAACCTATCGTGCTTCTTCGACGAACTCTCCCAGCTGCTACTCCATATCCAGCTTCGAGACTTATTCAAGCGCAGATCATGAACTCTTCAACATTACAAAGAACCCATCAGGGGATCATCATGAGCAGCAGCTGCTCCTGAATGTCGATGTCCCTGCATCTGATTCCACTCTTACATGTAGCTTCAAGGCAATCAACATGCAACCCAGCACGCAGATAGAATGTAGTACAGATGTAAAGACGTTGCAGCAGACGAAGCTGAATCCCGTCGCCGCCTGGCTGAGCAATGATACAACACACGAGCCGGATCAGCGTCTACATGATGAAGCACCCAGCTGCTGCTACTTGCAGCAGCAGGATCATCAGAGACCTTTTGCTGCAGCAGCAGCTGCCCACGGTACACACTAAGAACATCTTTCCATTAGGCTGCTGTCCATTTCTGTTTTTTGGCTATTCATTATACTAGCTGCGCTCACAGTCATCTCACAGCTTTACTGATCAATTATTGACCAAATTGCATGATGAGTTCTCATGCTAGAGTTATGAGTCAAACTGTGACGAGTTCACCATAAAGTGATATGCATCTATCCTTTTCTCATGTAAACATGAGTTCTTAGAGTTCTTAACAAGATTTACTACATATTTTCAACACAATGGCAGCTCTCCAAGAAACAATTTAGCCTCATGTCCATTTTTATTTGTCATGTGAACATGATTCGAACTAGAGTTCTTAACATGATCAAACTACAGATTTTTTAAACACTTGCAGCTCTGCAAGAAACAAGGCCCTATATCAGCGGCTTTCCATTAGGCTGTTTCTGAGATGTGTGCTGTGATCACAGTAGCCTACTGGAAAGAGACCCTACGAATTATTAACAATCAAGGAGCTTGCAGGCTCAAAAATTCTCCAACTCCTGAGCTGGTCCTTACAGCCGTTGCAATAAACTTCTCTTGGGTTTTTTTGTTGGTTTGTTTTTTGCAATGCAGGTAGGTAGGTGCAGGCACCATGATGAAGATTGTTTTTTGCCCCTCTCTCTTTTGCAGGTCTTGCGGGTCTTCCGAGAGTGAGGACGAGTGTGAACAACAAAATTAGCAGCGGACCATCATTGCTGTTGAATCGCAGTACTAGAGCTTCACCTGACCGAGTGGCGAGTGGCAGACTTGGATCACCGGATACACGCACCAAAGACGTGTGGGTGTGGACAAGGAACAAGGATGTGATGAGCGCCGCAGTGGAGAGTGGCTGGACCACTCTCATCTTCACTCCGGACACTACCGATCTCGCTTATGACTGGACATGTAAGAATTAGGGTTTTTGAGAACCTAAAATCCTAAAGCCTAACAGTTAAATTTGTAATAGGGTTTGGTAGGTTTGTGAGAATTTTTAAAGGACCAATGGAGATGGTAAAAAAGAGGACCATTATTTATTTTCAATGTTTAGGAGAATAGAGTTATGTGTAGGACTGAAGATTTTCATTTTTCAGGTCACTGGTATTCTTGGATTTGGTGGTCTGGAATTTATTTTTTCAGTTATCTTGAGTGTGCTAACAATTCAATATGCGATAGCTATGCACAGACAGGGTTCTTGCACATTGCTTTGTGCACTTTGGTTTCCTTGTTTTGTTTGAGTCCTTCTTCACCATTTGTGGTTGAGTAAAAATGATCTCCATCATCCTCCCCATCCTACCCATTACTTACTTCGAGTTTTCATTTTTCTTATAACAGTGAAATTGACCTTCACTGTTGGTGGGGAACATTGTGGGTGTGTGGGGGCTGCAGCAATTGCACGAATTAAGCCCTTGTATCTTGAAGGTGGACAGTTTTTGGATGTGGACAGAAAGCAAGTGGCTGTGTTGGGGCAGGTAGCAACTGGTGAGCAGCTGGATTACCTCCCAGCTTTGATGGGTCAAGCTGAAATTGTGGTGATGAGTACCCTGGACTGGCAGGTGGGTGTCGTTATAATGTCCCACAATTGATGCTTTTGCTCAACCCTCAAATGACCCAATTCAATTCCACAGTTGCAAATTTGCTCTGTGCATTTGCAATTGGTCATAGAATTGGGATGTGAATCTGCAAATGAATATACTTCATTAGGAGTGCATTCATGGAGTAAATGTGCAGCTTGACAGTGAAAACTGTTTTGCACAAAAGAGAGAATGGTGCAACTTTGTTTCTTTGGTTGAATAGCATCAATGATGTGGTACTAGGTGATGTTGAGCAGGTAATACCGGCAGAGAATTTGGTGGCAGCATTTGATGATAGCAAAACTTCCTTGTATGCAACGGCCAATACAGCCAGTGATGCACAGGTGTACCTTGAAGCTCTGAACAAAGGCACAGACGGGGTTGTCATGAACACAGATGATCCACAGCAAATTTATGCTCTTCGGGTAATTAATGAATTTTTAAGCTTGTACAATGTCATTTCTCTCTTAGTAAGATGACCACAAATTGCAGTAAAGTTTTGCTTTACGAAGATGACACTGCAAGAAGATGCAAAAGAACATGAGTTTACAACTGGTTTCAAGGAGGTGAGATAATAGGGTTCAGTTGTTTAGGGTAAACCCTAATCCCTTTCCCAGCAACTGGTTGGTGGAGTGTTGATAACAGGCATATCTAAATGGAAGGAGAGAGGCAAAGATGGGAGTGAGGCTGGTAGAGGCAAAAGTCACACAAGTAGAGCCAGTTGGTGTTGGAGATCGCGTTTGTGTGGATCTCTGCAATCTCTTAAACCCTGGTGAAGGACTTCTGGTGAGTACTGACTGTTTTGTAACAATTCAATCTAAACTTTGACTAAGTATATGGTCATCACATTTGCATCTTGATAAAATTGAACAGAAGCAATAATCAAATCTATTATTATATTCTGAAGCAAAATCACAAAGTCTTCATTGTCGGTACAATATGATTCAGGTGCCTACACAAGGGGTGGGTGTTGTTGTGTCATGGACTTGGCTTTACATGTGCTGAAAGATTTTCTTTGTGACTTTGTTTCTACTACAGGTTGGATCATTTGCCAGAGCTCTCTTTTTAGTGCACTCAGAGTGTATAGAGAACAACTCTACAGCCAGTCGTCCATTCCGAATCAATGCAGTAAGTTCTCCTTCCCACAACATCCTGGTTTATCCATAGATGGTGTGGATTAGAAATCCATTCTCTGATGTGGGACAGAGTAGAGTTAGTGAATATGGACAAGATGGAAACAAAACCAAGAGGCACCATTGCATCACCATGACAAATGGATTGTGGGTGGACAAGAAGATACTTTTCCACTGGGTTCTGGTTCCCTAGCTAACTGCAGTGGTTCACTCAATTTCTGTTTTTACTACCTACCTACTAACAATCAACTAGCCCTAAACCCTAAACCCTAGACCTATCTACTAGCCATCTACATGCATTTACTTACCTCATAACTACATATTATCCTACCTACTACCTCTTTTGCAGGACCTATTCTGTAACCTATCTGGTAGCCAAGATGTAACCCGATTGTCAACTTTGTGGGGTCTCATCTGTGCAACTACATCATAACAGGCTTCCAATGGCTGGTGTGCTGGTGGCAGTTGGCTCACTCATGCCTCTGATCAATGATTTGTTTGGTGGTGTATTCTTTGCTATTTTGCAATGTTGTAACTTGTGACAGACTGAAACAATGGTTGTGGTACAATCAATTTTAAGAAGGCTAAAATTGGGAATATGAATGCAGGGTCCCGTGCACGCATACGTAGGTATGGCAGATGGAAGCACTGCGTATTTGTCAGAGTTGCACACAGGGAGCCAGGTGATGGTTGTTGATGGACAGGGCCGATCAAGGTCAGTGCTGGTGGGGCGAGTCAAGATAGAGACTAGACCCCTTCTTTTGGTGGAGGTTGAGGCAGAAGGCCAAAGACATAGTGTGCTCCTCCAAAATGTGGAATCTGTGTGCTTTGTCACTACCACAGGTAATTTTTTTAAATTAAACAATTGTCACTCGAGAGATTTCACCCTTCACCCTAAACTTCTTAGCGTCCACCCCTGCAAATGTATGTGACCGACACATAGAACATCATCTAGCAACCTATCTACCTAGGTTCTAATGATGTGGTAGAATCTCTCCCCAGTGCCAATTATGTCAGATAATGACCATTGTCCAGACCTGGCTTGTAGCTTCCTCCCAGTAGCTGACACCTAAAACGTAACTGGTTCTGGTTTCTTATTGGGGTACTAGTTTAGGGTTTGCCCTAGGTGGGACAGGCAGTGATCTATTAGTTCCACTTTTGGTTCCACCAGTTCCACTGTGATGTGAATCAACAGTGAGGAGGAACATTGTAGCGATGCGAATCGAAGGTAGGGAATACTGGTTACACTTGGAGGCCCTGGTAAAGCCCGTTGCCACCTGACAGAACAGCATGTCAACCTATTGGGCTTGATGTTTTCCTCAGTGGAACAAGCCCCACCAGGCCTGTTGGATAGTAAAATAACACCTTGTTCTGAGCAACTTTTTAGTTAGATTTTGCCAATTCTTGCAACTTATTGTCAATGATATCCAATTGTGGCAATGTGTTTTGGTAATGACAAAGATGTGGGATCGGATTACAGCTAGAAACCGAGCGGTACCCGTGACAAGTTTGAAGGTTGGCGACATATTGCTGTTGAACTTACAAGAGGAGACGTTTCAATCAGGTATCCAAATGCAGGAATTCTTTGTTGAGAAGTAGAGAGTTTGTGGCACACTTGATGATTACTCAAGTGCAACCACAGTTCATGTTGTAGGCTTGTAGGCTAGTTGAATGTAGTGGAGGATTTTATTTTTTAATCCGAGTGTACAGATCAGATTTTTTCTGCTTGTTGGGCTCTTCCAAGATCACCAAGGTTGATGATGTTTCCATAGAGTTGTGTGGTTAGAGGCTTAATTTGAGAGGTGCAAGGTACTTTTGGCTAAGATGCCACTATTCATTGACATGTACATCACCAGATTCCAGTGTCATGGTTAGGTGGAGAGTTTGTTTCACAAGGTGAACTTTGATCATAAGCTATGCCCCTAGACTTGGGCCCAGTGTAAATAAATATTGGATTTTCTGTCTATTTTATCATGTTATCACCCCATTAATCTAGTGAATGCAATGAAATTTGTTGATCAATTTGACCCCATTGAACTTCCACAAATGAAATGTTGTATGCAAATCAACAGTCGAATGTTGCTTCAAATGAAATGGAAATGACATATGGTTAGTGTGAAAGATAATGGTTGAGTTTAATCTACAACTGAAATTTATGTATTAAGTTCATCTTGATGGATTGAGTTAATTCATTAAGTTCCTTTCATCCGTGGAAATCTAGATCATGAAGTCATTATTATCCATGAAAAATCAATTCCACTTAATTGGGTTGATTTCATTCACCAAAAATTCTCTAATTTAATTCCATAATAATCATCCCATGGTATTCATCATTTCATCAAATGGTGTCAGATTCATCCATGTCTATTTACAAAACACTTAAATGAAATTCATCCCATGGGATCACATTCAGCCATTAGAATTCATTTCACCAATTAAAGTTCATTTCTACACAAAGTTGGGGCTTGTGGTCGGCCTACTATCCAACACACCATTCAATAGCCCTTAGCAATTTGTTGAAAAGATATGAACCTAGTTAGGTATGACCCGGTTTATGAGTCCACCTTTGCAACTCATCTAAGTGTGATGAGTTAAACGACATTAAATTGTACACCCAAAAAACTTGGTACATATGATAGTTGAGTTTCTAGGCCACTTTCAATCGATTTGTAGACCTTTCTTTTCAGGGTAACTATGGAGGCTTGAGCTTCTGAGGCCATGGCATCACTCTTAGAAAATAAAATACGGTTACTAAGTTGTGACATCAACTTGCCCTACTTGTTCATTTTTCTAAGTTCATGGGATTTGTTCAATTCATTATTCAAATCATTATAATATGGAAGATGAGAAAAAAAATTCATTTTAACATTCATAAAGTTCAAACTTTGAAATCGATTTATAAAACATTTGAATATTTTTATACATATGTAAACTTTATCGCAACTTGGTAAGGAATTCTTTTATAAATTAATAAATGTGCATGAGTGGCAACCATTTGTCCTCATGTGTGTTTAAGTGGCTCCTATTGTGTTTTTGTATAAAAATAGGTAGCATTTAGGTTGTTTCTTGACTGGTTTTTGACATACATAATTTTTTCAAATTAAATCCAAATGGCAATTCATTAAATATTTTTTAAAATCCAATTAGCAACCACAAAAAAATTAGTGAAGTGAATGTGATTACATTTTTCATAACAAAGGAATAATTTAACAAAAGTGAAGCACATAAAGGACCATTCAAAGTGCAAGCTAGGGAACACTAAATTTATTATTTTGAGGGGGAGTTGAACCCTAGTTTGATATTAGACTTTGCCCAATGCAACTCAAAGTCCCATCCACCACCTTGAAATGTTGGTAAAATTCATGATGAAGTAACATAATCACCATGCTTGTCTAGATTGTGGAAACAAAAAGACAAAGCCATTAAAATTTAGTGAACACAAGCCTCTTAAGTGACAGCACCAACATTACAAGGAATCTTTATCAAACCAACCCATGTGTTTATTACTTGTGTCCAAATAAACCATTTTTGCAACTATCATTTCAATTGCCCTCCATGGCATCATAATAAAAATGATTTATAATCACATATTTGATTAAAAAATGGTTTTAAGTTGTACATGTAACTATGACTTGTAACTATTGTTGATTTGGATGAAAATAAAGATGAAACTACATTGATATCATCCATAATTGGTGATGTTCAATAATAGATGAAAACTTAATTATTTTTGTAATAATTAATGTGATTCATACAACACATTGTGTCATTTTGTTCAATTTGAATTACAACTATATATCATAGTTGCATATTTACATATCTTAGTGGCTAGTTAATGCATGCAATATGTCATGTTAGCTTAAGCAACTTAACTAACCTA
>Ga0116229_10015466_pt1 | contig 10396 bp, 7 predicted proteins | sample S1TSphgellanicum_3_FD_87313 | JGI IMG/M metagenome (GOLD analysis project Ga0116229, IMG submission 87313) | Host-associated microbial communities from peat moss isolated from Minnesota, USA - S1T2_Fc - Sphagnum magellanicum MG | ecosystem: Host-associated > Plants > Peat moss > Unclassified...
AAAAAAAAAAAAAAATAAAAAAATAAAAAAAAAAAAAAAAAAAAAAAAAAAAAAAAAAAAAAAAAAAAAAAAAAAAAAAAAAAAAAAAAAAAAAAAAAAAAAAAAAAAAAAAAAAAAAACCAGTGGGTCACAGACTTCAGTGATTAATTTTTGGCGAATTTTCGCCACTTGGCGACAAAAAAATTTGGAAATTTTGGGAAATTTTCGTTTTTTAGTGTAAAAAATTGTCAAACTTTTTTTGGGGAAAATCGCCAAACTCTGGAAAACCTCAGAATTGAAAAGGAAAAATAAAATAAAATAAAAATAATCTATTTATTTTATAAAAATAAAATATAAAAATGGTGAATGATGATGCTTAAAAAAGCTTTTGCTATAAAAGAAACTCAAAAGTTAAGGCCAAACTAAGGGACGGCAAAAGTAAGAGCCCCGGTACCAGCGACTCGTTTCCACGCGGCAGTTACTCGGCCTTCATGCGCCGACCCGTTTCACAGCTCCAGGACACCACCAAAGAAGGTTCGAACCCACCTTCTCTCTCTCTCTCTCTCTCTCTCTCTCTCTCCCATGCGCCTCCTCTCTTGGTTTGCACAACAAGTTTGCTTCAAAGATTTGCAGCAGCAGCAGCAGCAGCTCCTTCTCTTGCACTTTCCCTTACCTACTCTATCTATATATATAGTTTCTTCTGCTGCTCTCATCCTTGTTGTTTTTCTCTCACAATTTGCTCTTACAGAAAAACTATTTTATCTCCATCCTTTTCGTGTTTTGTTCTTGCAGCTCTGCTCTGTTGTTGGCTCGGTTCGTTTGGTTTGTAGATTCCAGACTGAGAGGTGTTGTTGCACTGGGTGTTGTTTTCTTCCCATCATGGGTCGCCGTAAGTAGCAGTCCTTTCTTTGCCCTTTCTCTTCTCTTCTCTTCTCCCCTTGATGTTTTTGTTTTTGTTTTTGAATTTTTGCTTCTGGAGCTGTTGCTGCTGCTTCTGCTGTTTGGTGGTGATGGGTTTTTTTATTGAAGCATCCACCTTCTTCACCTTTGATTTTCTCTCTTGATTTTCTTATAATTTTCTGTTGATTTTCTCTTGACGAGGAGGACATATTCTGGTCGGTGTTGTTGTGTTTTTTTTAATCAGATCTTGGTGTTTAGGAGGATTCTTTCTTCTTGTTGTCTCACTGTGAATTTCTCACAGGGCCGGCGAGATGTTATCGGCAGATCAAGAACAAGCCATACCCGAAATCGAGGTTCTGTCGAGGAGTGCCAGACCCGAAGATTCGCATCTACGATGTGGGTATGAAGAAGAAGGGGGTGGACGAGTTCCCCTTCTGCATACATTTGGTCAGCTGGGAGAAAGAGAACGTTTCTAGTGAAGCTCTGGAAGCAGCTCGGATTGCTTGCAACAAGTACATGACCAAGTATGCTGGCAAGGATGCGTTCCACTTGCGTGTCCGAGTGCACCCTTTCCATGTGTTGCGGATCAACAAAATGTTGTCGTGTGCTGGAGCTGATCGCTTGCAGACCGGCATGAGGGGAGCGTTTGGCAAGCCGCAGGGTGTTTGTGCTCGGGTTGCAATAGGCCAAGTTCTGTTGTCTGTCCGATGCAAAGATGCTGCCGCTGCACATGCGCAGGAAGCTTTGAGACGAGCCAAGTTCAAATTCCCAGGGCGTCAGAAGATCATCGTCAGCAGAAAATGGTGATGACCCACCCACCCACACACTTGTTCTCCAGTCCTCCACTCCATTTTGAAAGTACCCATCATCCTTCCTTAGGTGTTTTTGCATCCCTTAGGGTTTTTGAATTTTGATTGCTTGAATCATCAGGCATGCATGCACCACTGTGATGATTTGGATATAGTCTGCAGCAGCTGCTGCTATGGTCTTTGAAGTCTTGTCAGCACAAAGCTTGTCTCAGGCACCTGGCTGATGATTCCCTTTGAAAAATTTGCTGGGAAAAGCTTGTGCTCATCATCAGTCATGGAGGGAGCCCACAATCTGAGGAAAAACCTTATAACATCTGACAACAAAATTATGTACAATGTTGTGACAGGGGCTTCACAAAATTCTCTAGGACAGATTACATCAAGTGGAAGGAGGAGAATCGGATCAAACGAGATGGTGTAAGCGCCAAGGTATGATAATAACTTGCTTCTGGAATTGAATTGCTTGAATTGCTTGTCACTGGTCATTGTTGGTCACCCATAGGTAAGCCCCACATGTTTTTGTTGTTGTATTTAGAATGTGATGCAACCAACCCCACCACAAGCTTAAACAAGATGTTTGACGTGGTTGTTGTTGTGGTGGGATGATGAAAACAGCTTCTTGGAAATCATGGGCCACTCCATAATCGCAATTCTGGAAGAGCGTTCCTTACTGCTCCTGCAGCCACTGCAAGTGTGGCTTAGAGCCAGCAATCTACTACAGTGTACAAACATCTTTATTGATGGGGTCTCCATCCAGATAAGACAAGATAGAAGAAGAAGACCAAATTCTCAGAGGAACCTTGCAGGCAAACAGATTTTGAGGAAGGAATTCCATGCCAATCTGGACAGATTTTGAGGAATTTCTGTGCCAATTTGTAATTTTCAAGTATTGTGCAAAGCATGGTCTATGTCTTGACACTGAAATAAAATGCATGAAAATCATGTATCTCTTTTGCTCTACTTGACTGGGTTTTTTTAATCTCAAAGCAAATATGGGGTTTATTACCAGTCACAAAGGTTTAATCCTTTCTCAATTTGTGCATCTGGTAGCCAAGGCCCTATATCATTATGGACGATTGGGTTCAATCTCAGGGAATGTCTGCATATTGTTATTTCTTTTGGTTATTTAGGCAACTGTAGGTTTATGATATGAGCAGCGATGAGGGTTTGGAATCTGGTTGAACCCAAATAATTTCCTGGTCACAGTTGTGTCTCCATTTTCATGCATAATCTACTTACATTACATGAATTTTTTTAGAAATCATCAACACATAGGTATGTATTTCTGTAGCAGGGAAAGGCAGAAGCACAACTCACAAGGCCATTGTTGGAAGTAGCGGCAAGGGTGCCACCACCCATGTCCACTTCACCTTCAAACCCTGTAGACAATGATGATGGAATCTCTAATGATGGTGGGTTCCAATTCTTTAGTAAGTTTTCTTTCTTCAGTCATTCCTTGCAAGGATCTGTCACTGGAAGGCAAAAGTTAAGGTATTTTTTACCGGAAAAAGCATTTTTCTATTATCTTTCTTCCAATGTGCATGTTCTGCTCAAATTGTGAAAGTGGTGAGAGGACAGTTCTCTGTGTTCCAACTAACTGTGAGACGGCTGGGATTCATGCAGCTATCAGAGGACCAACAGGGCATCTGTTTGAACATAATTCACAAATTATTGGTCAAATTCAAGCCAATCTTGCTGCCTGCAAGGTAAACATTGCCCATAAGCAACTGCAACTCAGCTACACATCACAGTTACTAGAACAAATGAAAAAAAAAGTTTGTACCCAACTGCTAAACTTGGGTGCCTACCTGGCTTTGGAATGTAGTGCAGAGAAAACAATACCTAAGGCAGAGGTATGGGCTATCATTGACATTCATTCTGTAGTGTCCTTGTGCGGGTGACAGCTTCAAGAAAACACAGAATTGCTGGTGCTGTTCAAGGACAACATTTTTGCTATCTTGAATGGGTAAATCACTGTCTTTAGTCTTGCACATTTTCTTCTCACATTTGGTATCTTGTTGGACACTTTGCTTCTTTATATTGCTTCTGTTTTCTCCAGTTGTTGACAGGACCTTTCTTTATCTGCTTGATGCAGGATGACAAACATGCCTGGTATTGTGAGCCAAATGCCCCCATTACTAGTGAAGCTGAACTTGGAAGCTGGCTGATAGGATTTTACCAATGCCTCAATCATCAAATCCTCTACATCACTTGTAAGTCATTTAGGAACACGATAGATAGATAGATAGTTCAATAGGGGTATCAGGAAATCTGTAGTTGAATTTGAAATAGAGACAAGTTGTAGGTCTCCTAAAGCATTTTAGCAGCTTGCAAGTACTGATGGTGTAAATGGTAAATGTTGTGAGCACAAAGTGATGGATTTCCTACCCTTTTCCATTTGTTATCATCCCATACAGCACAAAACCTTCATATCTATGACTCAGAATGTCATAGTTGTCAGGTTCAAAGTCCAGAGGTTGATGGCAGAATCACACGACTAACAAACAGTTAATGGATTTCTGGTACTTATGTGGTGGGCATCATTTTGTCCATTGGAGCTTGATCACCTTGCTTATCTTAAACTGGAAATGTCTGCACCATGGCTTTCCTCATCACTTGTGAGTTAGGATTATTTTACTTCTCTAGAAGCCACACTCCAATGAACAGGTGTAGTCTGTTAGCTGAAAATGGGCACAGATTTCCAGCTGTAAATCAATGTGGCCGGAAGATGAGGCTGTTGACACAAATGTGGCAATGGTGATTTGGTATCACTCAGGTGCCCAGATATGACAAGCAAGATGCATATGTGATGGCAATCAAATTATTGGACCAAAAATCTTTTGTGGCCACTCAAAATACCACAGATCTTGTCAGCACAATGGCATTATAGAGACCATGAATTACCAACGAGGTAGCCAAATTTCCTGTCCATGTGTTTGCTAGACCTAGAACACAACCAATCATAAATAATGATGGCAACCCTGCGGCCCCCAAATGGCTTATGGCAAACATGAGAGAACTGACGATGATTGCAAAAGGCCATCTGATGTGAGAGGCAAGTGAAGCCAGCAGAAAGCCTCTGTACACATACTCTTCTATGACAGGTGTTATGACACAGAATGCAAGATAAGTAGCCATGCATGCAACAGGGGTACTGGTGATGAGACCTGTGAGAGCTGAAGGAGCCTCCTTAACCTGCAACAAGGAGAGACCGATGCCTTGAGCTTCAACATTGATCAATCTACCAACTTAGTATCCTACATTTGCAGGCAATAAATCCACCATACCTGTGGAGGTGAGAGATACTGGGTGATGCTTGCTGAAGCTATCACAATCAACAGCACCACCAGGAGCCCAAGAGCTGAAGCAGGAATCCGACCCCTATCCTGGAATGCTTTTGAGAAGCTCACATTGAAGAGCTCAAACTGAGGCGTAAATGGCTGTAGTGTGGATTTCATGAGCCATGCTGTGCCAGCCAATTCCATCAGTTGTAAGACCACTTGTGACATTGCCTGGACCACAGCCACCACACATTAAAGAACCCAGACACAATTGCTCTACAAAGAAGTTCTTAAGTAAGCAGCTATTTTACTATATGCTTGCCTTCGCTTGCAAATAAAGCCTGTATTTCATAGTGCTACAGTCCTCAATTGAAGCTCTTACAGCAAGCAGATCACAGAACAAATTAGTTCACTGAAGAGCAAACGGATTAAACCTGGAATTGTGGATCTGATACATGTTGAGGGAAAAGATTGGCTACAATGACCAAGCCTCCCAGACCAAGGGGCATGTGAACTCCACCCCAATAGATTACCATTGTGGATATCACTAAGCCATTGCCACATGGAACTGGCGATGGGAGCCTCGAAAAGGGGCTCCACTGCCTATATCACAAATCCACCAGTTTCTTGACAACAGATCCACCATCATCATCATCACCGACTGAGACCCAAGTCCAAAAGCAATGAGAGCTACAGTTGTGCAAAGCAACAGCATGTCGAGTTGAGCTAGCTTGAAAATCACAGAACTTGGTTCCAATGTATCAACCAAACTACAACAATTCTGATACTATTGAATATTTGCATGTGAATCATACTCTAATGTAGTTAGTATGTTAAACTAACATTCCAATGTGAAAAGTTGTGTCAAAACTTAAAATTGAAGCACCCGTGTTTTTTGTTTTATCAAGACATTGTTGAAGCAAAGTTTGGGGAGGATATATATGCATTTGCATTTTACACACCTACATTTTAGTATTACAAGCTAGGAATGGGGGTATTTATTACGTTAAATAACATTTTCATTCTAGAATTATTCTATTATTATTATTTTGCGATGTGACGATAATTAATTACCGTCAATTAATAGACATCCAAACCAAAAAAATTGTTATATTTTCAATCCTTTGCCTTCTATAATCTAAATGCATTAAATTTCACTTTGGTCACCATGTTTTGTAATTAGAACCTCTAATCATGTAAACTTAATTTTCATGGCATTAGATTAACCTTAAGCTGGTTTGGTGCTTGACCCCTTTACTCACTCCATTTTTTTTTTGTGAAGGAGGTTGGGAAGGATGGAGTAAGTTTGTGAGAGGAAAGGGTAGGTTAATAAATATTAGTGTGGCTTGTGCCATTGGCTCAAGTGTAAACAAGGAATTTGACAATAGAGCTCAATTGTGAAAATAATAATAATAATAATAATAATTTTAAATAAATTTCCAATGACAAAAAGATATTTAGTACTCAAAATCTTGCCCCACCCTAAGTCTCAAAATTACAAAATGAGAAATCTCACTCATTGACAACTTTTGAACAATATCAAAAGCTCACCTGAATTTTCCTAAAAAATTTAGTTTTTGTCTTTTTAAAAAGTTTCTTTGACAAAAAAATTGTTCAAAATTCAATAATTCATGCATTGTAAATCCAAACATTACGAAGTTACCTTCATGCACCCATACTCATTGAGAGCTTTCCAATGGTATAAAGAGCATGGTGGAAGGTGTGCTATGGAACTTTCCAATCGTACCAAGAGCATGGTGAGCTTGGCAACAAGAATGTTGTTAGACCATTAGCTCCAAAATCCATGATTGGTGAAATTTTAATAGTTGAATTTCAATCTTTTCATAAATTTTTTTTGAAAAGTTGGGCTCAGCATTTGTTAAAGCATGAAATCAAAAAGCCATGTCTACAAAAAAATTTGTCACAAATTTTTCTTAAATTTTTAAATTCATGATTTTTGAAGGTGAACATGAAGTTCATTAGCACATGGGCCATGATTGGTTGGATTTTCTTACATAAAAATTTCTCAATTTTTTGAGATAATTTTCTTTTGAAGGTGGGAACAAAATTTGTTAACCCATGGTCCAAAAAAGTCATGATTTGCCACTTGTTTGTACATAAGTTTTTCTCATTTTTAGAAATATTTTCAACATAAATCAAGGGCACAATTTCATCAGCCCATCAGCCAAAAAAGCCATGTTTGGTTTTTTCCATACTTTTTCTCTTTTACAATCCATTGTGATCCTACTTGCTAAAATGAAGAAAATGAAGAAAGTGGAGAAAGAAAAAAATCTAAGGAAAGCAATGAAGAAAAAGAAAGGACAAACCCTAAAATAGTAGTAAAAGAAGTTACATAGAATATCAAGTCAAAAATCAAAATTTACATAACATAATTAGTTACCCTTTTTGGCTCCAAAAAAGTTGATAGCTCAAAAAAAGTCTATTTTCACCTTACATTACACTTCACAACCTCAGCCCACACATCAATGATTTGTGAGTTTTTCTTTGGTGAGATTAGTGGTGGTCTGCTGGTTCCACTAATCAGGAATGTGATGCATGGCCAAAAGTGAAATAGAGCACTTACGCACATGGTTCTGTATCATTTGTGCTTTTGTAGCACGGGATTTTCTCCATTTGATATATTTTTGAACTGGGAGAGCATTCAAGGCTATCATCACATTTTCATTCCAACTTCAATTGTGACCTCCATTGCAAGCATTCCATATTCCTCTTGAATCAAACACCAAACAGATCCAGTCAATAGGCAAAGAGGAACTCTGGAGAAACAAGCTTTTCAAACTTCGTGCTACAATCTCTTCGAGATTCCAAAGGGAAATCCACAACACTTTGACGATAACACGACAATGAATACAGTCATAACCTTGTGAGAGTTACTACCAAAGTGTCAGGCCATCACCTTCATCATGAATAGCAATTGCAAGCTGCCATGACTACTACCCACTTGACTTCGTCAGCTCCCAAGAGAGTTACCATCAACAAGTTATCAACAGGGTTGATCACATCCACAGTTTAGGGAGAACAACATTTGTGGGCTTTACAGCCTAAGCATTGTGCCAATTGCAGTATGGATCACAATATTGGCAAAGTCACATGGATTGGCTTGACCTTAGAGCAGCAGCTGGCACTCCCTTTGAAGGGTGAATAATCATGTATGAGTTACTTCAACTGTTTACATTGCTGATCAAAGAGCAATTGCCAGACTAGAATGTTGCACCATTCCAGCCGAAGTCAGTTGTCTGTGCATCCCACACAAAAACCAATCAGGTTCTTTGCAGTGATATGGCAAGAAAATTAGTGCTTGTATAATGAGCTTCCTAGGTGCTAGCCTTCATTATCATGATGTTCATCATAAGCTGCTATGAATAGATCATGAATTGCATATGAAGCTCGACAAATTCTGAGGCACTATAGCAGTCCTTATTGAGACTATTGTTGCATTTGCTGTCTTTAGACCTAAAATATTCAAAAGTTACTCGATTCTGTACAAAACAGCACATATAGGTGAGTGAGCTACATAAGTACTATGTTATTTACATTCATCACTCCAACAGTGATCATGATGTGTGACAAAACAAGCTATTGATTTGTAACAGACTGCCTCCTCCAAATTCTACATGATTGAAGCACACTGTGATTGTCAAGAATGTGCAAATAGGACAGAAAACGGGACAAAGAAGTAGCCAACCTGATTCTAAACTATGACTTACTTGTCATGAGTACAGTTTGATGGTTGACTTCTCTCAAGAACAGCAGTATTTCAGAGGGCCTGAAAAGCCTTAGTGGTGAAGTACATGCATGCACAATTTATCCTGAGTACATGAATGACCCTGCCCACAACAACAATCCATACAAGATGCACAAGCATAAATCACCATTCTGAATGCAAAATTGCTAGCACAAATTCCACTCCAAAAAATATTAGCCCAGTCATAAACATGAGATGTTACCTTGACATCATAAAACTTGATGTAAAATCTTGCTGGAGGCACCGACAGCTTCGTCTGCAGAATCTCTGCAAGGGCTGCACTCAATTGCTCATTTATCTCTGGCCCTAGTCCACCAATGGAGATGAGCTCCCCATACGCTGTTGGGTCTTCGCTCCCCCCAAACAACATTGGCACTCCTCCTCTGAGTGATATCATTACATACTACATTCCACAAACATTGCCTTGACATGATGAGCATTGCAATCGGTTGAGCAAATAAGGTGAGAAAACAATGTGTGTAACCTAAACCCTAAACCCTAACATTTCATACTGTCAGGACAAATAAAGCTTCCTGGACTAACAGAACTTGAACACACATGGTTTAGGGTTTAGGGTAAACACATGGTAGTACACACATTATCTGTCTGCAGCGAAGAATTTTTTTAGGGTTTTGGTGTAGAAATGACATTCCAAACTTTTCTCAAAAACCGCATAAGAACAGTTACGTACAGATTCAGGCTTGCCGATGATGTTGGCAACTGCTTTGCTGGTCTGTTTGAGAATATCAGATACTAAAACACAGTCGTCAAGGGGCACGTTGGTCTGCACATTGAAAGTCGGCATTGAATCGTCGTGGTGGTGGTGGTGGTGGTGGTGCTACTCCTCCTCCTCCTCCTCCTCCTTGCACCTCACAATTGCTTCTTCCCTTCTTCCCTTGACCTCTAACGGAAATCTATATGTCTGGAACACAAGAATGTCTGTCAAGCACCGAAGAATGCCATGACTCCACAATTTCGTAAAGGAAAATACCTTCACACAAAACCCTGCACCCCGCTTCAGCTCCAGCAAAAACAACGACGACGAAGCTCCGTTGGAAACCCTAGGTCCTCGTAGATTTGCTGCAATGGAGTTAGGTTTAGGGTTTAGGGTTTATCACTCTACAACATGTTTCGAAGCTTCAACAAACTCTTCCAAAAGAACTTTATATTAAAAAATAATAAATAAATTTTTAAAAAGTTTATTAGGATTTTCCTAGTATGTATATTAGGAAGGCACATTACCAGGCATAATTTTGCCTATACTTTGCGAAGGGTAGGCATTTTGAAAAACATAAAATGTTCACTCCTCGCAAGGAATGGTGGGCATTTCATTTTTCAAAAAACCCATTATTATTATTATTATTATATGTTCTTTTCTCATGGTACCCATGGAGTATCACAATTTTTTTAATAAAAAATCCAATAAGTTTTTATGCATCATAAAATCCTTGGGGGACGGAGGGAGGGATTATTTCAATTTTCAAGCATTCCAAGTTTCATTTCATGAAATGAACTAAACATAATAATATTATGTTCCTTTTGAATTCAACAAGTTTGATGTTCCTAATGAAATTTCAATTGGATTGAATTCATTCAACCTAAATTGAATTCAATCAAATTATGAAAAAGGCGCATGTTAAGTTACTTTTTTTATATTCATG
>Ga0116229_10015468_pt1 | contig 10395 bp, 4 predicted proteins | sample S1TSphgellanicum_3_FD_87313 | JGI IMG/M metagenome (GOLD analysis project Ga0116229, IMG submission 87313) | Host-associated microbial communities from peat moss isolated from Minnesota, USA - S1T2_Fc - Sphagnum magellanicum MG | ecosystem: Host-associated > Plants > Peat moss > Unclassified...
CCTTCCAAATACCCTTCCAAATACCCTCGGAGTGGTTTATGAGGAAGGTAACACCCCTCATAATGGGGGTTCTAGAAGTAAGTGCCCATCACTCTATCTTAGGTGGGTGTTTATGTGGAGAATTTCTCCATCTCCATTCCAAGGGTGTTATTTAACGTAATAATTGACAGAATTTTTCAAACAAAATTCCCATGATGTTCGATGAGTATTTGTAAGGTACCTAATGGGTATCATGGGAGAAAAATGATGCAAATTATTTTTTAAAATAGAATTCATGCAACTTGCAAGCATTTCATTTTTTGAAATGCCCCATGATTTACACTCTATAAGCGTACCTTTAATTACAATAAGAAAATTTTCAAAAACCCCATTATAAAAAATGTGTCCTTTGTTTGTCAAGTGCTTTCATTGGATTTTGAGTGAATTCAATTGTCTGATTGAACATGACTACTAAGGATCAAGTGAATTCACCGATCCATTGAATGGGGACTAATGAATTCCACCCACATTTTATAGTAGTGAGGGCTTATTAGATTTCATGGGTTGATTCATTGAATGGGGACTAATGAATTGCACCCACATTTTGTAATAGTGAGGGCTTATTAGAGTTCATGGGTGTTCATTAAGAGAGTTATCTATTAGAGAGGACAAGGAGTCTTGTACAATGTTGATGGTAATAGTGTTTCAATTGTGTACAAGGTGATAATATCATGAGTATTTTTAACATTCTTTTTATATGGTTGTGTGTTTTTCTTTGTTGGTGCAAATGGGCTCACTAGATGTCGAAGTAAATGTTGGCATGCGCATGGCATGTTGTGTTCTACAGTCACAACAAGGTCAAGTTCAATGTCAATTGTGCTAATAATATGATCATTTAAAGCATCAAGAAGTTAACACATTTTGCATGCGGATATGGTGCAATCAACCTTATTTGAATGAGTTTAATGTTGGATGTGTTTTTTCTCTCGACATTCCCCTAACTAAAAAGTCCATTTGTGCAGCTTGGGTTTGGGTTTTTTACATTATTACAAAATGTGAATGGAATTCACTAGTCTTCATTCAATGAATCAGTGAATTCACTAGATCCCCACTAAATCTTGTTCAATGGGACCAATGAAGTCACTCAAAACCCAATGAAAACATTCAATGAACAATGGACATATTTCTTGTAGTGTTGCTTCCAAGTACTCTTCAATTTGTTTAGATAAAATTGTGATCCATCATGTAGGAGACCTTGATGATGCATGGTTGTGATTTATTGGTTCCATTCTTAATTTGTATTTGTTGGATGACCTTGTTTACTTTGAGTATTGTTGTATAATATGGTGTAATTTGCTTCTTTTGAAATTCAAATATAGTGTTTTCTCATTGTTGAATTTGGTCTTTGTGACATGGAATGATATTCATAGCATTTTCCAAAGATGGTGAATATTGTCAATGAAAATTACATGTATGTTAAGCTAGTTAAAATTTGTGAAGGACAAGAATAGACTTACTAGTGACTCATTGGAAGAAATTTCTAAAATCATTAGTGATGAAGACAAGGCCTGTGAAGTTTTTTGGAAGCTACAAAGGCATGATGGGTAGGATTTTGCCCTACAAAAGCAAGGAGGATGGTTTTTCTAGTTTTGAAATTTTTCTTCTTATCTTGAATTTGATAGTTTCAAGGGACAAGGAACTTAACTCTCTGTGTAATGTGTGTCCAAGTGAAAATATTTCACCATTTGATTTTATCAACATCAAATTGTTTGCAAAAATAGTGATAACATTGGTAGAGTAAAACAATTGCATTGATAACTGGTCTCAAAGATGCAAAATGTGGCCCCAAATTTGGTTGTGCTAATTGGTGAGATGGTTGGTGTTCGTTTCATTTCCCATGTTGAGAGTATAACCAACCTAGCAAAATATCCTACATCAACTATGTAAATATTGGGAGTAGAAAAAATATTATTGAAGTATTGTCTTTAGTTATAGTTTTCACTTGTCTATGATTTTTTAATTTCATATTTTCTTTATTGATCCATTTATAAAAAAATTATAAAAAATTTATTTGCTATGCAAGAGTCTATGTCCATTGTGCTAAGTTGGCATACCTTGTTGGAGATGGGGAATAAGGAAGGAAAAATATATTTGGGTGAGTTTTGTGTATGCAAAAAACATTGAGTATTAAGATGTTTCCTTTGCTTTTACATTTTTTGTACCGTGGTTCTTATGCATACATGACCTTGAATACCAAGGGAAATACACCAAACTCTAGTTTAACTAATGGGCAACCACAAAGAAAAAGGGCAATGTCTCATCTAATAAGAGCCAACAAGTGTTCAATTACATCTTGCATTGATTACTTCACTGATTGCTTCACTAGTTAGTTCATTCATGGGGTCTCTAATTTGTTAGTGTTATTCCAAGATGTCAACCATGCAAGCCATTATCTCTTGGAGTGTTCTCTTTCCCACTCTTCGTATGTAACATGGAAGTAGCATGTGAACATGCATTGGACTCCTTTGTATATGAAAGTTTGCACAACATATTGTCTTGTCCTTGTAGCATATATGATTCCATATTGGTTGATTTGCATGTGATGGAATCATGTTGTTGGGTTGGAGAAACAAGTTCAAGTACATTTGGGAAAAGTTGAAGGATTGGGTGGTGGAATGATTTTATTTTTAAGCAAAGGGGATTGTGCCACACAAGAATGTTGATGTTATGAAAGAAGCCATAAAAATAATCAATAAAATGTTGTTGGTGGACATCCAAAGCCTAAAGTTATTGATGAAGAAATGGTTGATGTTGAAACAAATTTGGCAAAAAGTAAGTTCACCTCCTTACACTAATGTAGGAGAATGTGGTACTTGTTAGATAAATTATGAGCAATCCAATGCAAGTTTTAACCCTAAACTCATGTTCATTTGCAATATTGATATTCATGGTGTGCTTTGATGCTTCTGGTAGAAATGAAATTTAATTCTTACATAATTATTCCACACTATTGTGACAATAGATTTGCACTTCACATGCATACATCCACTCTTTCAACATTAATTCTCAACACACTTAACACTACCATTCATTAAAACATTAGATTCATGGTTATTTCATATAATCAAAATATGCACTTCAAAATACATTGAAAAAAACTTCAAAAACTAGATTACAATTCATTTCATCATATTTTGATACTATAGAAAATTCACACAACAATATAAACATAGAATTCACTGCAAAAGTTTGTGCTTATTTGTATTACTAAAAACATGTCAAAATTACAGTAGAATCCCATATTTTGTTGAAAAATTTCCAAAACAACAATTAAAATCTATGATATATTCAAACTAGAATCTGTGGCTTTCTACTACAAGTGTTTACAACTTCTCTTACTTTTCCCAAAAATTGTGTCTCTAATAATTTTTCTTTGTTTTTCATAACTCTTTCCTTTTGAACTATCCCAAGTCACATTGCCATAATTCAAAACCAACAAAAATTCAAAATTCAAATTAACAAAGTTTTATGATTAGTTTTTACTTTAAATGCTTTGTTCATCCAAAATCATGTACTCATCCTACCCCTTAACAATCTCATTGTGTTCATAACATGCCTAAAATTGAGTTTTTGGTTTATGCAAACATCATGATTCCACATTTTATTTTGACACCATATCAATTTTTGTTAATGAAACTTTGAAGTTAATGAACATTATTCCTTTTGTAATAAGAATCAAGGTGGATTAATTATTCTAAAAATCAACAAACATAGATTATGTGTCTAATAGGAGGTAGCGACATTACCAAGTTTGACTTCAGCATTTTGTTGGAAATTATATGCATTAAGATGGTTATTAACTTACAAGTACAAGATTGAAACCCCCTAATCTATTCACCACATGGTTTTTACTAAACTTTTTTTTTTATATGGTTCTATTCTTCTATAACAAGTGTGGAGGTGTTTTTTCTTGAAACGTTGTCATCAATAAAATATGTTCCAATCCAGTTGCTGCTAAGAATATTCATGTGGAGGTTTCTACCAAACTAAAGACTTCTTTGAAATTCTTTTTTTCATTATTGGAATAATATTGTTCATTGCACATTGATGAGTGTAGTTATAGACACTAGGTTTGCTTCCATTAATACTAACTTGTGGGTCATAATAGATGGGGAGAAGAAAATGAAAAGAAAGGGAGGAAGAAAAAAAAGGTTATTGAAATTGATGGAACTAAGCTAGCTATGCCTAAAGCCAATAGGAAGGCAATATGGATGCAATCCATAAAAAGAAATAGAAGAAAAGCAAGGAAGCTTGCAAAGGCACTTGTTGTGGAAATGGTAGCCAATGGGGGAGAGTAACATGCAAACAAACAAGGAAAAAAATAGTGAAGAGGGTGTGATTATGCCTGCACCTATGTCTTGTCGTTTAAAGTTCAAGAAATTAAATAAGCATACGATTACAATGAGGAGGTCAAATAGTCCCATAAATAGCCATGATCCTTGACAAGAAAAAAAAAAAGGAAAAAAAAGAGTAAGAAAATGAATAAGGATTTAGGGATGGGGGGTAGTTGTTGAGTTTGTTTCATAGAAAGACTTATATATGCAAATTTTGACTCTAGTTAATGTGTGGCCTACTCTTTCTTTTGTCAATGGAAACAAATTTTTTTGGAATGTTTTCAAGTTTTCTTCTTAGGATGGCCAACATCTAGTGCCTTTTGAATGGGATTTAAAGAGATTAGTTAGAGAGATTCCAAAACTAATTTATAATGTATTCTTTCCACATTGATCTTTATCACATGGTGGTTACCATGTTAAACTATTTTCAGAAAATTTGGCCAAACTAAGTTCCATGTTACTGTACAAGAGTATGGTAGCAAATCACATGAATATATGGATTTAGTGTTATCTCAATTAATTGCCCATGTGATGAGCTAAAGTCAAGGTTCAAGGATTTGCATGCATCGGAAAATATTAGTGTTCTACATAGATAGTTGGTAATGTTTGATGAAATTGGGGCCAATCAAATCTTTTTATTCATAAATCTTGTGTGCATGGAAAATTTCATCACTGGTATTGTTAACCGACATCAAGTCTTGATGAATATTTTCCACTTTGTTGCCATAGTATGATGTTTTATGATGGAGTTGTGTGATCTAGTTGAACTAAGCATGGTGCACTATTTTGGAAGTTTTGTAATATGATTTTCATACTGATGGTACTACAAATGAGTTTTTATGACAGGTTCTTGGAAGACCTTGTAGATGCCATTTTTTTGGCTATCAAAGTTTGGCAAAATAACTCTTAGTGTTCATGAAGTTTACACAAAAAATGTGATTGCAAAATTCAACTTAAAAATTGTGATCATTTGAATTAGTGGAATGCATTTGGAGCTGGATTATCATTGAGTGATTAAAACCTTAAGGTGGACAATTTTAACTGACACCTAAATAATAGAAGGGTGTACTTTAATCTTTTGAAATCAAAAGGTTTTTGAAATCAAAAGGTGAAAGTGATTTTTTTATTCCACATTGTTTGAAGCCAAATCTAAACAAATTGAATGAATTGATTCCTTGGGATAAGGTATTTCAAAGCATTTACCCCTCAATTCTAATGACATGTCATCACTTGCCAACTCAATTTTTGAGTTGATTTATTCCTTTTGTGTGAATGGGATAAAATTAATGTTCATTTTTTCTCTTGGTTCATTCCCTTTAACATTTGGGAATCTAGCTTGGGAAACATAGCCAATAAAGTATCCAACCATGGAGGTCATCATAATAGCTACTACATAGGCTCCTTTTGTTAGCTCTAACCTTCAAATAGATTACAAAATGATGCATCATGCATAGATAGTGATTTTGTTTTTCAAAATACCAAGGTGTTTTGGTAGGCTACATTCAAACCCATGTGGATGTTTAGATGGCAAGTTGAAAATGTGAAGGGCAAGTGGTTGTAGTTATCATTCATTTTAGTGGGGCATATTATAACTCTTTAAGCACTCAAACACTTAAAATTCAACAACGATTTAGATCACCATGTGATGAAGTGTGTTGGTGAAACATTGTTTTTAATGAAAGATTTTATAATGATTAAGTAGATGAAAATGTAATTAACATAATAATGATTTGCATGTTGCAATGGAGCTTGTAGTGATATTAGTTGTTCATGAATAGGACATTAACTTGACAAAACCCATACTAAATCAAACACCATCAATTGAAAAAAAATAGAGTGACCAATTCCAAATGTTTGGTTAGTTGGTTGCACTACTTGGATTTCAAGAAAAACAAGGTGGAAAAACAATGTTCATCTTTTACATTGCCTAAAATCATAACTACAAACAATTATGTCAATGCAAAATACTCGAACAAATGGTGCTACAAAAAGTTGTTGGATGTTAATCACTTGCAAAGACATTACATCCATGACTAAGACATATGATTGTGTAGTTGAATTGAATTTGTCACTTATGCCATTTTCTAGTCATGTAATTGAATCAAACTTGTCAAATTACCATGTTTTGGTGTAATGAATGTATACCATAGTTGAATGACAAGGTTGCACATTAATGACAATTTTAGAGTAGCAACATGGTTGCTCTACACAATGAGCTTAAAAAAAGGAAAGCTCCAAAATTAATTTTTCTTTCATCAAGAAGGATTGGGATCTTCACTCAATTAGTCATTGGGCCAACAACCTTCTAAAAAGAAAATTGAACCTTTAGTATGGCTAAATGTTTCCAAAACATTTTTTTAATAAAAAAATTAAGTTAATATTGAGGATCATATTATGCATGTTATATTCATCAATTCTTGGTTGGGGAACCATTACTCCAATTCAAAGATCAAACATATGGCAACATGTGAATACCCAAATATTAAGGCAATTTCATTACTTGCCCATGAAATAAAAAATCACAAAGTGGATATTTGTTGTAAGCTTAACCCACCAAACAATTAACAATGGCCATTCATGTTTTGTGCAAATCTAATAATCTTTTGAATTGTTCTACACCATACTTGTTTTTTGGATTTGAATACATGTTGTACAATCCGACACAACACATTTTAATAACAATCACAAAATCATATAATTAAAAATGTGTCACAAATTGCATAAACTTTATAAACGCATGGATTGCCTCCAACAAAGGCACAATGCAAGTTAACCCCATCACCACTTCGATGTCATAAATATATTAGAAATTGGTTTTTGTTGTTGCCACAATATCAAATCATCATTCATATTCACCACTAGAGTTTTGTGTTGTGCAAAAAATTGTTTGATAGGGATAACATGGAAATCCACTTAATTTTATATTATGAAACACTTTCAAACACTTGGTTTCAAGTAACAAGTGGTAAGAGTGTCATACTCAAATTGCATTTTTGGTGAAGATGAAAAAATGTGTATGTGTGGAACTTGAATGATGAACTAACCCACTATTGTTCATTTTTAGCATGTTGATTGTTTGTAGACATGAAATATTGGCCCACAACAAATCCAAGGCATGCAACCTTGCATTTTCATCTATTTACATGTTGCTATGAACTATCAAACTTAAATAACAATATTTTTTTCCCTACCATCATCCCTACTACAAACTTTGCGACGAACCATATTTAATTTACCGTCACACTAACAACAAATTTAGCCCAAGGAAATTTTGCAACCCACATCTCTTGAAAAACTTGATTTAGCTCCCATTCCCTTTTCTTGCATTTTTTCTATCCGAGTTTGGGACTTGGAGACCAAAGCCATGGATCAATAAACTCAAGATTGACAAGTTCAATGAACAATGATGGTGATAAAGGAGAGATAATTAAACTTTGAAATGACAAGGTTATGTATGTAAAACAAAGAACCTCAGCAATGAAGAACAACTATATTTAAACTTCATTTGCAAATGAAATGAACTCATCACAAAAACGTTGAATAACAAGAAAAAATGGGGTGACAGCACACTATGGGGAGGGCGGTGGGGGGCATTTTAAGCAAGAAAATGTATTAATACATTTTGTATTATTTTGGGTGCAAATTTTATTTGATTTCATCTAATGTTTTGATGAACATGTAAAATTGATTTTGATACAAGGGCTTGCAACATAATTCTTGTTATCTTTCAAATGAAAGTCACTTTTCAACATAGTTATGCTTGTTTGAATCAAAACCTTCATCCAAATGTTTTTGGTGAAATCACATGAGTGGAACTTTTCATATGGAATTGAAATGGTACAATCAACTCATATTCAATATATGACAAAATACTTCATCAAATGTTGTAATTATTTGAATTGTTTTTATAATATATTTGCACTTTGCAGTATATTGGTATAGATATTAAATTTTCATGAATATATTTTAATCATTTAATATTAATAAAAACATATATCTTCTATTGACAACTGCATTATTTAGTAGTTCAACTACCTTATTTTGAGTGTAATTTATGAAAATCTATTTTAATATTAATTTGGTGGAAGTTGAAAATCACGTAGGTTCAAAAAACAATATTTGTGACAACATTTTTTGATCACCATAGTGTGCTTTCACTGAATGAGAAACTCATCATTGCTATGGACCATGAACCTTCAAGAGAAAAATAAATAAATGATAAGTTTGATGCAAAAATCTTGAACAATAGGAAAAGAAGATGAAGTTGTCACTACAACAAATCTTAAATGTTGAACAAGATGAACAAATGATGATGATGCAAAAACCTTGAGTAATAGCAAGAGAAGACAAAACGTTGGACTATAGCAAACTTTAAACCTTGAGCAAGATTAACATATGATGAACTTGAATGTGAGTTTGTGAAAACACAAAAAAATGACCAACTTGAAAAAAAGTAAAATAAAAAAGATTTTTTTTTTTTCCTATAATGTGAAAACTAAGGACTTGAAGTGAATTCTATGCAATGGATGCACGTTAATGAAGGGAAGGAGTATATTTAATTGCATGTGCAAATCTTCATTGCAAGTTCCTTCCCAACAACCTAGAGTTCAACACCGTGAAAGAGCGGATTTTCATGTCCTTCTTTGTTGTCAATCTACAAAAACCTTTAGTAATGTGCTCCAAGTTCACACTCCAAGTTCCAACAATAAATCAAACCATATTATATTTCTTTTTGTTGAGAGGTGGTGATTCTCTATAGTAAGATAAAAAGCACTCAAGGTCACTCACACCAACAAAACAAAAAATTGAGGTGATGAAGAAGGATGTGAGATACACTTAAATGTGATGTTAACTTACCTAAAATAAAATGCAATGAACTACAGAGTTTGAAAGAAAAGGCGAGGGGATGGTGATGGAGGTAGATGTGAAGTAGCCTATTGTTGACATCAACAAGGCTAACAACAAATGGAGATGACTTGGGATAGGATGGGATCGGCCCCTTGCAATTTCCAAACCTTGCAAAATCAAATCCGTGGAAAGCCCTAGATCCTAGGCTTAGGAATATGACAAATTTATCACTAGAAATCCGTTTGATTTAACAAGGGGATGTAGAATGGGCCATTGGGATCTTTCCACTTGACAAAATTTCACCCCAAAAAAAACACTATGCAGAGTTCATTTGGTTCCACAATCCTAAGATCATGTATTTTTTGAACTGTTGCTGGTTGTTTTATAGAGCTAGTCACTCTAGCAAAATCAAGTTGTGTTCCCATGCACCTATTTGTTAGGTCAGAGACATTACTTGATGAAAAACTTAAGCTTCTTGTTTGCTTATTTTTGTGGTTTCTTGTTAGTGTAAGGGTTTAGGCTGTCAAATTTCAGATCCAATTCCAATGTTGAGCACTAATACTTTCAGGTCTTGCATTTTCTTCTTTTATATATTGTGTTTAGATTCATTATAGAGTATGGTACCTTAAGGGATTTTGGCCCCTAAGTAATAATAGGTCTATTTTTATATGAGGATTTTTGAAAGATGATATTTTGGCTTGTGTTGAAACTTGAGATTAGTTATAGAGTTATAATAATCTTGAAGGATTTTGGTTTCTTTTAGAGGATTTTTTGAGGATTATATTTTTGAATGGTGAAATATATGAGTTTTCATAACTCTTCTTTTGCATTAAGATACAAGGAAAAAGGAACATACCTTTGCAAGTTATCAGGGAAATTCTTAAAATTCAAAACTGCCATTCACAAAAAAAATAATAATCCAAAGACCGACTTCTGGGATATAACCGTGGTTCTCAAAATTTTGAGGAATCAAACAACCAGCCAGAAAACTGCCAATTCTTTATCAAAATTTTCATGAAAACTGCAAATTCTTTCAAGGTTTTTAGAAAGAAACTCAAATTAAAGATTAAAAAATAAAGTGATTTTGGAGGCTTTCAATTGCTAGAAGTGAGGGAAAAAGAAATTGTCAGATTTTTATATTTCAATTACAATGATTCATCAAATTTAGTTTTAG
>Ga0116229_10015469_pt1 | contig 10394 bp, 12 predicted proteins | sample S1TSphgellanicum_3_FD_87313 | JGI IMG/M metagenome (GOLD analysis project Ga0116229, IMG submission 87313) | Host-associated microbial communities from peat moss isolated from Minnesota, USA - S1T2_Fc - Sphagnum magellanicum MG | ecosystem: Host-associated > Plants > Peat moss > Unclassified...
AGCGCGTCAACGGATCGTCGAGTCCGATCTTGCCCGCCTCGACCAGCATCATGACGGCGGTGGCGGTGAACTGCTTGCCGACCGACCCGGACTGGAAAATCGTCTCGGGCTTGACCGGGACGTTCAACTCGATGTTCGCGAGGCCGTAGCCCTCGGCGCGGACGATTGTTCCATGCCGCGAGACCAGCAACGCAAGCCCCGGGATACGTTGCGCCGACATGGCAGCGCGCACGAGCTGCGCAACGGGGTCGGCTGCCGGTGCTGCCGGTGCCTTCGTCGCCGACCAGGCCGGCAGGGCCGACAGGATCAGCAGGATCAGCGGCGCCGGCCGCAGGGTCAGCAGGGCCGTCAGCATGCCGAGCGTTGCGTGCACGGTGCGTGGCGCCCGGTGCGTCATGCGCACCTCCGAATCTCGGCGGTTACGCTGCTTTCAAATCTTGACGGCGCTTGCACGATCGGCGACATAGAGAGTGTTATCCGGCCACTCTACACTCGGGTGTCGTCGATGCGAAAGTGGTCAGCGGCGCGACGCAAGTCGTCGGTGGATAACTAAGTTCTTGTTCGGGGGTATTCCATGAGCCGCTCGGGCGAATTGGCGAATTGACGACTTGCGCAGCCGGCGACGGCGGCGATGCCGCGGTCTCCGGCACGGGTCTGATTTCCGGCCGACGACGATTACCGGCGGTGCGGGTGGACGCTGCAATTCGGCGGCGAGACGTTCATGTTCACGGCCGACAAAGGCAGCGGCACCGACATTATCCAGAGGTCGTCTCCTCTTCGCCGCGCTTCTGCGCACCGCGCCTCGAAACTCGTGGGACATAACGGACGCCTCGGCGCGCCTTGCTGCCGCCTTTGCAGGGTCCGCGCGGCGCGCCTATGCTCGATGGACGTCGACAGTAAGGCGTTCAGCCGGGGCTCATCGCATATGTCGAATCCAAATCCGATCACGGGCGATGTCAGCCATCCATTGCTTCTCGGCAATTAGGGTATGGCGCGAGGACGCGTCGATCGAATGCCTGCTCGTGGGCAGTCGCATGCCGGCCGCCGTGGGTGTCGATGCGGCGCAGATCGCCGAGCGGATACTCAAGTTTTGTCACGATGAAACGCTGTCCCGTGAGGTTGCGCAGGCCGGGCTGACATTCATCGCTGCCGGCTTTGGCGAACAGACCGTGAGCGATCTGCTCAAGGCGGCCATCGAGGGGCGGCGCGCACCCGTCGACGCCGGTTCGGCGAGACGGGCATGAATTTCGGCCCACGGTCGCTGCAACAGACGCGTACGGCATCAAGCCCAGGCACGGCTGAGAAGCTCGTCAAGGGCGGCGACGATGAGCTGGCTGTCGTCGCTGAGCGATCCCACGATTTCGCCGAGTCGATCCGCAGGAATGGAAACGATCTCGAGAGGATGGAGAACGACCGACGTTCCCCGGATCTTGAAGGTGGGATTGAATCTGGCATAACTGACCTTCCCAATCGAGGAAGTCCGCACCAGCGGTACGACGACCCGGCGTCGGTAGCTGTCGAATTGGGCGGATTGAACGACGACGACGAATGGAATCGTGTCCCGGTGAGCTCCGGTGTTCCGATGAACGTCGAATTGAGCCATCAGAGCGATGAGTATTCGTCGGCGATCGATCCGGCCCTGGAATCAAACGTGTTCCACACGGCGATGGTTGCTTCGAGCGCTTTGGATTTTTCCAAGCGCTCCTGGCGCTCACGATTGACGAATTCGACGAGCAACGCCTCCACGACAGCCGACAAATTGTCAGTCATCGATTTGGCTTGGCTCACCAAGTCCTCGTTCAAAGTCAGATTGACCGGGCGCTTGCGGGCCGTCGCGTCAAAACTGGGTTTCATGGCAAGCCTCCGTTATGCGCATAATATGCGCATATTGCGTGCGCGGTCAAATGACTCGCGTCGGATTCGGAACAGCTACCGCCATCACCAATAGTCATCCGCGAGAAACTGCCACGTCCGCCCCGTCGGTGCGGCACCATAGTCGCTCGTGAGTGCGCCGATGTCGTCCTGCCAGCGCAGGGCGAGGTCGGTATGGCTGAAGTGGTAGCGTAGTTCGGTCCACGGCAGGCGGCTGCGGTCGATCAGATCGAGGCGCAGAAACGCACTCCAGTCGAGATGGCGAATCCCGATGTCCTGCCAGGAAGCGTACGCGAACACGGCTTGGCGTGTCGGGAGTTCCTGTTGGTCGGCGACGTACTGACGGTACAGGCCGTAGCGTTCGGGATCGCCGCTGCGCAGCGCATTCCAGCCGCGTGCGTTCAAGGCGGCGCCGTCGTATTCGTACTCGACCGTCAGCGCCAATTTCTTGGGCAGGGTCACGGTCAATCCCGTGGCGGCGCGCACGCGCAGCGCGGGATCGGCGGCCAGGTTCTCGGCCTGCGTGTATAAGGACGGGAGGTCTCCGCCGGAGGCTTCGACATAGACGACGGTGGCATCGCCGAGCAATGCCGTCGTGTCGAGGCCGACCTGTGGCATGCCGCGGTCGGTGCCGAACAGCAGCCACTGGGGACTCCAGTTCGCGCCCAGCCGTTCCGTGGCCGAGAGTAACCAGCGGCCTGCGGAATTGGTGGCGCCGAAGTCGGGGTTGAAGGCGGCGTCGGTCGGTGCGCGGGCGAGCTTGGGCGCGTAGGCGGCGGTCAGCGAGCCGCCGTCCCAGAGGGTTTGACCGCGCAGCATGACGGTGCCGAGGCGTTCGTCGCGCAAACTGTCGGGATCCAAGGAGTCGACCGTCCGCAGTGCATCGGCGCGCAAGAAGTCGGTGGGGTTGTAGCCGAACGCCACACCCTGACGCGCATTGATCCGACCGGTATCGAGCAACAGGTCGTTCTGCGGTTGCCAGGTCAAAAAGGCTTGCTTCAGCGTGTTGATCTTGTCGATGCTGTCCCAGCGCCCGCTGAAATCGGTGTCGAGGCGATCGCCGAACACGAAGCGAAGGCCCGGCCGCAGCGTGACGTCATCGCGGATCTCGAGCGAGACACGTTGGGCGTCGCCGTAGCCGCCGCCTGAGTTGCCTTGGGTGCCCGGGTTGCCCTCGCTGCCGGGGTGTATGGCGGCTTCGGTGTATGCGGCTTCGCCGATGAGGTTGAGCGAACTCATGGTCGCGCCAGCGGTAGGGGCTGTGCTCGGCAGTGCCAATGCCGCCGCATCATCGTCGTCGCCACCGTGGGTGTCGGCGCCAGTCGCGGCGGCGGTCAGCCACACCGCCAGCGTGCCGGCGGCGAGGTGCGCGACGAGGGGCGGATGCAGGCGCAAGGCCATGCTTACTCGGGCTTGAATCGCGGCAGATATTCGCGCTGCAGCCAGGTGTCGGGCACGTCGCGCCAGGCGTAGTCGGTGTAGCGCATGATCGTGACCCACGCGTGATCCAGGCCGTCGATGATCACGGTCTCGGTGGGGCGCTCGGCATCGAGTTCGCGCTGGTAACGGCGGTAATAGGCGGTCTTCAGCAACTGACCGCTCTCGGCGTAGAACTTCGCCTTGACGGGATGGCTGTTCGTGCTGTCGATCCAGATCTCGATGTGATCGTAGGTGACGTCCCCCGACACGGCGTTCAGCAGGAGCTTGTGACAATGGCGTGCGATGCGGTCGCCATCCTCGACGTCCTCATCGCCGTTCGACTGCGCCCGGTAGTCCTTGGCGAGATTCACGGTGACGACGTCGCCGTTCGCCGCCTGACCCAGCAGGCGCTGGCGCGGGGAGATGCGCACGCTCGCCTGACTCGAAGGATCGTAGAACCACAGATCGTTGCCGTTCTTCAACATGAGCTTGTTCTGATCGCGTGCGGGTGCGGCGAAGCGGATCAAGTTGCGGTACTGGCCGGTGCCGGTATCGGCCTTCACGTAGACCTCGAGCGTACTCGTGTCGCTTTGGCGGCCGTTGTGATACTCGGTCAGTGTGTTCGTCAGTGCGAAGGATCGATTGGGATTTCGCACGGCATCGCTGGCCGCCAGCAGGCGTTGGGCTGCGGTGTCGGCGTCGGCGTCGCGGGTCGCGGCGCCGGCCCCGGCGGGTAGGGACAGCGCGAGCGCGATGACGAGCATTGCGCCCGCTCGTGCGAGTGGCGTCGTGACCGGTGCGAGCTTACACATGGCGCAGGGCCTCGACGACCTCGAGTCGCGCGGCGCGCCGCGCCGGCCACCAGGCCGAGAGCACGGCGACGATGAGCAGTCCCGCGCCCGTGCTCGCGATCAGGGTCCACTCTCCCCAGACGCGCACATGCAGGTGAATGGGGTTCACGCGACCGGGCGGTGTCCAGGTGAGGCCGCTGTGGTTGACGAGCAGCGCGACCAGCAGCGCCGTCAGCACGCCGAAGCCCGCGCCGACGACGCCGAGCAACAGCGATTCGCTCACGAACAGGCGCCTGACGCCGCCGCGTCGCAGGCCGATCGCGCGCAAGGTGCCGATCTCGACCGTCCGCTCGACGATGGCCGCGTTCATGGTGTTGCCGACCGTGAACAGCACGATGGCGCCGATCAGCACCGAGATGAAACTGAAAATGGCGGCGAACAGCGCGACGGTTTGTCCGTAATAGGGATTCAGGTCGCGAAAATCGTAGACGGCGAGCGGCGCACCCTCGAGCGTCGTGGCGAGCAGCGTCTCGATGCGCTGCTTCGCCCGCGCAATGTCGCTCGTGTGGCGCAGCTGTAGCACGATCGCGGTGACTTCGGACGGCGCGCTCCCGTACAAGAGGCGCTGGGCCGCGGGCAGGTGCATGCCGACATAGTTGTCGTTCGCTTCCTTGACGCCTAAGTCGATGGCCTTCGCGACGTGCAGGCGCGCGACGTTCGGTGCGCCGCCGGTCGTGGCGGCGAGCAGTTCGATCTCGGGCGCCGCGACGGCCGCCGCGTCGCGGGAGGGCCTGATCTTCGAGGTCGTGGTCGATGCGTCCTGGCGGTCGACGGCGTCCTCGCGATCGACGAGCTGGGCGACGTCGGAGGGCAGCGGGGCGTTCGTCGACTCCCGGGCGAGGGTCGCCGCGGGCCCCGAGGGTTGCGGGCAATCCTGCACCTTGAGCGCAGTGCACAGATGCAGCACGCGCGCGACGCCGAGTCCGATCACGGCGGCGTCAGGGCGGGTGCCGGTCAGGGCCAGCACGTCGGGCTCGCCGGGAAAGCCGTAGTCGTTCCAGCGCTGCATGGCGTTCTGATCGGCGACGATGACGCCGCTCGCGTAGACGGTGCGGCTCACGCCGGCAGCGAAATTGCCGGCAATCCCCCCGAACTCGAGCGTCGGGGTGACGACCAGCAGCATCGGCGCGAGCACGGGGTCGTGCTCGAGCACCGCGATGACGTGCGCCTCGTCGGCGATGCCGTAGGCGGTGGGATCGCCGCTGCCGTAAAGATAATAATCCTTGTGCTCAAGCTGAAGGTGGCCGCCGGCACGCACGAAATCGGTCTGCAATCCGCAGACGATGTTTTGCACGTAACCGCCGAAGAGCAGAATGGAGACGCCGCCGACCACCATCGCGAGCACGGTCGCGAGCGAGCGGCGGCGATTTCTCTTCAGATTGCGCAGCGCGAGGCGCAGGCTGTTCATCGGGCACCTCCGGCGAGGATGCGGCCATCCTGAAGCTGCACGGCGTCGTCGGCTTCGGCCAGCACCTTAGGATCATGGGAGGAGAACACGAAGGTCACGTGGTAGTCGCGCTGCATGCGGCGCATCAGCGCAATGATCGCGGCGCCGGTCGTGGAATCGAGATTCGCGGTGGGCTCGTCGGCGAGCACCAACTCGGGCGCCGTCGCGAGCGCGCGGGCAACCGCCACGCGCTGGCGCTGGCCGCCGGACAGCTGACCCGGCCAGTGGCGGGCGTGCTCCGACAGGCCGACGGCGTCGAGCAGTTCGAGGACCCGCCGCTTGCGCGCAGCACTCGGCATGTGCGTCAGCAGCAGCGGATATTCGATGTTCTCGTAGGCGGTCAGCACGGGCAGCAGATTGAAATTTTGGAACACGAAGCCGATGTGGCGCAGGCGGAAGTCAGATAACGCGTCATCGGACAGGGCGGCAACCGGCTGACCGGCGATGTCGATCTCGCCGGCATCGGGCTTGTCGATGCAGCCGATCAGGTTCAGCAGCGTGGTCTTGCCGCTCCCGGAGGCCCCGGATAAGACCGTGAAACAGTCCGACCGGACCTTCAAATCGATGTCGATCAAGGCGGGAACGTCGACGTTGCCGAGGCGGTAGGTCTTGTGCACCCGGCGCAAGGTCATGGCTTCCATGGGGAATCCTCAAGGTGTTGCGAAAAACAGAACCCTAAGCTACGGCGGGCCTGGACGTGCCGCTCGGGGTTGCGACGGACGGCAGGGGGGGCCGATCAAACGGCACAGGCGGGCGTCGGCTGGGTGCCGGCCGCCTGACGGCGCTGACGCACCCTTGTTATGCCGTATGTCGAATGGGGGGCATCGATCGAAAACGGGCTGTGCCGCCCCCCAATAAGCCATATCGTGCTTCGCATGCCGCATCCCGAGAAAGACGCATGAAACCCGAGGATGCCAAGGCAGGCGTCGATGCGGTCGCCAAGCGCGCCGAGGCCGTGCACCCGGGCAACCAGAGCGTGCGCCTGCTGCGGTCGGTCGTGCTTGGCCGGATGGGCGACTCGACCGGTGCGCTGTCGCTGCTCGACCCCATCACGGACGCCACCGCCGCCCTGGGTCCCGGCGAGCATCCGCCGCGTGATGGCCTTCGTCGGCGAGGAATTCGATCCTGCTTGCCTCGCCTTTCACGAGAATCGCCGCTATGCGCGCACTGCGAGCTACGCGCAGGTGACGGAAAAGCTCTACGAGCGCTCGCGCTACCGCTACAAGAATTATCTCCCGCAGCTCGCGCCCGTCGTGCCGATCTTGCAGCCGGTCATAGAACGGCTGGGATATGGCCTGTGAGCGGACCCTCCCCATGCGGTGCGGCCCGGAATTCGGGCAAGCTCTCGGCGGCGGCGGAAAAGCGCTCGAGCGCCGGGAACCGATCGGCGGGCACGACATCGGGCATCGTCTGCTGGGTGAAGTGCCAGGCGACGGCGATACTCACGCCCGCCTGATCGATCATGGCGCTCGTCGCGGCCGGTGCCGTGACCGCGATGTCCGTCTCGAGCCATCGATAGGCGGCGAGCACCTGGTCGGTGATGCGGTCGAGCCAGGGCTGATGCAGCTTCTCCGGTGGCCGCAATCGGCGCTCGTACAGGATCGCGACGCTCTTCTCGCAGGCGGCGAGCGCGAGGCCCGTGTGATGCAGCACGCGCCGGCGCTCCGCGAGGGAGGTCGGCATGAGGCTGCGCCGTCCGCTCGTCAAGGCTTCCGCGTAGTCGATCATCAGGGTCGAATCCAACAGCACCGTGCCGTCGTCGCACACCAGCGTGGGTGCCTTGACCACGGGGTTCACGCGCCGAAATTCATCGACACGGCGCAGCACGGAGAGCGGTCTGTGCTCGAAGGGCAGTCCCAACAGCTGCAGCGAGACGGCCACCCGGCGCACGTACGGGGAATCGAGCATTCCGATGAGCTGCATGTCAGTTCTGCGCGGTGGCTATGGCTGCGGTAATGGGGCTGCGGTTAGGCCAGTCAGGGACGTGCCAGGAAGGCCCGCATGATGGGGTTCAACCACTCCGACCGTCCGGAGAACGTCGCGTGGTCCGTCCCCGGCAGTATGCATAATTCGGCGTCCGGTAGCGCATGGAAAATCTTCAGCGTGTGTTCCAGCGTGATCGCGTCCCGATCCCCCGAAATCACGAGCACCGGTTGCGTGATCTTCGCGAGCAGGTCGACGTTGAGCTCCTCCTCGGTCGGCGAGGTGAGCCACAAATGCGCGAGTTTTTCGTCGATCGTCTTGGGATTGGGGTTGTCGGTCTCGCGCAAGTCCTCGAGGTCCTCGGGTCGCAATCCCTCGGGCGCGATGTTGACGCCGCTGATGAGCAGTCGATGCACGAGTTCGGGATGTCGTACGGCCAACATCAGCGCGAGGATCCCGCCGTCGCTGAAGCCCACGATATCGGCGTGATGCAGCTTCAGCATCTTGAGCAACTGGGCCGTGTCTTCCATCATCCCGGTATAGGTCAACGGTCCCGGCACGTCGGGTGTGCGTCCCTGGCCCACCTGATCCGGTGCGACGATATGGTGGTGTTCGGAGAACACGTCCAACTGGCGCACGAAAGAGTGTTCGCCCGAGTCGCCGCCCCCGTGCAGGAACACGAGTGTCGGGCCGGTGCCGCGCACGGCATAGAAGATCTTGTGACCGTGAATGTCGGCGCTGTGCCACTCGGTGCTCGGGGTCGCCTCGCTCACCGGTTCGGTCCGTGCGCCCGTCATCCCAAGTGCGAGACAGGCCATGAGGCCGCCGCGGGTCCAGCCGCGAAGCCGCGAAGATCGAGGGTGAGTCACTGGACACCCGGCGAGTTTCCGCCTCGCGGCCGTTCGAACACCACGATCGGGTTCATCAAATAGTCGACGCGCCGGATTTCGCGGTAGCCGAACTCTGCCGCGACCCGCAGCGACGGCGTGTTCTCGGGGTCGATGATCGCAACCGTGCGGGCGGCGTCGAGGTGCTCATCCCCCCAGGCGAGCACGGCGGCCACGGCTTCCCGGCCGAAGCCGCGGCCGTGAACGCCCGACGCGAGCACCCAGCCGGCTTCCGGCAGTGCCTCACGCGACGCATCGATGCCGCGTACGAAGCGCTGGAATCCCACCTGACCCAAGGGGCTGTCGGTCGCCTTGTCCTCGAGCACGGGTCGGCGCAATCGGAGCCTCGCCGTTTCGATCATGCCGCCAATGCCGGGCGGCGTGCGCTGCCGGGTGTCCAATCGATCGGCGCGACCGGGGGCAGCATCCCGATCCAGCCGATCACGCCGAGCAGGCTCACGGCCGCCGACAACACGAACGCGGCCGTGAAATGCCCCGTCGCATCGATGATGAAGCCCGTGGCGGCCGGCGCGACGACACCGGCGAGAGAACCGATTGAATTTTGAATCCCGACCCAGCGCCCGGTGGTTTCGGCGCCGCCCAAGATCTGCGGGATCGCATAGATGCCCGGTGAGGCGGCACCCGTCAGGGCCTGGTACAGGAAGATGCCGGCAATGGCGAGCGGGCGGGATCCGAACGCCATCGCGAGCATGCAGACCACCGCGCCGACATGCGCGACGAGCATGATGCCTTTGTAGCTGCCGTTGGCCGATCCGCCGCGCGCAATGTAGCGGTCGATCACCCACCCGCTGGCGAGGGCAGACACCGCGGTGACGACATAGGCGGCGCCCGCGAGCTGGGCCATCTCGACGGTCGAGTAGCCGCGCTCCTTGACGAGATAGTACGGCAGCCACAGCAGCACGAAGTAGTAGGCGTAATTCGCGGAAAAGAGTCCGAGTCCCGTGCCCCAGAGCGCGCGCGATTTGAGCAGCAGTCGCAGTGACGGCGTCGCGGCGGTCATGGGCCGCGTCGTGCGGCGCCCTTTGAGGACGACGCGTGACCAGGGCCACAACCACAGCAAGGAGAGGGCGCCGAAGACCAGGAAGGCGGAGCGCCAACCGTAGTGCGCCATCAACATTCCGCCCAAGTACGTGCCGACGGCGGGACCGAACAGGTAGGCGAAGCCGACGATGCCGTTGGCCGTGCCCAGGCTCGGGGCCGGCACGGCCATGGCGAGCAGCTTGGTGACACAGGGAAAGCCGGTGCTCTCGCCGATGCCGAGCAGCATCCGAAAGGCAATCAACAGGGGAAATACGGAGGAGATGCCGAGCAGCAGCGTCGCACTCGCCCAGATGACGAGGCCGGCCGCGAGCACGCGGTCGGCGCCGATGCGCTCGGCGAGCCAGCCGACCGGGATCTGGATGAAGGCGTAGGTCCAGAAAAACGCCGAGCCTAGGAGTCCCAACTGGGATGCCGTCAAGTGCAGGTCGTCCTGCATGAGTTGGGCGGCGGTCGGCAGCACGCCGCGATCGACGTAGTTGATGAACAGCACCCCGGCGAGCAGAAACACCAACGGGCTGCGGGCCGCGCGCGCGGCGCTCGCTCCCGATACGGCCTGAGTGGCGGACAGGCTCAGGTGGCGTAATCCGGTTCGGTGCGGTCGAGCAGCCGCTTCAGGGCGCTGAAGTGCAGGTCCGGCCGCGCTTGACCGCCGACCGAGCCGCTCGCCGCGAATTGGCCCAGGGTTTTCGTGAGCACGGCATCCGGTACCCGCCGCAGCTTGCGGCCCGTCGAGAGGGCGAGCACCTGGGCTTGGGCGGCGCGCTCGAAGAAGTACAAACGCTCGAACGCCTCGGGCACGCTCTCGCCGACGACGAGCACGCCGTGGTTCAAGAGCAGCAACACCGACTTGTTGCCGAGAGCGGCCGCCATCCGCTCTCCCTCGCTCATGTCGAGGGCAAGACCGTTGTAGTCGCAGTAGGCGACGTCATCGTG